>Ga0181588_10000565_pt1 | contig 33617 bp, 28 predicted proteins | sample 071ome_26_FD_148607 | JGI IMG/M metagenome (GOLD analysis project Ga0181588, IMG submission 148607) | Coastal salt marsh microbial communities from the Groves Creek Marsh, Skidaway Island, Georgia - 071409BT metaG (spades assembly) | ecosystem: Environmental > Aquatic > Marine > Intertidal zone...
GAATCGTGGCGGGAGTCGAGATTCGTATCTGTGATGACGACGGCACCGAACTGCCATGGGACGGGGAGGCGCAGGGCGAAATCGAGATCCGCGGCCCGTGGATCACCGGGAGCTATCACCTCGACCCCGACCCGGAGAAGTTCCACGACGGGTGGCTGCGAACCGGTGATGTCGCATCGATCGAACCCAACGGCTTCGTCACCATTTCGGACCGAGCCAAAGACGTCATCAAGTCCGGCGGCGAATGGATCAGTTCCGTCGACCTCGAAAACACCCTGATGGGTCATCCTGAGGTCCACGAGGCGGCCGTGATCGGCGTACCTGATGAGCGGTGGGATGAACGGCCGTTGGCCTGCGTCGTCGTGGGTGACACCAACACGACCGCTTCCGAACTGCGCGACTATCTCGACGACAAGGTTGTGAAGTGGTGGCTTCCAGAGCGATGGGCCTTCATCGACGAGGTCCCGAAAACCTCGGTCGGCAAGTTCGACAAGAAGGTCCTGCGGGCTCGTCACGCGGCCGGCGACCTTGCCGTCGAGACGTTGAGCTGAACGGAATGGAACCACCGACCCTCCGGCAGCACTGACCACCGTGTTTGCTTGCCCCACCATCGAAACGGACCGTCTCACCCTTCGGCCCTTTCGGGACGATGATCTTGAGGCGTACTTCGCGATCCACGGCACCCCTGAAGTGCGGGCGTCGCTCCACCTTCCCGCCTCCTTCGACCGCGACGAGGCCTGGAAGCAGCTGGCGCTCTGGAACGGACAGTGGACGTTGCGCCACTCCGGTCAATGGGGGGGTCGAGTTGACCGCAACCGGCGAACTGATTGGGCGGGCGGGGACGCATCGCCCCGAACGTTCCGGATGGCCGGGCCTTGAGGTCGGCTGGACCCTGCATCCCGCGCACTGGGGCAGGGGCTACGCCACGGAAGCCGGTGCCGCAGCCGTCGCCTGGGCGTTCGAGCATCACGATGTCGATGAGTTGGTGAGCGTGATCCTGCCCGACAACACCGCCAGCCAAGCCGTCGCCACCCGACTTGGGTTTCGGTGGCGAGAGGATCGTCTGCTTCCCCACTTCACCCAGATCCCCCATGGAATCTGGGTGCGACCGCGGACCTAGCCCAGCCAGCGTTCGGCGTCATCGAGCAACGCGACGACGTCGGGGCACAGTTCATGGGTGGCGGACCACGCTCGGAGGCCACCAACCGGCACCTGATCCATCCTGGCGACCTCACCATCGGCAGGGTGCAACGCCGCATCGGTGGTGACCACATAGAAGACCCCCCGCCACACGACCGCATCGGTCTCCCGCTCACGAACCCCGAGCCGTCGCAGAGCAGAGGTGTCGACATCGAGCCCTGCCTCTTCGGCAAGTTCACGGACCGCGGCGAGGTCATCCGATTCACCGACCCCCGGAACCCCACCGAAGGCGATATCCCACAGCGACGGGTAGACGTCCTTCCAGTCGGCTCGCTGATGCACCACCAACCGTCCGTCGCTGCGCTGGACGAAGACCGCGATGTTGCGATGCCGCAGGTTCTGGGCGCGCATCTCGGCCCGGGTGACGACCCGTTCGACCGACCCGTCGGGGCCGATCACCTCAACAAGCTCATCCGCCGGTGACCCCATCAGCCGAAGACCAGATTGGTGTACATGTCCTTTTCCCGGTCGTACGAGAACCGGCGAGTCAAACCGGCTGCTTCGATCGTGGCGACCTGATGCTCGAGGGCCACGTTGGTCATAACCACCGGCGTTTCCGCCGACCACCCGTTGCGCACCCAGTCCCAGACACCGTCGAGGAGTGTTCGCTCGAAGCCACCGGCCCAGGTGTCGACCCGCGCCCAGAACGCGACGACGAGATCAAGCGACTCAAAGCCGGAGGCGTCACCTGCCGTCACCTCTGCGGTACGCCACATTCGGTCATCGTTCGGAAAGAAGTAGGTGCAGCCAAGGACCTCGGTCTCGTCGCTCGCCATGACGGTGAACACGTAGCGAGTGCCTGCCACATGCTCGCTGCGCATCTGTTCGAGGTCGGCCAGGTTGTCAGCCAGTGAGAAGTCCTCAGCTGGATACGGCGGCTCCTGTTCCCAGTGGTAGAGGAACTCCCGGCTCGCCATGACGGCCGCATAATCGAGTTCGTTGTCCGAGGGCAGGAGTGGCCGCACAAGGAAGCCGTCACCGACGAACCCCGCCGGCGCCTCGATCCCCTGCTCGCGAAAGCTCATGGCGTCGATCGTGTCATGTCAACTCGAGGCGAGCAGTCGGTTTCGCAACAGGTTGAGACTCTGGATGTTGGTGAATTGCCGGATGCGGTCGCGGTCGAACGGCATCTTTAAGAAGCGGGTTTCGGTCACGCCGTCGAGATGCATGCCGATCCATACGTCGCCGGGTTCGTTCCCCTCCAACGGGGCCGGCCCGGCAACACCGGTGACCGCCAGACCGACATCGGCACCGAGTACGACACACACCCGTTCGGCCATGGCTGCGGCCATCTCCTCGCTCACGGCGGGAACGTCGGGGCACCCGAGTAGCGACAGTTTGAGCGCACGGTCGTAGGGCGTCACACCCCCACGGAAGACGTCAGACGAGCCAGCGATCCCAGTGAGCCGGCTCCCGATGAGGCCACCCGTCAGCGACTCGGCGACCGCCAGTGTCTGGCCCCGATCCCGGAGGAGTTGGAGCACCACCGACTCCATGGTGTCGTCGTCGGTTCCGAAGACGATCTCCTCGCCGACGATGTCGCGCACGAGCCGCTCCTCGGCGTCGAGGATCGCTTCGACCTGTTCGACCGTGTCCGCCTTCGCAGTGATGCGGACCTTGAGACCCTCCCAGCCACTCGCCAGGAACGCGATCGTGGCCTCGCCGGTCTCGTCAAGCCGAAGGATCTCCGCGTCGAGCTGCTCAGCGAGGCCGGACTCGGACTGGCCCCAGGTTCGCAGCGTCCGGCTCCGGATCACGCCAGTGAAACCAGCCCGATCTTGGAGGTCAGGGAGGATCCCCTCCGCCATCATCTGCTTCATTTCCCACGGCACGCCGGGGACGGCGTAGATGACCTTGCCTTCGTCGTCACCGCTCAACGGGCAGATCAGACCGGGCGCCGTTCCCGGCATGGCTGGATTGATTGAGGCACCTTCGGGGACATCGGCCTGGAGCAGATTGTTGTCAGGCATGGGCCGGCCTCGGCCACCGAACATGGCACGGATCCGCTCCACGATCGCCTCGTCACGGACGAGCTCCACGCCCATGACCTCCGCGATGGCGGCCCGAGTGATGTCGTCCTGCGTTGGGCCGAGCCCGCCGCAGCAGATCACTGCGTCGCTGCGATCGAGCGCTTGGCGCAGGACGGCGACCATTCGGTCGTGGTTGTCTCCCACCTTGGTCTGGTGATGCGAGTCGATCCCGGCCATGGCCAGTTGCTCACCGATGTATGACGAGTTGGTGTCGACGATCTGGCCGAGCAACAACTCGGTTCCGATCGCCACGACTTCACACTTCATGGAGGTGCCCCCGAGGATGACGATGTTGCGAGGTGGTCAGTGACCGGTCTCGCTCAGAGCAGTCTGCCCATCGAGGAGATACTGCACACCGGTGAACACCGTCCAACCGACGGCGACCCAAAGGGCGGCACCGACGACGACGTCCTGATCTTGCAGTGTCGGCATCACCGCCAGGATCAGTGCAACCCCCTGCACAAACGTCTTGTACTTCGCAGAGGTACGGGCCGGGATGGCCAGGCCCTCGCGAGCCCACCGACTCCGCCACGCGGTGATCCCCAACTCCCGGATGGCAAGGATCGTGACCGGCACCCACCAGTACCGTTCGACCTGCACCAAGCAGAATGCGCCACCGATCACGACAATCTTGTCGGCGAGTGGGTCCAGGAAGGCACCGCTCCGGCTCACAACATTGGAACGCCGAGCGACCCGACCGTCGAAGAAATCAGTGGTGGCGAGGGCGATACCGAGCCCGAACGCCGCCCACGACGCACCACGGTCAGCCTCCGCATCGAGCACGAACCAGAACAACAGGGGGGCGAAGACGAGGCGCGCAAGCGTCAACAGGTTGGCCGGGTGGCTGAGGCCAACTTCGCGGGGCTCAGTGGTGTGCTCGCTCACGTCGCCTCCAGGTCAGGGCCGAGCGCAGCGGTGATGGTGACCTCGTGGAACTGGCCCACCTCGAGCGTGTCGGGAACCTGAATCACGCCATCGATTTCGGGCGCTTCACGAGAGCTGCGGGCCACACCGATGTCATCCACGAGGACTTTGACCCGCGAACCCACAAGAACGTCACGTTTTGCTGCCGTGATGTCGTCCTGAAGCTCGCGCAATTCGGCCAGGCGCTCATCTCGGAGGCCAGCGTCGATCTCACCATCGAGTTCCATGGCGTAGGTGCCCTCCTCGGGCGAGTACGCGAAGAACCCGCACCAGTCGAGTTGGGCGGCTTCGACGAACGCCAGCAGCGCGTCATGATCGGCTTCGGTCTCTCCCGGGTACCCGACGATGAAGTTCGATCGGAACGCAGCATCAGGCTCCCGGGCCCGGATGGCGTCGATCCGGGCGAGGAACCGCTCGGCGTCGCCCCAGCGGCGCATGCGGCGCATCAGCGGGGCTGAGACGTGCTGGAGGCTGAGATCGAAATAGGGCACACCGGTGGCGCAGATCGCGTCGATGAGCGCATCGCTGAGGTCGGAGGGGTACAGATAGAGCAACCGCACCCAGTCGACGCGGTCGGCAACGGCCTCGACCAGCGGAATGATCTGTCGCTCCCCCACCCCCTGGTCGCGCCCGTAGGCGGCGAGGTCTTGGGCCACAAGAACAATCTCACGGGCCTGGAGCTGGTCGACTTCGCTCACGATCTGTTCGATGGTCCGGCTGCGCTGTGGCCCTCGGAACGTGGGGATGGCGCAGAACCCACACGCACGGTCACAGCCTTCCGCGATCTTCACATAGGCCCACGGCCGGGCTGAAACGGGGCGGGGCAGGTTGAGGAGATCGAAATCGGGCGCTCGCCGGGTGGGCCCGAGACGCACCGGAACTGCCGTCCCACCGGTTGCGAGCGCCGCGCCGAACGGGGCGATCTGGTCGATCTCGGGGAGTTCCGCTGCGAGTTCTTCACCGTGGCGTTCGGCCATGCATCCGGTGACGACAAGCCGGGCACCGTCACGCCGCTGCTCGGAAAGGGCCAGGATCGTCTCAATCGACTCTTGACGGGCTTCGTCGATGAACGCGCACGTGTTGACAACCACGACGTCGGCGTTCTCGGCAGAATCGACCGCCCGCAAGCCATCGGCGACGAGCGTGCCTTCGAGCTTGTCGGAGTCGACCTGGTTCTTCGGGCAGCCGAGCGTCTCGAGGAAGTAGGTCGTCGGCGGAGTCGTCATCGCAGTGCCAGCCTAGAGGTCGAGCCCGAGGCTCCCGAGCAGGGCATAGAGCGGATCGTCACGGTCACGCCGGCTCTGCGGGTGGTGGGTGGGCAGTTCCCACCAGCGAGCAGCCGGGATCGGGATCGCCCACTCGGCCACACCGGTTCGGGCTGCGATCGCCCATCGACCGGCGCGCCGCTCGAACCGGTCGAGATACCGAAAGCCGGTGATCAGATTGCGTTCGGGCGACGGGTCCTTGCCCCGGTGCACGGCAACACCGGTGCTTTCCACGGCGGCGTAATCGTCGCCGATGTCGACGAGTACACCGGTGACGAGGTGCTGCGTCACCTGGTAGGTCTCCGTCAGTTGGTCGACCCACGCGATGAACTCGTCGAGCGAGCGCGGTTCGGCGCCGTGCTGATCGGTGGCGTCAGGGTGGAAACAGCGACGGACCAGTTCGAAGTCACGCCGGTCGATCCCTCGGCAATAGCGACGAACGATGTCTTCGATCTCGAGCCGATCAAGGGCAGCAGCGACCCGGTCGTTCACGTCAGCGCATGACGGCGAGCGCCGACTCGACGCCGTCGCCCCCCGAGAGGACGATCACTGACACAACCCACATGAAGAACAACACGAATGCCTTGTTCCGGCCGACAGCACCGCCAACCACCATGAACGCGGCGCTGACGCCGACGATGCCCACCATCAGGAGCGAACCGGTCTCCGCCATCGTCGTATCGAGCACGGGTCCGGGCCCGACCAAGCCGATGATGCCGCCGACGGCCAGGCTGTTGAAGACATTGGAGCCGAGCAGATTACCCACCAGGAGTTCGGTTTCGCCCTGGCGAGCGGCCTGCACGCTGGTGACGAGTTCGGGAGCGGAGGTTCCGAGGGCAACAAGCGTGAAGCCAACGAATCCGCCGGAGAGATCAAGCGCATCGGCAACCCGACCGGCGCCATCGACGATGAACCACGATGACCCGACCACGAAGGTGAGCCCGGCCAGCGCCCGAAAGGCTTCCTTCCAGAGTTCGACGGGTTCGTCGCCGACGATCTCGGACACGTCATCGTCGAACGATTCGTCCGTTGCCGAGGACGTGCGCAAGATAAAGACGAGGAAGGTGACGATAAGCGCTGCGAGCAGTGCCCCCTCCAGCCGGGAAATCTCGCCTTGCACGAGGAGCGCAAAGACGGCGACCGAGGCAACCGAGATCGGCACCTCGCGACGCAACGTCGATGAACTGACCGGAATCACGCTCACCGCCGCGGCTGCGGCCAGCACGAGCGAGACGTTGGCCACGTTGGAACCGATGATGTTGCCGACTCCGATGTCGAGATCACCCTGGGCGGCGGCAATACCCGACACCACCATTTCGGGGGCTGAGGTTCCGAACCCGATGAGCACGGCGCCGATCACGACCGGTGAGATCTTGTAGAAGACCGCGATCCGGGCCGCGCCGGCGACGAAGTGGTCAGCGGCGAGCGTGAGAACGACGAGACCGCCGACGGCGAAGATGAGACCGAGGATCACGCGAGCAGGCTCGTCAGTTCGATCCGGGACACTCAGCTCTGCCCACGGCGAGCAGCAAGCTCTTCAGGGGTCATCAGCACGTCGCGTGCCTTCGACCCCGTGGACGGTCCGACCACGCCCGCTTCCTCGAGCAGATCCATGATGCGCCCGGCGCGAGCGAACCCGACACGAAGCTTGCGCTGCAGCATGGATGTCGACCCGAGCTGTGTTTCGACCACGAGCTCCATTGCCTGACCGAGCAGTTCGTCACCGTCATCGGCATCGGCGGGCGGCGCCGCCGTGATATCGAGACTCGGGGGCGTGTTGGTGACCCCGCCCGCTCCGGGGATGGGGGCACCGGGCGCCACGGTGGCCGCTCCTGCGTCGCTGGTCGCCGCATCGGCGCCCACTGTTTGGTCGTCGGTGAAGTCGGGGGCTTGGTCGATCCAGTGCTTGACGATCTGGCGAACCTCAGCCTCCTCGACCCAGCAGCCCTGGACCCGGTGCGGGGACGATGACGACGGGCCAAGCATGAGGAGGTCGCCCTTGCCGACGAGCCGTTCTGCGCCCGGCTGATCGAGGATCACGCGAGAGTCGGTGAGGCTCGACACGGCAAACGCGAACCGGGCGGGGACGTTGGCCTTGATCACACCGGTGATCACGTTGACTGATGGGCGTTGTGTCGCAATCACGAGATGGATGCCGACGGCTCGGGCCATCTGGGCGATGCGGGCAATTGATTCTTCGACGTCGCGGGCTGCGACCATCATGAGGTCGGCGAGCTCGTCGACAACCACGAGCATGAACGGCAGCCGCTTGTACTGCAGTGGCTCGCCGTTCTCGTCAAGCTCACCGAGGCCGGCCTCGACCGTGCCTGCGTCGACGGCGTTGTTGTAGCCGGTGATGTCTCGGAAGCCGACCTTGTGCAGCAGGTCGTAGCGACGTTCCATTTCCCGGACGGCCCACGCCAGGGCGTTGGCGGCTTGCCGAGGGTCGGTGACCGGCGCGGTGAGGAGATGCGGGGCTTTGTCGTACTGCCCCATCTCGACCCGCTTGGGGTCGATGAGAATCATCCGAACCTGCTCCGGGGTGGCCCGCATCAGAATCGACGTGAGGAGCGAGTTGAGACACGAGGACTTGCCGGCACCGGTCGCACCGGCGATCAGGACGTGCGGCATCGTCGCCAGGTTGACCATGACGTTCTTGCCGTTGATGTCTCGACCGATCGCTACCTCGAGGGGGTGGCTGGCCTGACGGGCTTCACGGGAAGCAAGAATGTCGCCGAGGGAGATGACCTGGCGATCGGTGTTGGGGACCTCGACGCCGATGGCTCGGCGCCCAGGGATCGGGGCGAGGATTCGGACATCGGGCGACGCCATGGCGTAGGCGATGTCTTTGCGGAGGCTCTCGAGCTTGGAGACCTTCACGCCTTCACCGAGTTCGAGCACGTACCGGGTGACCGTGGGACCCACGACCGGGTCGAGTGGGGTTGTGGGGACGCCGAACTGATCGAGGGTGTACTGCAGGAGACGGCCTCGCTCCGCCACCATGGCCTTGTCGATCTCCTGCTTTTGTGAGCGCGACAGCAGCGAGGCGGGCGGCAGTTTCCAGTTGCCGACCGACTTCGGTGTGGGGAGTTGCTGTTGTTCAGCCTCGGCAACGGGTTCGGCCTTCTTGCGCTTCGTCGCTTTCGGTGCCGGTTCGGGTTCGGCCTCGGGCTCCGGGTCTGGCGCAGGTTCGGGCACCGGTTCAGCTGCGCGGGGGTTGACGGACTGGTCAGGCGCGGTGGTTGGGTCGGCGAAGAGTCCTTCGACCGCACGACGGAACAGATTCGGGACCGGAGCCAGACCCCGACCGACGACGCGGCCGACCGCACGCGCCGACGAACCGGTGACGATGATCACGCCGATCACGCCGATCGCAAGGAGGATCACGGCCGCGCCGGCGCCGTCGGCGAGCGCATGCAGCGGCCCTCCGACCGCCATGCCGAGGGCTCCGCCGGCTGCGCCGACCTCTTCGATCGGGTCGTCGAGACCGGGGCGGCCGCGCAAGACGTGCAAGAGCCCCGTCGTGGAGACGAGGGTGAACAGACCGCCGATCGTGGCTCGGGCCGTGCGCTCGACATCGCTCTCGTCGACGTCGCCGCCCATGATGAGCAACCCGCCGACACCGATCAGGGCGAGCGGCACGATGGCACGGGTGAGACCGACACCGAGCGCGAGTCCGTCATCGAGCACATCACCGATGAAGCCAGCGCTGCCGAGCCAGACCGCAAAGGCGGTCAGGAGTCCAGACAGCAGCGCCCCTACACCCCAGACGTCGGCGCGATGGTTGGCGAGCACAGTTCCCACGGCGTCACGCGATGCAGCGGTGTTCACTCGCTTGGTGCCTTTCTTGGCTTTGGACGCGCTCGCTTTGGCCGCGTTCTTGGCCGGTTTCTTCGAGACGGGTTTCTTGCGCTGTTGAGCAGTCACAGTGTGTTCGACGCTAACAGGCCCCCCTCATCGGCCTGCGGCACCCTGTGGATAACGCTCGTTTGGCCTGTGGCCGCCCGGACTGCTGCCCCGGTCAGTCTTCTCGGACCACCGGGACGATCATGGGGCGGCGACGGGTGCGATCGTTGACGGTTCGGCCGGCGGCGCGGCGCACGATCTGGCTGAGACGGTCAAGGTTGACCTCGGGGTCGCCGAGCGCAGCCAACACGTCGTTTTCGACGGCATCGGCGACCGCTGCCTCGTGTCCGGCGAGCGCTGGTACTTCGACCCACCCGCGAGAGATCACGTCGGGCCCGGCGAGGATTTCGCCTCGGTCCATGTCGACGTGCACGACAACGGCGACAAAGCCGTCGTCGCCGAGCGTGCGTCGTTCTGCGAGCACGGTGCTGCCGAGATCACCGACCATGCCGTCGACATAGAGGTGATCGCCGCCGATCGAACCGAGATGGTCGATGCCGTCGTCGCCCAGCACGATCTGATCGCCGTCCTCGCAGAACACCACCCGATCGGCTGGCATCCCCATGTTGCGGGCAAGGTCGCGATGGGCGACGAGGTGGGCGTACTCGCCGTGGACCGGCACGAACCACTCGGGGACGGCGACCGAGTGCAGCGTCTGGAGTTCCTGCTGTTTACCGTGGCCCGACGTGTGCACGTCGACCATGCCGGAATGGAAGACCCGCACCCCGTGACGGGCGAGGCCGTTGCGGACCGATGCGACCGCCGCCTCGTTGCCAGGGATGGGGTGGCTGGAGAACACGACGGTGTCGTTTTCGTCGAGCTTGAGCCACTTGCTCTGGCCGATCGCCATCTGGGTGAGTGCGGCTCGGGGTTCACCCTGAGAGCCCGTGCAGACGATCAGCACGTTCTCGGGGTCGAGTTCGTCGATCTGCTCGATGTCGCGCAAGGCCCAGTCCGGGATGCGGAGAATGCCGACATCGCGCGCCAGTTTCACGTTGCGCCGCATCGAGAGCCCGAGGGTGACGAGCACGCGGTCGTTTTCGACCGCGGCGTCAGCCAGTTGCTGGAGGCGATGGATGTGGCTGGCAAACGACGCCACGATCACCCGGCGGCCTTCCTGCGCCCGGATCAGCGAAGCCAGGGTGCGTCCGACCTCCGTCTCTGATCGTGACGCGCCGGGGGCGTCCGCATTGGTCGAGTCAGCCAGCATGAGGCGAATGCCGGGGTCGTTGGCGAGCGCGCCGATCCGGCTCAGGTCGGTACGGCGACCGTCGACGGGGGTGAGGTCGAGCTTGAAATCGCTGGAGTGCAGGATCACGCCTTGGGCGGTGTGGAATGCGGTGATGTTGCCCGACGGGATCGAGTGGGTGACTGGCAGGAATTCGCAGTCGAACGGTCCGACATCCATTCGGTCGCCGTCGTGCACCGGACGCAACTCGGCGTTTTTCTGCAGCCCTCGCTCCCGCAGTTTGTGGTCGATCATCCCGAGGGTGAACGGCGACCCGTAGATCGGGATCGACAGGTGCGTGAGCAGATAGGGCAACGCGCCGATGTGGTCCTCGTGGGCGTGGGTGGCAATGCACGCCTCGACCCGCTCGGCATTGTCGAACAGATACGTGAGATCCGGAAGGACCGCATCGACCCCGGGGAGGTCGTCGCCGCCGAACATCTGGCCGCAGTCGAGGACGACGATGCGACCCTCGGTCTCGATCGCGGCACAGTTGCGGCCGATCTCGCCGAGGCCCCCGAGGAAGGTGATGGTGACCGGTTCGGCCATGAGGCGGGTCAGCTTCGCCCGAGGCCGGCGAGCACGCCCTTTGCCTCGATCTCGACCCATTCAGGTTCAGGCCCCATCGGCGGTCGGGTGGGACCACCCGGAAGCCCCATGACCCGCATCATCGCCTTGGTTGGGATCGGGTTGGGGGCTTCGTCACCGGTTTCGAACGCATAGCTCGGCATCATCAACCGGTTGAGTTCGATTGCCTGCTCGATGTCGCCGTCAAAGAAGGCCTTCATCATTGCGGCGGTCTCGTTGCCTACCCAGTGGGTGGCGACGCCGATCGTGCCGACGGCGCCGACCGACAGGAGCGGGAGGGTGAGGCCATCGTCACCGCTGTAGATCTCGGTATCGGGTGGAGCGAGCGACAGCAGTCTGGCCGTCTCGCCCGGATCACCCGCCGCATCCTTAATGCCGATGATGTTCTCGACTTCGAGTAGGTCGAGAAGGGTTTCGGTGGCGACTTTGCGGCCGGTTCGGCCCGGAATGTCGTAGATCAGGACCGGCATGTCGGTGGCGGCGGCACACGCCCGGAAATGGTCGTTGAGACCGGCCTGCGATGGACGGTTGTAGTACGGCGCCACATGAAGCAGCCCCACCGCTCCGACGGCGACCGACCGCTCGGCGTTCGACACGGCGATCCGCGTGTCGTTGCTGCCGGCGCCGGCGACAACGGGAGCATCGACGGCCTCCACCACCGCCTCGATCACGGCGATCTGCTCATCCTGGGTGAGGGTCGGGCTCTCACCGGTGGTTCCATTGATGATGAGCCCGTCGTTGCCACCTTCGGTGGTGAGGTATTTCGCCAGCTTCACTGCGCCATCGAGGTCAATCGATCCGTCGGCGGCGAACGGGGTGACCATCGCGGTGAGGACCCGTCCGAACGTGGCAATGGCATTGGTCATGACCTCAATGCTGCCACGGACGGGGCGTCGAGCCGACCTCCTTCCGCGGATCGGCTTCTACGATCCTTTCGGTGATCCCCGCCGGAACCCTCTTTCGTACTGGACAACGTGCGGTGGTCGACCGAGGCAACGCGGCGGTCGAGGCCGAGCGACTCGATGATCGCATCGCTCGCTATGAGCGCCGCCGAGGACGCTCCCGGCGGAGTGAAACGGGCGGCGCAATCGTTCCGTCCACGGTCGGTGAGGCCCTCTGTCGGGTCACCAGCCTGGTCCTTGCGAACCACGCCCTCCTTGATGCGGCTGCGACCGGCACCACCGAAGACCTCGATGCGGCGGCTGAGCGCATCGAGCAGCAACTCGCCGACACCAGTCCTGCTGCGGCACTGGACCAGTTCGCCGATGCGTCGCTGCCGCTCCTTGAGCGCTGCGAGGCCGAGCCCGACCGTCCGGTGGGCCACGTGTACCCGATGGCCCGAACCGCAGCTGACATTGCGGCGTTTGTTGCGGTCGAACTCCATCTCGTCGCCCGCATGATCGATCCGACCTATGTCCCGGACGAAGCCCGGGAGTTGATGCGGCTCTACAACAGCTCGCTGCGCCCCGTGCTGGGCCATGGGCTCGAGAGTTGGGCGGCGGAGCGGGTCAAACCGTGGCGAGGGCTCGTGATCCGACGAGGCCTGGCCTGGCCCTGAGTGAGGCCGACACCCGATCAGCCGTTCTGGTGGCCGGCGAGCGACCCACCGTCGGCGGCCAACCGCTCGAGCAATGGCGACAACTCCCAGTGGCGCCCTCCAAACCGGTCGGCGTAGTCCTTGATGCGATCGACGATCTCAGCGAGACCCACCGAGTCCCCCCAGTACATGGGGCCACCCCGGTACATCGGCCAGCCGTAGCCATTGACCCACACAACATCGACATCGCTCCCGCGGATAGCGATGCCCTCGTCCAGGATCTTCGCTCCCTCGTTGACCATCGGGTAGAGCAGCCGTTCGAGGATCTCCTGATCGGTCACCTCACGCTGTTCGTGACCCCGCGCGTCGGCGAACGCCCGGATCATCTGCTCGACCTCGGGGTCCGGCGTCGCGGCGCGAGTGTCGGGATCGTAGGTGTAGTAGCCCCGCCCGTTCTTCTGGCCGCGCCGCCCGCTCTCACAGAGGATTTCCCGAACCGTCGATGACGTGCTCGTCTCCGCCTTCCACCCGATGTCGAGTCCGGCCAGGTCGCTCATGGAGAACGGGCCCATGGGGAAGCCGAACTCGTACAGCACCGAGTCGATTTGGGCAGGGGTCGCCCCCTCCATCAACATCCGATCGGCCTCAGCACCGCGCATGGCCAGCATGCGATTGCCGACGAACCCGCGGCAGACCCCGACCATCACCGGGATTTTGCCGATCCGCTTGCCGATCGCCATCGTCGACGCAACGACTGTGTCGTTCGAGGCATCACCGCGAACGTTCTCGAGCAACTTCATGACATTGGCCGGCGAGAAGAAATGCATGCCAATGACCCACTCCGGCCGTGACGTTGCCGACGCGATTTCGTTGATGTCGAGTGCCGAGGTGTTGGACGCCAGGATTGCGCCGGGCTTACAGATCTGATCAAGTTCGGCGAAGATCGACTTCTTCAACGCCATGTCTTCGAATACGGCTTCGATCACGACATCGCAGTCCGCGAAATCGTTCTTGTCCGTCGACCCGGTGATCAACGCCATCCGTTCATCGACCGCCTCGGGGGCGATCGAGCCGCGGCGTGCGGACCGCTCATAGTTCTGACGCACAACGCCCAGACCTCGTTCGAGTGCGTCCTCGCTCACTTCCACGATGGTGACTGGGATACCAACGTTGGCGAAGTTCATGGCGATGCCGCCGCCCATGGTGCCGGCCCCGAGGACGCCGGCCTTCTGCACATCGATGATCGGGGTGTCGCCGCTCCGCACCGAGTGGTCGATGTCGGGGATCTTGTTGGCGGACCGCTCAGCGAAGAAGCAGTAGCGCTGGGCCGCCGACTGCGGCCCGGTCATCAACTCTCGGAAGAGCTCTGCCTCCACCGCAAGGCCCTCGTCGAACGGCAGCGTGGCTGCCGCCTCAACGCACCGGATGTTGTACTCGGGGGCCAGAAAGCCTCGGGTCTTGCGCGCGATCGACGCCCGAATGTCGGCGAACACGCGAGGATCGGTGCCAACGACTTTGTCAGTGCGGTCCCGGACCTTGACGAGGGGCAGCCCATCGGCGACGGCTCGCTCAGCGAACGCGACGGCGGCAGCGTGGAGCGAGTCCCAGTCGCCGTCGACCACTGCGTCGATGAGCCCATCGGTGTGCGCCTCGGCGGCGGGCATGTGCCGACCCGAAGTCATCGCCTCCAGGGCCTTCGGCACCCCGATGAGCCGAGGCAGACGCTGGGTGCCGCCTGCTCCCGGGAGCAGACCGATGTTGACCTCGGGAAGCCCGTACTTCGATCCGGCTAGGCCGACCCGGTAGTGAGCACACAGCGCCACCTCGAGGCCGCCACCGAGCGCCGTGCCATGGATCGCTGCGATCACGGGGATCGGGCTGTTCTCCATGACGGCTTGCAGGTCGGCGAGGCTGACGGCGGCCGGCGCTCCCCCACCGAACTCGCTGATGTCGGCGCCGGCGATGAAGGTCCGCCCGGCACAGATCAGCACGATCGCCGTTGCCCCATCGGCCATCGCCTGGTTGAGTCCGTCAAAGATCCCCTGCCGCACATGCCAACTGAGCGCGTTGACCGGCGGGTTGTCGACCGTGAGTACGGCGACCGTGCCGGCCATCTCGAGGGATACCGATTCGGTGAGCTGCGTCATGGTCGGAGTTTCGCGTCCCGCGCCCACTCGGGCCATTTCACCGGTTGCGATCTACGATGCGCCTCATGTCACCTCGCGCTACTGCCGTCGTCGGAATTGTTATCGCCGCTGGACTCGGTGCCGCTATGGCTGCGCTCGGCGGTGACGGTGGCGAGCAGCTCGGTGGGCTGCCAACCTTCGCCTGGCTTGTCGTCATTGCCTTCGGGGTGAACATCACGGTGTTCGTTCCCTCGTTTCTTGCCAAGACCGAGCATTTCTATGACCTCACCGGATCGCTTACGTATCTGACTGTCACCCTGGTGGCCTTGATCACCGCCGACGACCGTGACCTCCGGACCGTCTTGTTCGCCGTGCTGATCGTGGTGTGGGCCGGCCGGCTCGGCTCCTTCCTGTTCCGTCGGGTGCGCCGCGATGGCGGCGATGGCCGCTTCGACCAGATCAAGGTGGACTTCGTGCGCTTCGCGATGGCCTGGATGCTGCAGGGCCTGTGGGTCACGATCACCGCCGGTGCGGCGCTTGCGGCGATGACGGCAGGATCCAAGGAGGACCTCGGCGTCATGGGCATCATCGGGCTCGTCGTCTGGGTGGTCGGGTTTGCGATCGAGGTCACCGCCGACCGACAGAAGTCTGCATTCCGCGCCGATCCGGCGAATGATGGCAGGTTCATCGACGTCGGGTTGTGGGCGTGGAGCCGTCACCCGAACTATTTCGGCGAGATCACGTTGTGGCTCGGCATGGCGATCATGGCGATCCCGGTGCTCGACGGCTGGCAGTACGCAACGCTCATCTCCCCCGTTTTCGTCTTTGTGCTGCTGAACTTTGTTTCCGGGGTGCCGATGCTGGAGCGGCGGGCGAACAAGCGGTGGGGCGGCCAGGACGACTACGAGGCGTACAAGGCCAAGACTCCGGTCCTGGTTCTGCGCCCTCCTCGCTGACTACCAACGTCGGGCACCAGACTTCGGCTGCGGGTTGAGGCGCGTTCAGCGATCGGGCCGGGTCACGCCACGGTGTCGGCGGTGCTGAGCGCCTCAATCTGTGCGTCGCGCCGCCGGTGTCGCAGGATCAGGGCATAGGCGATGATCGTGCCGGTGGTGAAGAAGAACCACTGGAACGCATACGACAGGTGCGGGCCATCGTTGAGGTTCGGAGGCGGCACCGGAATCGGGATATCGCCTCGTTGCCAGGTGGGGTCAGCCGCCTGCACCCAGCGTTCGACCACGTCGACGCCGAGGGCTTCGGCGACAGCGTCGAGATCCATCCGGTTGACCTGAGGGCTACCGGCGACCGGGTCGCCGACTGCGCCGCCACCAACCGTTGCGAAGGCACGACCGGTGATGGTCACAGGGCCGACGGGCGTGGTGACCGACTGTGGGCCTTCACCGGACGCGACATCGCGCGGGATCCAGCCTCGGCTCACGGCCACGATGCGCCCATCGCCGAGTTCGACCGGGGACACGAACCAGAAGCCGGGCTGGGTGTCGAAGGTGCGGTTCGCAACAAGAAGCCCGGGGCCGTCTCCATAGCGACCCTCGACGATCACCGCAGTGTGATCGAGCACATCCTCACCGTCGTCGATGCGGGCCAGGATGTCTTCGATCGGGGCTGGTTCGGCCTCCGAGGCGGCACGGATCTCGTCATTGGACGCCCGGCGTTCGTCGAGTCGGTTGAGCTGCCAGAACCCGGCGGCCGTCATGCCGGTGATCATTGTCAGCACGAAGAGGTGGGAGAGCCACCACTTCGGGGTCAGGAACATGCCCATGGCCGTTGCGTCAGAGACCGAGGTAGGTGTCGAGGCCGATCGTGACGCCGGGGAACTCGGCGATGCGCTTCACGCCGACGAGCACGCCAGGCATGAACGACGTGCGGTCGATCGTGTCGTGCCGGATCCTGAGGGTCTGACCGGTCGTGCCGAGAATGACCTCTTGATGAGCGACCGCGCCGACCATCCGTACCCCGTGGACCCGGATCCCAGCCGGGCCCTCGCCACCGCGGGCACCGGGATAGACCTCGTGGGTCGTGGGGTCGGCAGCCCAATCCCACGACGCGGCCGCCATCCGCTCGGCGGTGTGGGTTGCGGTGCCGGACGGGGCGTCGATCTTGGCGTTGTGGTGAAACTCGATGACTTCGGCGGTCTCGAAATGGGGAGCGGCGAGTTCGGCCATGCGGATCATCAGGACGGCGCCGATCGCGAAGTTCGGGGCGATGAGCGCATTGCTCGAAGTGAACAGGGCCTGGAACTCCTCAAGATCGTCCTCGCTGAAGCCGGTCGTCCCGATGACGGCATGGATGCCGTTGGCCGCGGCGAACCGGATCGTTTGCCGGGAGACCTCGAGCACGGTGAAGTCGACCACGACCTCGGCTCGATGCTCAACGAGGAGGTCGAGGGTGTCGTCGACATCGATGCGGCAGGCCAGCTCAGTGGCTGGATCGGCTTCGATGGCCCGGCAGACCTCCTGGCCCATACGTCCTGCGGCTCCGACCACTCCAACTCGGATCATGCCTGCAGGTTAGGCGGTCGACAGCGGCGGGTGGCACTGGGATCCACTACCGTCCTGGCCATGCTCGCAGCGATCAACGACACGTCGTACAACATCATGTTGTTCCTCCACATCCTCACTGCGGTGGTGGCGATGGCACCAGCCTTCGTGAACCCGCTGTTGGGAAAGAAGCTCGCCGATGGTGGCCACGACATCTCGCCGATGGCGCGCTACGCCGCCGAGCACAACCAGCGCATCTACGGCACGGCGCTGATCCTTTCCGGTTTGCTCGGCTTCGGTGTGGCCGGAATGAGTGACGACATCTTCAAGGTCAGCCAGGGCTGGCTGGTTGCGGCCGTGATCATCTGGATCGCGATGAACGGCCTGCTGCACGCCGTGATCCGCCCGAGCGAGAAGGCGATGGCCGACGGCGATCGCAGTGCCGAACTGCAGCAGAAGCTGCAGCTGGGGGGCGGGTTGTTCACCCTGCTGTTCCTCGTCGAGCTCTACCTGATGGTCTTCAAGCCCGGCCTGGGGTAAGCGGCCGGCGGTTCGGCTGGTTCAGCCGGACCGCACCACACTGGTCGATGCGGCACCGGCAGTGATCTCGGCGATGATCCGCTGCACATCGTCGGCGCTGACATTGCGCAAGGCGTCGAGGTATTCGTCGACGCTCACGACTCGATCACGGATCAAAACATTGGTCGCCAGCCGAGCCATCCGGCTCCCGTTGTCTTCCAACCCGAGCACGGTCGCGCCTTCGAAGCCGCCACGGGCAACCTCAAGCTCACGCTCCCCCGGCCCGTTCTCAGCCAGATCGGCGAGTTGCTCATCGATCACCGACCGGAGTTCGGCCAGACGATCGGGTGCGGTTGCGGCATAGACCGACAGGGTGCCGGTGTCAACAAAAGAGCCGACCGAGGCGAAGACGGTGTAGCTGAGCCCCCGCTTTTCGCGGACCTCTTGGAACAGTCGGCTCGACCACCCGCCGCCGAGCAACTGGGTGGCGACAGCGAGCCCGTACCGGTCGTCGCTGTGAAGCCCGCCGGCGCGCCAGCCCCTGGCGAAGTGAGCTTGTTCGATCGGGCGGATCGTCGTCGCATCGGAAACGACCTCGTTGCCCGGCCCAATCCGTTCGGGACGGGCACCACCGGTTCGGGTAGCGATCGCGGCATCAACCCGGGCGACGATGTCGTCGTGATTGATCGGGCCGACGACGACCACCACCATGTTGGGCTGCCGGTACCACTGGTCGTGGAAGGCCCGAACATCGTCAGGGGTGATCGCCCGAACCGACTCGGCCGAGCCCAGCACCTCCCAGCCAAGCGAGTGGCCGGGGAAAAGGTTTTCAGCCAGCACGCCGTGAACGACGTCGTCGGGGGTGTCGGCGCTCCAGGCCAACTCCTCCAGAATCACCTGGCGCTCAGCCTCGAGTTCGGCATCGCTGAACCCAGGGTCGGCGAGGACGTCGAGCAGCGTGTCGAGACCAAAGTCGAGCTCCCACGCCGGGACTCGGGCGTGAAACGCCGTGTACTCCTTGGAGGTAAACGCGTTGAGGTCACCGCCGACGGCATCGATGCCCTGGGCGATGTCCTGCGCCGACCTGGTCGAGGAACCCTTGAAGAGCAGGTGCTCGAGGAAATGGGAGACGCCAGCGATCGCCGCTGGTTCATCCCGGTTCCCGACGCCGACCCACGCCCCGACCGCAACCGAGCGCGATCGAGGCAGGGTCTCGGTGACGACCCGAAGGCCGCCGTCGAGTCGACTGACACGGATCGTGTCGCCGTCATCAACCGACGACGACACGATCCCGTTCAGGGTTGTGGGTCCAGAGGACGGGTCGGCCGTCACCGGCGCCCGCGGCCTCCACGCCCACGGCCACGCCCGCCGCCACCGCCGCCGGAACGGCGGGGAGCCTCGGGGCCGAGGTCGCCGAACTCCTCGGCGAGACCAGCGTCGAAGGCCTCCTCGAAGGACACCGACTCCTGCTCACCGTCGACCTCGGCCGCAGCGGGAGCAGCATCGGAGGCCTCCCCGGCGTCATCGCCGGTGGCCTCGGGCCCGTCGCCGACCGGCTTGAGCGAGATCTTGCCGTTCGGGTCGACGTCCTCAACGACGACCTGGACTTCCTGACCGAGTTCGAGCACGTCCTCGACCCGGTCGATCCGCTTGTTGCCTCCGATCTTGGAGATGTGCAGCAGGCCGTCACGACCCGGAAGGATGTTGACGAACGCGCCGAACTTGGTGATGTTGACTACGCGACCGGCGTACTCGGCACCGACCTCAGCCGTCGGCGGATCAAGGATCAGTTCGATTTGACGACGGGCCTCGGCGACCTTGGCGTTGTCGGTGCTCGCAATGGCGACCACGCCGACCATGCCGTCATCGTCGACGGAGATGTCGGCGCCGGTCTCCTGCTGGATCGTGTTGATGACCTTGCCCTTGGGGCCGATGACCTCGCCGATCTTGTCGATCGGGATCTCGAAGCTCTCGATCTTCGGAGCGGTGTCGCGGACCTCGGGACGAGGCTCGGCGATGGCCTCGGCCATCACGTCGAGGATGTCGAGGCGAGCTTCCTTGGCCTGGGCCAGGGCGCCAGCGAGCACGTTGGCCGGAATACCGGAGATCTTCGTGTCGAGCTGGAGAGCGGTGACGAAGTCGGTGGTGCCGGCGACCTTGAAGTCCATGTCGCCGAAGGCATCTTCAGCGCCGAGGATGTCGGTGAGGGTCACGTACTCGCCTTCAGCGTGCACGAGGCCCATGGCGATGCCGGCGACGGGCGCCTTGATCGGCACACCGGCGTCCATCAGCGACAGGGTCGAGCCACAGACCGAACCCATTGAGGACGAACCGTTGGAGGCCATGACCTCAGAGACGGTGCGAACAGTGTAGGGCCACTCTTCGAAGCTCGGGACGACCGGGAACACCGCACGCTCGGCGAGCGCACCGTGGCCGATCTCACGACGCTTCGGACCGCGCATGAAGCCGGTCTCACCGGTCGAGAAGGGCGGGAAGTTGTAGTGGTGGAAGTATCGCTTCTTCTCGATCGGCGAGAGGTCGTCGATCATCATGTCGCTTCGGCCCATGCCGAGCGTCGTGAAGTTGAGGACCTGGGTCTCGCCACGCTGGAAGAGGCCCGAGCCGTGCGCGGTCGGGATGACGCCGACCTCGCTTGAAACGTGGCGCAGCTCGTTGGTCTTGCGACCATCAATGCGGATGCCTTCTTCGACGATGCGCTTGCGCACAACGGCCTTGGTGACCGAACGGATTGCGTTCTTGATCTGCTTGTCGGCGTCTTCGGTATCGGCGAACTGATCGGCCAGCTCGGCGACGACGGCAGCGCTGAGGTCGCCCTCGGCATCTTGGCGGGCCGTCTTGTCAGCGATCTTCTGGGTCTCGGCGATGCGGTCGGTGGCGGCCGACTGCACCGCAGCGAGAATCTCGTCGCTGTAGTCGGTGGCGACGGGCGGGTTCATCTTCTCGATCGGACCGGCCGCGTCGATCACCTGCTGCTGCAGTTCGATCATCTCGCGGATCCAGACCTTGCAAGCCTCAAGGCCGCCAGCGAGGACATCCTCGTCGACCTTGGGGGTGCCGTTCTCGTAGAGGTTCCACGAGTTACCGGTGCCACCGGCCTCAACCATCATGACGGCGACATCGCCGTCGGCCATCCGGCCGGCGACGACCATCTCGAAGGCCGACTCGTCAGACTCTTCGTAGGTCGGGAAGGGGATCCATTCACCATCGGGCGACCAACTCATGCGCACCGCACCGACTGGGCCATCGAACGGGATGGGCGACAGGCTCAGCGCGAGCGAGGCGGCGTTGAGGGCCAGCACGTCGTAAGGGTTCTCCTGATCGGCGCCCAGCACGGTGCCGACGACATGGACCTCATTGCGGTAGCCATCAGGGAAGGCGGGGCGCAGCGGACGGTCGATCAGGCGGCAGGTCAAGATGGCCTGCTCACCGGCGCGGGCCTCACGACGGAAGAACGAGCCGGGGATCTTGCCCGCGGCGTACATGCGCTCCTCAATATCGACGGTCAGGGGGAAGAAGTCAGCGCCGGGACGGGCCGATTTGGCGCCGGTTGCGGTGACGAGGACGACGGTGTCGCCCATCCGAGCGGTGATCGAACCGCCGGCGAGCGGCGCGAACTTGCCGACCTCGAAGGTGGCGTCCTTGCCCTCGCCGCGCGTGAACGCGCCGGTGACGGAAGTGGTTTCAGTCATGTTGTGTGTTTCCTTGGGACGAACACACGACTGCCAGTTCCCAGTCGCAAGGCTCTGCTCTCAGCTGGACCGTTGTGGCCCTCACCCCCGTCGCCGGTGGGCTCATGAGATCAGCGGCTTGCGACTAGCACCAACTGCCATGTGTTCGGTTGTTCGCAGGACGTTCCTGCTACTGGGATTCGTCGGGTTTGGGCCGGGAACAGCCCGGCCCAAACCGAAAGGGCGGCCCCGGAGGACCGCCCCAACATCATTTCAGCGACGCAGACCGAGGTGTGCGATCACTTCGCGGTACCGCTCGACGTCATTGTCCTTGACATAGTCGAGGAGACGACGGCGCCGACCGACCAGCATCAGGAGACCTCGCCGGCTGTGATGATCCTTTTTGTGGGTCTTCAGATGCTCGGTGAGGTGGTTGATGCGCTCGGAGAGAAGGGCGATCTGGATCTCGGGGGATCCGGTGTCGTTCTCGCTGAGGCCGAATGCCTTCGCCATATCGGCAATGGTTTCGGCCTTGGGGCGCAGATTGGTAGCCATGTCGTTCGTGTCTTTCGTTGGGTGTCTGACCCGGCCGCCCACGCCGCAATGCGTGCGGGGCAGCGGTTACCGGTAGATCCGGACCGTGTCAGGGTAGCGGCGCCTTGGGAAGAACCGGACGGGAGGCCGTGCCCGGTCACGGCGCGAGATCGATCTCCCAGGCGCCATCGGTGTCGAGGATCACGATGTCGAGTGGCTGATCAACGGGGCCGGCGGTGCCGCCTTCGGCGGTAACCCGGCACTCGACGCGCCGTCCTGGTGCGATCGCCACCAGACGCTCAAGACAATCAACCTCGGGCGAGCCACCGAGTTCGGCATTGAGGCGGGCGGCTGCGGCGGACTCGGCGGCGGCGACATCGAAGAGCGGTGTCGCCACTTCGGCCGCGACGGGGATGGCGCCATCGATCGGCGGTGCCGTCGTTACGAGTAACTCCACGGGATCGCCGTTGAGCGTGCCGCTGCAGATGAGTTCACCACCGAGTTCCCACCACGGCCTCGCCCCAGCCTGCTCCTGGTCAGCCGGGGGCGGCTCGCCGCATTCGCCGACCACGATGCCGGTCGACACCACCTCGGCCTGCACCGCCTCCGGAATGATCGACGGATCGAATGCCGGAGCTTCGGCTGCGCAGCTGGTGAGCGCGAACCCCACCGCGACCAGGCCAGCCGACCTCAGGCAGCGAGCCACAGCACCAGTCCCATCTGACCGAGATGCTCGGTCGTGTGGACGAGGGCGCGGCCACCCGGGGCCGGGGCCACGAATCGGTTCCATCCGAGCAACGCGTCGGAGGCCAGCACGAGTGCACCGCCGAGCGCGGCGGTCGGTTCTGACGTGGCCGCCGCGAGGGCGGTCATGACCCCGGCGAGAAACGCGAACACCAACACGCCCCCGTGCGTGATCGGGCCGTGTTCGCGGGCACCGGCAAGGATGTTCGGCACCGCCCCCAGGCCGATCCCGACGATGAGCAGTCCAGCCATGATTTCGAGGCCGAGGTCAAGCGAACCGGTCTCGACAAATGCAGCGATGAAGAGCACGTGGGCCACCATCAAGGCGAAGGCGCCTGCCCCGAACCGAGCGTCGGGCGTGACGAGGACGACACCGCCCACGAGGGCTGCGCCGAGGGCGGCGATCACGAGGCCGCGCACAATGCCGTCGTCCATATCAATGGAGAGTGCCGCTCCGATCAGGGCGATGAGGACCAGCGGCTTCGACATGAACTCGACGCTGACGCGCTCTTTCGTCACACCCCACCAGTCGATTGCGGCGGCGAGCCCGGCGAGGAAGAAGAGAATTGCGGTGGGGGTGTTCACCGGCGTCAGATGTCGGCGGCGACCGCATCGGCGAACGCAACGCCGTCCTGGATCATCGTCTTGTACTGCATGACGTGACGCGGCCGGTTGAACCCGAGCACGCCGACCAGGCGGCCGTCACGGCCGAACAGTTGGGCGAAGCGACGCTCTTCGAGCGAGCCGGTGGCCAGGTGAGTGTCGTCACCGGGCCGGATACGTCCGGCGAGCTGGATCTTGCGGTCGTACTGGTCGGACCAGAACCACGGCACTGGCTCGAACGGGACGGCGTCGTCATCGTCGATGAGGAGTCGTTCGGCGGCGTGGACGCCCTGCTCGATGGCGTTGTCCCAGTGTTCGACGCGCATGAGTTCGTCGAATCGCTGGTTGGGCCAACGAGCCACATCGCCCGCGGCGGTCACGCCTGGTGCGGCGAGCATGGTGGCGTCACACACAACGCCGTTGTCGAGCGTGAGGCCGGAGCCTTCGAGCCATTCCGTGTTGGGGAGCACACCGATCCCGATCACGACCAGATCGGACTCCAGGACCGTTCCATCGGTCAGCACAACTCGGGCGACTCGGCCGGCGTCAGCTTCGAGCCGGTCGACACCGACGCCAGTGCGCAGATCGACGCCGTGTTCGACATGCACCTCGGCCATCACGCCACCGATGTCGTCGCCGAGCACCCGCCCGAGCGGCGTCGGCAGGGGTTCGACCATCGTGACTGCATGGCCACGCCCACGGCAGGTGGCGGCGACCTCGGCACCGATGAAGCCGGCACCGACCACGACAACTCGGTCGGGACCCGCATCAAGGTCGGCACGGAGCGCCAAGGCATCGTCGAGGCTTCGCAACACGTGTACGCCGCTCATCTCCTCGGTCCCTGGCAGCGTCCGGCAACGGGCGCCGGTGGCGATCACCAGGCCATCGACGATGTCGTCACCGGTGTCGGTCGACAGGGTTCGGCTGGCGAGGTCGAAGCTGGTCGCCCGCACACCAAGTCGAAGGTCGAGATCGAGATCCTCGAACTTCTCTGGCTTGGTGAGGGCGAGCCGGTCGACCTCCCACTCCCCCGCCAAGACCTGTTTCGACAGGGGCGGACGGTCGTACGGGTGGTGAGGTTCGTCACCGATCAGGACGATACGACCGTCGAACTCGCGACGGCGCAGCGCCTCGGCCGCGCGGATGCCAGCCAGCGACGCGCCGACGATGTGGATCGATTGTCGAGCCATCCGGCTCGATCAGTCCTCGATCGCGATGGCCTGCTTCGGGCAGCGCTGGACGCATTCCTCCATGCGCTCCCGGTCGCTGTCATCGGGGTTCTCGTTGAGGACGTAGAGGAAGTCGTCGTCGCGAACCTCGAACACGTCCGGCGCGATCTGCATGCAGATGGCGTTGCTCTCACAGAGATCGAAATCGACCACGATCTTCATGGGTGTCCTCCTGGGGTCCGGTTCGATCGCACCCTAGACGATGACAACCGTCGGGTCCTCTTAGACGGCCGCCGTTGCGAATGCGTCGGCGAGCAGGTCGATCGAGCGCAGCCGCTGATCGAGCAGGCGGGACGGGTGCACGGTGATGACTTCGTCGACGTTCGCCTCGGTAGCGAAGTTCTCGAGGTAGCGACGGACGAGTCCCGGATCGCCTGCCGCGGTGTAGTGGGTCATCTGGGCGATGCCCTGGCCTTGCGGGGATGCAAGCAACTCGTCGGCTTCCTCGTCCGTGAGTGCTCGGGGCACCCGAAGGAACCGTGCGACCCGCCGGCGGGTGACATCGAGCCGCTGTGCTTCGGCATCCTCGGTCGTCTCGGCGGCGATGACGTTCACACCGGCGATCACATAGGGCTCCGGGCAGGAGTCGGACGGTTCGAAGCGCTCGCGGTACAACTCGACCGCCTGCAGCAGTGCGCCCGGCGCGAAGTGGGAGGCGAACCCGTAGGGCAGGCCAAGCTTGGCGGCGAGCTGGGCCCCGAACAACGACGAGCCGAGGATGTAGAGCGGCACGTCGCTGCCTGCGCACGGGACGGCTTCAACACCGGGCACGAGCGAGTCGCCCGCAAGAAACGCCTGCAGTTCCATGACGTCTTGGGGGAACCGGTCAGAAGCCATCGGGTCGACCCGCATGGCCCGCATGGCTGGCTGGTCGGTCCCTGGGGCGCGGCCGAGGCCGAGATCGATCCGGCCGGGATGCAGGGTGGCGAGGGTGCCGAACTGTTCGGCGATCACGAGGGGTGAGTGGTTCGGCAGCATCACGCCGCCGCTCCCCAGCCGGATGGTGCTGGTGTGGTTTGCGACATGAGCGATCAGCACGCTGGTCGCCGACGAGGCGATCGAGGCCATGTTGTGGTGTTCGGCGTACCAGACCCGCCGGTAGCCGCGCTGTTCGGCGCGCTGGGCCATCGCCACACTGTTGGCGAAGGCCTCGGCCGGTGATTCGTCGGAGCCGACGAGGGCGAGGTCGAGTATGGAAAGCACCGGTGTCGAAGCAGCCATCGATGGCAGCTTAGGAAACAGAGGCCTCCGGGGTGAAGCGTGACCCGCGGTGGGGCGACGACTCAGTCGAGGGCGCTGATTCGCACGTACTCCATCTCGACGCCGGCACCCATGCCGAAGCCGCACTGCCACCGCTCATCGACGTGCTCGACGAAGGCGTACTCGTCAAAGATGACGATCTCGAAGGCGCAGTCCGCAAGCCAGTCCGGGGCGATCTCGGCCCCGTCGAAGACGGCCCGGTTGTTCTCGAGCGGCACCACTGTGGGCTCCACGATGGCGAGGTTGTACGACGGGGCGCGGCGGGTGTTCTGGAACTCGACGAGGAGCTGGTCGGTCCCGACCGTCTCGACTCGAAGCCAGCCCGAACTCCCCCAGATCGGGTCGCCGACGGGATCGAGCGCGTCGCCGAAGGGACGGAACTGGTAGACGTAGATGCCGTCCTGAACGAGCGGGTCGAATCGGTGAGGTTCGGCGGCGATTCCCTCGTAGCGGAGTTCGAGGTCGAGTTCGCCCCAGAGACCGGCGATCGGTTCGCTTCGGTCGAGTGGGTCGTCGAAGCTCAGCGTGCCGGTGACCCGACCGTCAGCGGCGAACTCGTGGATGACAACAAACTGGTCGGTGATGCGTCGACCGAGCAGCAAAATCGGTTCACCGACCCGGTCGTAGACGAGTTCACCTCGGATCCGGCCGTCTTCTTCGGCGAGCCACAGTGAGATGTCGATGTCGGTATCGATCGTGCCCGACCATTCGGTCCGTGCGCCCGGTTCAGCGAGCGCCGTGATTGCGACGGGAGGCGCCGTTGTGGTGGTCGAGTCGGGAGCGGTCGTCGGCGGCGAGACGGTGGTTGAAGTCGGGGCGACCGTGGCCGGCGGGGCGGTGGTCGAGGAGGGAGGCGAGGTCGACGACACGCCGACGCCCGGCTGGGTACTTACCGCAGCATCCTCATCCGCACAGCCGGTTATGGCCATCGCCACGCCCAACATGAGCACGACGCCCGCCATTGAACTCCATGGTTTCCGCACGGCCGCGAGGCTATCGACGGTCCGCCGGTGGCACTTACGCTGGCGACGATCCCCGCCCCGGCAGTTCTGGTGCCCAGAAGGCGACGTCACCGCTCCCGATCCGACGGCGTTCACCGTCGAGGGGCTGGATGTACACGCCGGGAATCCCTCGGTCGCTTGATCCGTACACGATCGCATCGCCGTCGGGTGACCACAGGCGAGGCGACTCGACGTACTGCCAGGCAAAGAACACATAGTCCCGCAGGAAGGTCTGGCTGAGCGGAGCGTCACCAAGGTCGCGGACACCGTCTTCGCTCACGACCCGCCAGATACCGGTGCTCAACCCCGGCTGGAGCAGCAGGATCGTGTCACCGGTGCGTGACCACTCTCCCCACAGCGACAGTTGATCATTGATCGGAACCCGAACCCCGCTCTCGAGGAAGACAAGCTCTGTTGCTGCGGTCTCCTCGTCGCCCTCGCCGTCTCCTTCGCCGTCGTCTTGTTCGTCCTGGGCCGGAAACGCAATGTCGATGTCGTCGCCGAGCTCAACGTTCGGGCCCGAATGGGAGAGCAGCAGGCGGCTTCCATCAGGTGAGACCACGAGCCCTGCGTTCCCGCCGACCGGTCCGAGGTCGTCGCGCTGGCCCGTGTCCACGTCGACACGAACGAGTCGGCCTCCATCGGCCTCGTCGACTATCACGATCTGGCGGGTTCCGGGTATCCACCCTGGAGCGAGGAAGGACTGACCCGGCTCCCCCAGAGGCTCCAGCGTCTCGAGATCGAGCGGGTCCCGGACGAGCTCGAGGGTCCCGTCGCGATGGATCACGAGGTCGTCGCCACCCGGTTCCCAGGCCAGGTAGAAGCTGCGAGTGTTGAGCTGTTGTTCGGTTGCGAGTTCGCCCTCGGCGGTGAGGATGTCGAGGGTCGTTCCTGCTGGTCCCGGGCCAAGGGCGGCGATATAGCGGCCGTCGCCGCTCCAGGAGAAGAAGAAGTAGGGCCGTCGCGCCGGGTGGGTGAAGGTGTCGTTGCTGCTGGCGACGACGACTTCCGGCCCTGCCGCTGAGGTCACGACGGCGACCGCTCGCGTTCCGTCGCGCGACCAGGTCGGCTGGGTTCCCCAACCCTGCGGTTGGTCGGGTGCGACCGTAAGGAGTTCGCCCGTGGTGGAACTGATCACGAGTCCGGGGAGCCCCCCGACGGCGATCGCCCCGGCGAACTCAATCGGGTCGGGAAGTGTTGTGGTTGTGGTGGTCGTGGCCGGTTCGGACGGCACCGTTTCGGGTGGTGGGGCGCCGTCGACACGGTCGATCTGGGCGGGAAGCGCTTCGGGTGGCACCGAGGTGCAGGCCGTCGCCAGGAGAGCCGCAAGCAACGCAAGGAGGGGGAACCGGCGCACGTGGTCGACCGTACTCTCCGGCCCGGCGCGAGCAGGAGCCGACCACCGCATCGGGACCTTGGTCCCTGGCGGCGGCCACAGGCCGAGCGCGCGCTCGAAGCAACCGACCCTGCTGGTAACCCGACCGTTTGAAGGCGAACGGTCCTCGCCGAGGCGATGCGATTCGGACTGTCGACGAGGACTGAGTCGTCCCGAGGGACGAGCCGCGACACCTGGCTCGGTCCCATTTCTCCGCAAGGCCTTGACAAATGGTCGGGTTTTACCGACTATTCGGCGATGCCCGACCATACTGGGGTCTCCGACTCGGCACTAGTGCTCGACGACCGGCAGATGAAACTGCTGCTGCACCGCACCCGAAAGCAGATCATCGATCTGCTGACCGAACGCCCCGCAACCACCAGCCAACTCGCGGAGGCGCTCGAATCCCCCAAGGGCACCATCGGCCATCACTGCCAACAACTCCTCGACGCTGGACTGATCGCAGTGGTCCGTACCCGGAAAGTCCGAGCGATCGATGAGAAGTACTACGGACGCACCGCACCGGTCTTCGTGTGGCCAACTCAGGAGGCGGCCCCGCCGGGCGTGTCATTGCTCAACGATGCGATCACCGAACTCAACGAGGCCGTCGTGCAGGGCAACGATGCCGGTGCCCATCTCGCGACCGCTCGCTACGCGCGCATCCCCGAATCGGCGGCGGCGGACTGGGCCCAGCGGCTGAGCGACCTCGCGGATGAGTTCGCGGCCCAACGTCGAAGCGGCGAGACCACGTTTGGGGTGCTGCTTGGCCTCTTCCCCACCGGGCGCCGGCCGCTTCCGACCGATCTCCCTGACGATTCGGACGAGACATGACCGCGGCCGGATCCGACACCGAAGGCGACCGCAGCGTCGCCGAGCAACCGATGGCCGATCGCCGCAGCTTGGGACGCAACTACTGGTTGCTGTGGGTTTCCAGCGCCGTCTCCAACTTCGGCGACGGCGTCGGCATCATCGCCTACGCCTGGCTTGCGTCAACCCTGACGCGTAACCCTCTCTTGATCGCCGGTGTGGCCGTGGCCAGCCGGCTCCCGTGGCTGCTTTTCACCCTGCCCGCCGGGGTGCTCACCGATCGCTACGACCGTCGTCGGCTGGTCGTGTCGATGGACGCGCTCCGCGCCGTCATTACCTTCGGCGTTGCCGTCGTGGTTTTCGCGACTGGTGGTGACCTCCCTGATCCCGACGCGCTCGCTGACGGCTCGGCGGCGGCACCAGCGAACGGTGCGGTTGCGCTAGCCGGTCTCTATATCGCCACCTTGCTGCTCGGCTCTGCGGAGGTCCTGCGGGACAACTCGGCTCAGACGCTCATGCCCCGGCTCGTCGCAGCCGAGGATCTTGAACGGGCGAACGGCCGGCTCTGGAGCGTCGAACTCATGATGAACTCCTTCATCGGGCCGCCGGTTGCCGGATTCATTCTCGCAACGAGCCTCTCGGTTCCGTTCTTCATCGATGCGACGACCTTTGCGGTGGCGGCGCTGCTTCTGGCAGGGATCCAGGGCGCGTTCGCAGCCAACGCACGCGGTTCGGTTGCGCCTTCCCCAGCAGGCGAACGACAGCCGATGCGGGCCGAGATCGGCGAGGGCGTTCGGTGGCTTTGGAGCCATGACCTGATCCGCAGCCTGGCCATCGCCCTCGGCATCATCAACGGCGTCATGGCGCTCTCCACCGCAACCCTGGTCCTGCTGGCCCAGGAGGTACTCGGCCTCGACGCCACCGGCTTCGGCATCCTCACGACGTCCGGCGCAATCGGTGGGCTCGTCGGGTCGCTGTCGGGCTCGAAGGTCAGCACCCGTCTCGGGCCGGGCACCGCACTTCTCGCCACCATTCTCGTTATTGGCGCGACAGCACTCGCCGTGCTGTTGCTACCGGTGTTCGTCGTCGTGTTCGCCGCAACCGCCCTGTCGATGTTCTTCGGCATGGTGTGGAACATCATCACCGTGGCCCTTCGCCAGACGTTGATCCCCGACGAGCTCCTCGGCCGCGTCAACTCGGTGTACCGCATGCTTGGGTGGGGAGCTATGCCGATCGGCACTCTCCTGGGCGGAGGAATCATCGCCCTCGCCGACGTGTGGCTGCAACGCGATGACGCGCTCCTTGCGCCCTACGGCGCCGGTTTCGTGATCTGTGTCGGCTGCTGGGTGTGGGCTCGGCCTCGGCTCAACACGGCGATGATCGAGCGGGCGAAGGCGGCCGGCTGAGCCCGTCATTTAGCCGGCCAGAACCGTTGTTGCTCACCCGTTGACGGCCGCGATCACTTCGGCCTGCCGGTCGAGCAGCGGCAGCAGGGTGTCGGCGTCAGCTGGCGGCAGCCCGAAGATGAACCGGCGAACACCTGCTTCTTCGTGCTCCTTGGCGGCGTCGGCGTCGACCGGCGCCATGTAGAGCGACAGTTCGATCTCGGAGATATCGCGCTCGTTCTTGTCGCACTCCGCTGCGAGCGTGTCGAGTTCGTCGAGCATGGATCCCCGCCCATTGATCGGCATCCAGCCGTTGCCGTAGCGAGCCGCACGCCGTGGGCCCCAGGGGGATGCGCCGCCGACATGAATCGGAGGATGCGGGGTCTGGACCGGTTTCGGCTTCGACCAGATCGGATCGAAGTCGACGAACTCGCCGTGATACTCCGCAGGGTCGTCGGCCCAGATTGCCTTCATGGCTTCGATGCGCTCTCGCACCAGCTTCCAGCGGGTGTCGAACGCGGTGCCGTGGTTGGCCATCTCCTCGGCGTTCCAGCCGCCCCCGACCCCGAACAGGAACCGACCGTCCGACACGTGGTCGATCGAGGCGACCTCCTTGGCGGTTGTGATCGGGTCGCGTTCCACGACAAGGCAGATGCCGGTACCGACCTTCAGCGTGGTGGTCGTCGTCGCCGCTGCGGTGAGGGCGACGAACGGGTCCAGGGTCTCGTAATACATCTGGGGCAGTTCGGCGCCGCCCGGCCACGGGCTCTGGCGACCGGCGGGAATGTGGGTGTGCTCAGCCACCCAGAACGACTCGAACCCTCGTTGCTCGAGCGCAGGAGCGAGTTCGGCCGGGTGCATCGCATCAGCGGTCGGGAAGATACAGACACCGAAATCCATGGGTGTTCCTCGTCGGTTGGGCGAACGGCCGAGCTTGCGCTCAGTGAGCGGGGGCGGGCGTCTCGGCGCTATCGCCGACCGCGCTTGTCTCCGCGACCTTCTCGCTGACCACCCGGCTGCTACCACCGGACTTCATCGAGACGCCGTAGAGACAGTCGGCCGCTTCCATCGTGCGCTTCTGGTGGCTGACCAGGAGCAACTGGGCGTCGGCCCGGAACTCCTCGACCAGCGACAGGAAGCGATGGAGGTTGACATCGTCGAGGGCGGCCTCGACCTCGTCCATCACATAGAACGGTGACGGCCGGCTCCGGAAGACGGCGAACAGGAAGGCCAGCGCCGTGAGGGTGCGCTCACCGCCCGACAGCAGCGACAGCTTCTTGACGTTTTTGCCCGATGGCCTGGCCGAGATCTCGACACCGGTGTTGAGCAGATCATCGGGCGTGGTGAGCGAGATCGAGCCCTGACCGCCGGGGAAGAGGGTTTCGAACAGCTGGGTGAAGTTGACCGATACATCAGCGAACGCTGAGGCGAAGACCGTGACGATCTCCTCGTCGATCGAGGCGATCACCTTCGACAGTTCGCGTCGGGTTGAACGGATGTCGTCGAGTTGTCCCTGCAGGAAGGAGTGTCGTTCCTGCAAGGCCTGGTACTCCTCCAGCGCCAGCGGGTTGACCGGGCCCATGATGTCGAGTTCGCTTTCGAGCATCTCGACTCGGCGGGCCGGTTCGATCCCATCGGGAAGCTCCGGGCATGGCGCCGAAACGGCAACATCGGGGGCGAGGTCGTGGTCTGAGCGGAGCCGATCGACCGTGGCCTGGAGACGGGTGCGCAGCTCTGCTTCTTCGACCTCGGCCTTGGCCATGGCTGTGCGCAGCCCCTCCAACTGCTTCTCTGCATCGCTGCGACGACGACGCAACCCATCGAGCCGCTGTGCGATCTCTTGGGCGGCCTGCGACTGGCGACGACGGCGCTCGCGCACGTCGGTCAACCGGACTTCGACGATCGCTGAACGGGCCTCGACCGCAGCGACAAGCTGATCCAGCACCGCAGCTCGGCGATCGAGGGCGATGCGCTGCCCTTCGGCCGCCGCCCGCTGGGCCGCGTCGCGCTCCAACCGTTCGTCCAGTTCGGCGAGGCGGGTGGTCAGCGAGGTCTGGCGTTCGTCGAGACCGGCGCTGCGCACATCGACATCACTGCGCAGCGCGCCGACGGTTGCGGCCCGCTCTTCGAGGTCGGATCGAGCCGCCGAGAGGCGGCGACCTGCTTCCAGCGAGGCTTCTTCGGCCGCCTCCAACGCAGGAAGTTGGGTCTCGAGTTCGGCGACGCGTGCGCCGTCTCGTTCGAGTCGAACGGCGAGTTCATCGAAGCGGACCTGCAGGGTGTCGGCTTCGGTCGTGACCTCTCGCCGGTCGGCGTCGGTGCGTTGCAGCGCGTCGCTCGCCGCGCTGAGCCCGGTGTCGATGGCATCGAGACGGTCGGCCAGTTCGGTCGTGCGCTGCACGGCCGCAGCCAGCACCTGCCGGGCGGTGGTGGTGGCGTCGCTGCATGCTGCGCAGCGGGTGCGGGTGATCTCGACCTGCTCTTCGGCCTCGGCCAACGCCGCACCGGTTGCGCCCGAACCGGAGGTTCCGATCCGCCAGCCGTTCGCCCCGAAACGATCGCCGGAGCGGGTGACGACAACCCGTGAGGGGTCAGCGAGGGCGCTATCGAGGGCTGTCTGCCAGCCACCGTCGACGACGATGGTGTCACCGAGCAGCACATCGAGGAGATCGTCGACCGCAGGGCTCGTACCTCGCACATGGCTGCGGATCGACTCGGGCCCGGTCGCTCTCGGGGCACCAGCTCCACCGAGAGCGACGATCGCGCCGGGCGCGTCACCGTCGCTCAGTACCTCGAGTGCACGCCGAGCCGTGGCGCCGCCGTCGACGATGACCGCATCGAGCGCATCGCCCGCGGCGGCTTCGAACGCCGACTCCCAGCCGGTCTCGACTGCGACCAGATCGAGCAGGGTGCCGAGCACACCTTCGACCTCGGCCAGCCGGGCCGCACCACTGCGGGCTCGGGCCTCATCGAGGGCGAGGGTGAGTGCCTCGGCTCGGGCAACCCATCGGTGGTGTTCGGACTCGGCGTCGGCCTGCTCGGCCTGCCGGTCCGCAGCATCGTTCTCGGCGGTGGCCTTCGCGGTCTCCGCCGCCTCCAACGCCGCCACCAGCGGCTCTTCTTCGTCGTGCAGTGCGGCGACCTCGGCTCGCCGTTGCGCAGCAGCCGC
>Ga0181588_10000570_pt1 | contig 33464 bp, 32 predicted proteins | sample 071ome_26_FD_148607 | JGI IMG/M metagenome (GOLD analysis project Ga0181588, IMG submission 148607) | Coastal salt marsh microbial communities from the Groves Creek Marsh, Skidaway Island, Georgia - 071409BT metaG (spades assembly) | ecosystem: Environmental > Aquatic > Marine > Intertidal zone...
TGCACCGTGGTCGGAGAGGGCAACGGCGCTGCGCGCACCTGGACCGTCACGCCGCCGAGCTTCCGCTTCGATCTAGAGCGGGAAGCAGACCTCATTGAGGAAGTGGCCCGCATCTATGGCTACGACAATCTGGAGGTGGCTCTGCCGCCGGCGGCCCTGACGCTGCCTCGGGAGGACGACGGGGTGGTGCCGACCTCGGCCTTCACCGCGGCGCTCCTGGGCCTCGGGGGCCAGGAAATCATTACCTACAGCTTCATTGATAGCGCCTGGGCGGAAGCCTTCTGCCCCGGGATTGGCCTGCTGCCGCTGGCAAACCCGCTTTCCCCGGAGCTGGCCGTGCTGCGCCCGTCCCTCCTTCCGGGCCTCGTGAAAACCTGGCAGCACAACCGGAATCGCCAGGCCGTGGGGGCCCGGCTTTTTGAAATCGGCACCTGCTTCGAGGCTGGCGAAAACGGCGCGGTGGTGGAAACCCAGCGCGTGGCGGGGCTTCTGACCGGACCCCGGGTGCCGGAGCAGTGGGGCGCAGGTGGCGTTGCCTTGGATTTCTTCGATGCCAAGGGGTGGGTAGAGGCCCTGCTGGGGCTGACCTTCGATGGTGATGGCTTCACCTTTGAGGCGGGGGAGCATGCTGCGCTCCATCCCACGCGGCGGGCCCTTGTGAGGCGGGGAGACGCGGTGGTGGGGGCCCTTGGGGCCCTGAGCCCAAGCCTTACCCAGCAGCTGGATGTCTCAGGCCAGGTCTATGTTTTCGAGCTGGACCTGGCAACCCTGGCGGCGCGGCGAGTGCCCCAGCACCGGGGGCTTTCTCGCTTCCCCGCGGTGCGCCGCGACATCGCCCTGGATGTGCCGAAGGCCGTGGGCGCAGGCGCTGTGTTGGCCACCGCGAAGGCCGCCGCTGGGGCGCTCGAGAAGAGTGTTCGCCTCTTTGATGTCTATGAGGGCAAGGGGGTCGAGGAGGGCCGGAAGAGCCTTGCCCTGGCCCTGACCTTCCAGGCCCCGGACCGCACCCTCGGTGACGAGGAAGTGGAAGGCGCTATCGCTAAGGTCCGCGAGGCCCTGGCGAAGGACTTCGACGCTCGGCAACGCTAGGAGGCCCCATGGCTCGCTATGACGTATTCAACGGGGACGCCGACGGCATTTGCGCCCTGCTTCAGCTGCGCCTGGCGATGCCGGCGGAGAGTACGCTCATCACCGGGGTGAAGCGCGATATCGACCTGCTTAAGCAGGTCGCCGCGGGGCCGGGGGATGAGATCACGGTGCTGGACGTCTCCATGGATACGAACCGGGCGGCGTTGGACGCAGCCCTCGCGGCTGGGGCCAGGGTTACCTACTTCGATCACCACTTCCCGGGGGAGATCCCCCAGCACGCGAAGCTAACGGCGCACATCAACACGGACGCGAGTTGCTGCACGAGCCTCCTGGTTAACGACCTTCTTGAGGGGCGCTTTCTGCCCTGGGCCGTCACGGCGGCCTTTGGGGATAACCTAAACGAAGCGGCGCGGAAGGCGGCTGAACCCTTGGGGCTCGACAACAGGACCCTTGAGGCGCTCGCGCACTTTGGGGTCTGCATCAACTACAACGGCTATGGTGCGGCCCTAGAGGATTTGCACTTTCATCCTGCTGCCCTTTACCAGGCCCTCCTGCCCTACGCGGATCCCCGCGATGCGCTGGCCGATGGCTCCGGGCCCTACGGCACGCTGGCCACGGGCTATGCGGAGGACATGGCGCTGGCGGAGGCGGCGGAGCTGCTTGTGGACACGCCTGCGGCGGCGGCCTTGCTGCTCCCCGATGCGCCCTGGGCTCGGCGGGTGTCTGGCGTCTATGGCAACGCCCTAGCCAACGATCACCCCGATCGGGCCCACGCCGTGGTGACGGCCAGCGCCGATGGCACCTGGCGCATTAGCATTCGGGCCCCTAAGCGCCAGCAGAGCGGCGCAGATGCGCTGTGCCGCCGTTGGCCCACGGGGGGTGGCCGCGCTGGGGCGGGTGGTGTGAACGCCCTGCCTAAGGGCGATTTGGAGCCTTTCCTCGCGGATTTCGCTCGGCACTGGCTCGCGGATTAGTAAAGCTCATTAATTCTTCCGAATTACCCCGGAACACCCTGAATTTGCGAGAAATTCTCTGTCCCTTATTGAAATGGTGCGCGACATAGGCCACTCTTCTCGAACGAGGGGCGGGGTCAAAAACAAAACGCATCATGAACGAAACGCTTACCAAAGCGGCCATGGCCGACCGCCTTTTCGAGGAACTCGGCCTAAATAAGCGGGAAGCTAAGGAAATCGTCGAGCTCTTCTTCGAAGAGATTCGCGGCTCCCTTGAGCGTAATGAGCAGGTGAAACTGTCCGGCTTCGGCAATTTCGACCTTCGGGACAAGAAGCAGCGTCCCGGGCGGAACCCGAAAACCGGCGAAGAAATTCCCATTTCTGCACGGCGTGTGGTGACCTTCCGCCCGGGGCAAAAACTCAAAGCGCGGGTAGAGGCTTATGCTGGAGCCCAGTGATAACAAAACGCTCCCGCCGATCCCTGGCAAGCGCTACTTCACCATCGGGGAAGTCAGCCTGCTGTGTGATGTGAAGCCCCATGTGCTTCGCTACTGGGAGCAGGAGTTTCCCCAGCTGAAGCCCGTTAAGCGCCGGGGGAATCGTCGCTACTATCAGCGGGGCGATGTCATCATCATCCGCCAAATCCGTGACCTGCTTTACGAGCAGGGCTTCACCATTGGTGGGGCTCGGCAGCGCCTGGAAGGGCAGGAAGGGTCAGACGATAACACTGCCTATCGTCAGCTCATTCGCCAGTCCATCGTGGAGTTGGAAGAGGTTTTAGCCGTATTAAAGGCCCCCTAGGGGATGTTCCCCTAGGCCCACATCGTTTACACTTCGCGACCTTCTCGGGGCGTAGCGCAGCCTGGTAGCGCACCACACTGGGGGTGTGGTGGTCGTCGGTTCAAATCCGGCCGCCCCGACCATATTTCTCCGCAGGGTTCTCCTGCGAATGTTTTCCTAAGCCTTGTGCTTCCATGCCACCTAGGGTCCCCTGGGCGCTGCTTTTTTGTCTTTCGACGGGGAGAAGGCCATGGCCGTGGTGGAACTGGAGAAGGTTGCGCGGGAGGCGCTGCTGGGGGACTTACGAACTTTTATGGACGAGGAGCTGAAAACGCCCCTCGGCCAGTTTGATAGCGAATTCTTGCTGGATTTCCTGCTCGAGCGCTTAGGCCCGGCGGTTTACAACCAAGCCCTACTGGATGCGCAAGCGGTGCTGAGTGCGCGCTTTGAAAGCTTAAGCGAGGACCTTACAGCCCTCGAAAAGCTTGAGCCCCGCTAGACCGTTTCCATGAAGCGACCATTCATTTGCAGGTAGGCATTCGGGTTGGGGTGCCGTGCCCAGCACGCCTGCCATTCTTCATCCTGTAGCAGGGCACCGAAGCCCGCATCCCGGGCGGTCTTGCTCTCCCAGTGGATGATCCAGCACACCTGGGGCTGGCCGTGGGGCGAAACCCTTGGGTCGGAGCCGGACACTTCGGCGTCGATGTCGCCGGCAATCCAGAAGTCGATGATGTCGAGCTTCTTCTTTAGCACCGGCGCGCCGTCTTCCACGAGCCATTTTTTGTAGGCGTCCCACCATTGCGGCTCGATGGTGTAATCGCGAATTTCTACGAGTTGGCCTGCCATGGTCTCTCTCCCCTTTGGTTGCTTAGGTCTTACTGTGCCCCGAAAAATGTGCCGAGAAAATAGGGCGTTTCCCTCACGCCGCGGCCCCGCTATGATCTTTTTGTCGCGCGGGGCAATTCGGCGTTGACACCGGAGGACGAGCAGGTATGATGCGCGTCTCTCGATATTCGGGAGGGTGTTTAGCTCAGTTGGGAGAGCGTCGGCCTTACAAGCCGAAGGTCACAGGTTCGACCCCTGTAACACCCACCAAGCCAGTTCCGGAGCGGTAGTTCAGCTGGTTAGAATACCGGCCTGTCACGCCGGGGGTCGCGGGTTCGAGTCCCGTCCGCTCCGCCATATCTTTTTCTGTGTAAGTCGGCATCCGCCGCATCACACACAAAGCCTTGAAAGTAAGAGGGTTTAAGCCGAATCGCTTAAGCCTTCACGCTTTCTTGCATCTCCCGCAGCGGCCAAGTTACACAGACCGTTTACACAGAGTGCTGCGCCAGTGGCTTCGGAGGGGTGCCCCAATCGCACCCCCCGGGGAGGGCCTGTTTGCCCAATGCGGCCGCGAGGGTGGCGGTTTCGCATGCAGAGAGGTGTTTTTGAATCCACACGGTTTAAGCGGTACGGTTACTCAAGGTTCAAAACTTCGGTGACCCCGATGAGTCTCTTCAAGAAACTACTCGTGATTCTTGCGGCCTTGATTGCCGCTGGTTGCGAGTCCGGGGCGATTACTCAAGGTAAGCAAGCAACAGCCCGCTGCGATATTTACAAAACCGGTCCTCAGTAGGCTGAAGCGCGGCGCTTGAGCGCTATGTGCCGGCTTTTCACCCCATTCCAGACATTGATTGATTCGGAGGCTGTCTCCCCTATGGGGAGTTCCTAGAAGCACGCGTTGGCCAACCTAAAGCGCCTGCTTGACCTCCGGCTCTCGCGCCTTGTGAAGCGTCAGTACCATCCCATCGTGCATCACGATGATTGGGCCTGAATAGACCGCATCGACACCTTCGAGGAACGGCCCATCAAGCAGCTTGCGCGGGAGCGGCGGGATCATGTGGGTATAGGCCAGCGCACGCACATTCGCTTTCGATGCGGCTTCGGCAGCCTCGACCGGGGTCGCATGATATGACGGAATGTCGTGCATTACCGTTGCCAGCGTATTCTGGCCGCTTGCTCGGGCCGCGAGCTCGATCTCCTTCACCATCTCCGGCTTGAGCGCCTCGTGGACCAGCAAGTCGGCATCCTTTGCCGCCTTGGCGAGATTGCCTGAGGCCATGGTGTCGCCACTGATCACTACGCTGAGCTCATCATATTCGATGCGATAGCCGACGGCGGGTTTCACGGGGCCATGCGGCACGGCAAACGCCCGGATGGTCACCCCGTCATTTCGATACACAATCGGGAAAGAGCCATCCTTTGGAACCTCGAATGCCTTCGCTGCAAGTGTGAGAGCCTCGGCTGGAACTTCAAGCGTAGTATGATGATCGATGCGATAGGCATGATCCTGAGCGAAAGCTATGTCGAAACCGGCGGCCACCTGCTCGACACCTGTTGCGCCGTAAAGTGGGAGCGGCGTGGTGATCCCGTCCCCTAGATTGCGCTGCAGCGCGAGGCTGCCAAGACCAGCGATATGATCCGAGTGGAAATGGGTTAGGAACACCGCCTCAATGTGCGAGGGGCGTAGCCCCATCCTGGCCATCGTTTCGGGGGCGCCATCGCCGACATCGAAGACGAACAACCGCCCTCCGGCGATAACAGAGGTACAACCGCCAGCCATCGAGAGATCAGGCAGCGGCGTGCCACTGCCGCACGAGATCACATGCATGCCCTCCGGATACTCGGCCACAAGGTCTGTGGACACCTGTCCTGCGATAGCATTGCGGAAGAGGGCCATCGCGATCTGGTCCTTGAAGGCCAGGAAACCGCCGCCCAGCAACACCACCGAGGTAGCTGCGGCAATCAGCACCCGTCTCATGCTGCCACCGCCGGCAGAACCGTGCCGCTCGCTTCGCCGAAGCCTATCGAGCGGAATCCTTCGCGCGAACAGGAAGCGGTCAATATCAGTCGATCATCGTCCTGCAACGCAATTCGCTGTTCGCCATTTTCAAGCGTGACCGGTGTCGCACCCATCTTGCCAAGTTCGAGCAGAGCACCCGCCTCGCTCGGTTCGGGCCCGCTGATCGTGCCGGTCCCGAGGATATCGCCGGGGTTGATCGGGCATCCGTTGGATGTCTGATGAACCACCAGTTGCGCCGGGCTCCAGTAGGACGAGGCGTAGTTCGCGCCGGACAGCCGTTGCTCGTCTCCACCTTTTGGAGCGATCCGCGTCTCGACCATGATGTCGATCTGGCCGGAACGCTCGTTCCCAGGCGAGGTCAGGTGCGGCAGCGGGGCCGGATCGCCATCGAAGCGCGCGAAAGCAGGCGCGCGGAAGGGGGCCAAGGCGTCCATCGTCACGATCCAGGGCGAAATCGTGGTCGCGAAGCTCTTCGCGAGGAACGGGCCAAGCGGCTGGTATTCCCATGCCTGGACGTCGCGCGCCGACCAGTCGTTGAGCAAGACTACGCCGAAGATGTGATCCTCCGCCCGTTCGATGGGGATGCTTTCGCCCATCGGGTTGCCCTGTCCCATGACCAGCCCGAGCTCGGTTTCGAAATCGACGAAGCGCGAAGGCTCGAATACCGGTTCACTCGCGCCCGGATGCATGATCTGGCCACTTGGACGGCGTACATCGGTGCCCGAGACCACGATGGAAGATGCGCGCCCATGATAGGCAATCGGCATCCATTTGAAGTTTGGCGTCAGCGGATCGTCAGGGCGGAACAGCTTCCCGGCATTGTAGGCGTGGAAATAGGAGGTGAAGAAATCGGTGTAGTCACGCGGCTTGACGGGCAAGCCGAGCTCGACCTCGGCCATGGGCATCAGAAAGTGCTGGAGCCTCTCCCGCCCGCCCAAGTCCGATAGGGCCTTGCTCAGCGCATGCCGCAACCGCTTCCATTCGCTGCGACCCTTGGCTGCGAGCGCATTGAGGTCACCTTCGTATTCCGCATCGACTGCGGCCAAATCGAGCACCTGGTCGCCGATGGCGGTGCAGGCGCGGAGAGCATCCGTACTGCCCTGCTTGCGATACATCCCAAACGGCAGGTTCTGGATCGGAAACGCCGCATCGGGGCGGTTCGCGCTCTCGACCCAGCTTTGCAGCGCAGGATCGTGGGTATGGTCGAGTTCAGTCATCCTTCGCCCATGTCGGTTCGCCATAAGGCGTGCCGCCAAGCGAGGAATCGGGCTTCTTCGAGTATCGGTCCATCCAGAAGCGCTGGAAGATTCCGCGAGGGCCCACGTTGATCGGCGGGTACATCAGCTGCGTCGGGAACGATGGCGCACGGTGGAACACTGGCCGTGCGTTGGAGAGTTCGCGGAAACCCTCGACCCCGTGATAGGTGCCGAAACCCGAATTGCCGACCCCGCCAAAGGGCACGGCGGCGTTGACCACGTGCCAGCCCCAGTCGTTGACCGTTACCCCGCCTGATCGTGTCTCGCCAAGTACGCGATCGCGAACGGCGGCCTTCTTGCTGAACAGATACAGCGCCAGCGGATGCGGATGATCGGCGACATAGGCGATGGCGTCGTCCAACGTGCCGTAGCCGACGACCGGCAGGATCGGCCCAAACACTTCCTCTTGCGAGATCCGCATATCGAAGGTGACGCCGGTGACCACATGCAACGGAATACTGTTGCCGCCGTTCCACGGAGCGCAGGGGGTCACCTCCGCACCCTTGGCCCTGGCGTCATCCAGCATGGCCTTGATCCGCCCGGCATGACGATCGTTGACCAGCTGGCAGTATTCCGCACCATCGACACCATCTGGATAGAACTGTGTGAAGGCTTGCTTCACTCCTTCGACGAAGGCGGGAATTTCGGCGTGGCGAACAAGCGCATAGTCGGGCGCAACGCAAATCTGGCCCGACATGGCGATCTTGCCATGGGTGATGCGCAGCGCGGCATCGGCGACCGGATAGTCTTCTGCGACGATGGCGGGCGACTTGCCGCCCAGTTCCAGTGTTACCGGAACGAGGTTGTTCGCCGCTGCTTCCATCACCAACCGCCCGACACGCGGGCTGCCGGTGAAGATCAGGTGATCGAACGGGAGCGAGGTAAACTCGGAAGGGTCGATTATCTCGTCACCGAACACCGCAACTTCGCTTTCGTCGAAAATTTCGCCCAGCAGTGTTTTGATGACGGCGTTTGAGCGCGGTGTTTCCTCTGGCAGCTTGATCATCGCACGGTTACCCGCAGCGATGGAGGCTATTAGCGGGCCGAGCGAGAGATAGAGCGGCATGTTCCACGGCGTGACGATACCGACTACGCCCTTGGGCTGATATGTCACCTTGAGCCAGTTTGGCCCGGCAAACAGTGCCTGCGGTGCGCGCTTTTCGGGCTTCATCCATTTCTTCACATTGCGGCGCGCATGATCGAGTACCCACAGCGTGCCGATCACTTCGATCAGACGACTTTCAAAATGTGGGCGATTGCCGAAATCAGCGCTGGCAGCGTCGGCAAAGACGTCCTGATAACGTTCGATTTGCGTGCGCAGTGCCTTGAGCTTGTCGACGCGTTCACTCCCGGTGCTGGGTGCAGCACGGGCGGCCAGCTTCTGCGTTTCGAGAGTTTCAAGCAGCCTAGTCACCGCTCGCTTCCTCGCTTGCGAATTTCGCCTCCTTGGCGGCCAGCTGGGCTGTCACCATGGCGATCATTTGCGCGGTAAAGTTCCCGACAAGGCTGCCGTTCTCTTCCATCGCGGCGATTTCGGCATCGGAGAAACCGAGTTCCCGGCAGATGTCGTGGTTCTGCTCGCCCTGTTCAGACGGCGCACCGGGCAACGGTAGGTCGCCACTTGAGAATTTCCACGGGCGACCTGGTAAGCGATATTCGCCGCCTTGCCGGTCGGGTACCTGGTAGGTTGCGCCCCAGTATTCGGCCCATTCGCTTTCTGCGATGTGCTCCATGGTGCGGACTTCGCCGATGGCGATCTTGGCCTCGTCGAACTGCGCATCCATGGTTGCCATGTCGGGGAAGGTCCAGATCCATTTCTGGACCACTTCGATCAGGTCGGCGAGGTTGGCGCGGCGCAAGGCCGACGTCCGAAAACGCGGATCGTCCATCAGGTCCGGCCTGCGCATTGCCGCGACAAACCAGCCGAAGGTGATGGTGTTGACGAGGCTGATGGCGCTCAGGAACTGCTCGCCATTCGGCCCGACGAAAAACGAGCCGTCGGTCGCGCCAAGGATGGCCGGATCATCGCCCGGATCGAGTCCGTTTAGGTCCATGTGTGCATGCTCGTTCATCGCCATCAGCGTCGCGGCCATGGCAACGTCGATATGCTGGCCTTCACCGGTGCGTTCGCGCTGGTGCAGCGCGGCGAGCACCGCGATGGTGGCCTCCATCCCGGCATAGACATCGGCATGGCTCAGCGCGTCGGTCTGCGGCGCTTTCAGGTTTTCGCCATAGTGGCGCAGCATATGGTGTGTGAACCCGGCCTCGGCCTGCACGGTCGGGGCATAGGCCATGCGCCCGCGCCACGGGCCGCCCTGGCCATAGCCGGAGATCGAGACATAGATCGCGCGCGGATTGCGCTTCCTGACATTCTCATAGCCGAACCCGAACGAGTCGAGCGTGCCGGGACGAAAGTTCTCGACGACGATATCGGCCTGCTCGACCAGCCGCCAGGCGATTTCCTTGGCATCGGCCCTGTTGAGGTCGATCGAGATATTGCGCTTGCCCGCGTTCTGCTGCGCATAGTAGGCGGTTACGCCATTGGGATTGATTGGCGAGGCCAGCCGCGAGACATCGCCGCGCGGCGGCTCGATCTTGGTCACGTCCGCGCCAAGGTCCTGCAGAGTCTTGGCACAGAACGGACCCGCCAGAACGCGCGAGAAATCGACGACCTTGACCCCTTGAAGTGGCGCACCCATTGCTCAGCGCCCCTTGAACACGGCAAGGCCAGGGCCCTGGGTCATCAGGCTTTCCAGCCCGATCTTGAGATCTTCGGATGACCACAAGGCCAGCTGCAGATCCTCCATCGCTTCGTCGGCTGCCTCGACGCCCTTAGCGGCAGCGAGGTTGGCGAGTTGCTTGGTCAGTTTGTGTGCCAGCGTCGGGCCGTTGGAGAGTTCGAGCGCGATCACCATTGCGGCCTCATCCAGCTTCTCGTCATCGACGACGCGGTTGATGATGTTCCATTTTTCCATCGTCTCGGCATCGTAGCGCCGCCCGAGCATGCTCATTTCCTTGGCCCGAACTATCCCGGCGCGCTGCACCTGACGCTGGACCGCGCCCATCAGCGGGTTAAGCCCGATGGTCGCCTCGACCGAGCCGATCTTGGACGAGCGCGCGGCAATGATGAAATCACACGCCAGCGCGATCTCCAGCCCGCCACCGACGCACACGCCCTGCACCGCAGCGACGATGGGCAAGGGGCAGGCTTCCAGGTCGCGTAGGAATTCCAGCGGCGAGGCCGAGAGCTTCCCACCCTCCAGCGCATCCCCGAACAGCGAGGTATCCGCACCAGCCGAAAAGTGCCTGAGGCCGCTCTTGAGCAGGATCGCCCGCGCGCCCTTGTCCTGAGCCTCCTTCAAACCCGCGCGCATCCCGGCCATCAGGTCCAGTCCCAGCAGGTTGTGCGGAGCGAACTCCATCGAAAGCACCGCAACAGGCCCCTCCATCGACACCTTCACGCAGCTTGCATCGGCCATGGGCTATCCTCCTTTTTGCAGCAGGGTGCCCACCGCATACTTGCAAGGCGAGGTGGAATAGTGCCAAATTGCAGGTGAAATGATGCCAGCCGCCTCACCTGTTCAGGACACAGCAGCCTTTGGCCTGCGCGTATTGCTCGAGGAACTCGATGCACAGGGTGTCGAGCCCCGTGATGTCTTGCGCAGAGCCGGTCTGCGCACCCTCAAGGGACAGCTCACTCAACCGCAACGATTGGCACTTCTCAAGGCGGCGAGCGAAGCTGCGAGTGATCCGCTGACTGCGCTCAAGGCGGGTCAACGCCAGCGCGTCCACCATTTCGGCGTCTATGGCTTCGCACTCGCGACCAGCCCGACCTTCGGCGATGCCTTTGCTTTCGGGCGGCAGAACCTCGAGCTTGCGGGCGCGGTGTTGCGGATCACCTATCGGCAGGATGGAACGACGGGAGTCCTGCGCAGCCACAATCCCGGCGCGCTTGGCAGCCTTTTGCCATTCACAGCCGAATTCTGGCGCAGCTCGATGGTCACGCTGTTGAGCGAGATCCTCGAACAGCCTTTCCCCTCAACGCTCATGCGCTTTCCTTATCCGCGTCCGCGCCATGCCGATGCCTATGCGCTGGTGTTCAACTGCCCGATTGAGTTCTCAGCCGAGCAAATGGAATGGCATTTCGACGCTAGCGTATTGGATCGGCCATGCCCAAGCGCAAATTCTCTGGTGGCCAATATCTGCCAGGACTTCTGCGAGGCGATGATCGTCCGCGAAAGCGCACCGACCACGCTGCAGCGCGAGCTGCGCAGTTTCGTGCTGGGCAACAGCGGCAAGCGCACGAGTGCTGACGAGGCGGCACAAGCGGTCGGGCTCTCGAAACGGACTCTGTTCCGGCGGCTCGCCGAAGAAGGCACCAGTTTCCAGAATCTGCTCGATCGGACCCGAGCCTCGTTGGCCTGCGAGTATCTCGAGAACACGCGCTTACCGATTAGCGAGATCGCCGACCGCTGTGGATACGGCGATGAAGCGAATTTCCGGAAAGCATTTCAGCGCTGGCAAAACGTTAGCCCGAGCGCATGGCGATCCCGGCTGTAGCCTACCGACGCAAGGACTAGCGCTATGCGCACTTCGTTGGCTAGCAGTCGGCTTTCAATTGGCAGATCCCGTAACTGGACCGTCTGAAACCTGCTCAATATCTGCCTCGGACGCCAGCGAGGCTGCAACCCCACCTGGAAGCGATGCGTTACCGCGTCAGCATGTTGCCGCACCCATAAGGAGTATCTGTCTATTTACTTACTGGTAGTTGCTCCGGAGCGCCTGTCATCCAATCTTTTTCGGCGAGGGCCTTGGGGGCGTCGCTGTTGATGTCGCAGGCATTGAGGGCGCCCGGGGCTGGGACATGGCTGCCCTTTTTCGTTACAAGAGTCGCCGAGCCTTTTTTGGTGAGATCATCACCCATCCCGCCATGGGTGAGCGCCACGCCTACAAGCTAGCGGCCATGGAAAAAACCATCGCGTACCCCGTGGAGCCGGGTTTATTCCTAAGTGACCTACGCGTTCTTCTTTTCTTGCTGTTGGCGCTAGCAGCTAGTCTTTTAGATGGCTGGTTCATCCGGCGGCCTGGGTAAAGAAGGCCTCAACAAGCTTCTCCGACAAGCTCCCCCTGCTCCGGACGAAAAACGCCAGGGACGAACTGCTCCCTGGCGTTTAGGGGCTTTCTATTTATATTGCACTTGCCGAAGAATTTTATAGTCCACCATCTCCCGCATATCTTCGTAGCCCTTGGCCGTTTTGTCCTGCGCCTTCTCGTCCATGCCTCCAGCCCGAAGCTTCGCCATCAGCTCGTCATACTTAGCCTCGCTGCCGGCCATAGCGGCCATATCTTTGTAGGTAATCGTGAGAAAGACATTTGGAGAGTCGGCATTATTGGCAACCCAAATACCGTAGTCGACAACGTCCCCCATTTCCTGCTGAAGGGCCATGGCGCGAGCCCAGGTATCTTCTATCTGGACCAGATAGTCGTCGAAGTAATTTGACTTAACGGATACCACCACAAGCTCTGTCACTTCCTTGCTCAGGCTGTAATCCTTCCATGGCTCCGCCTGGCTAAGTCCCGGTGCGGCTATGGCTAGCAAAGCGAATAACAGTTTCTTCATGAGTTTTGCTCCCAGACTATTCTGCAAAGGCTTCTAGATCGTAACTGTGCTCGACAAAACGAACCCATTGGGCGAAGGAACGATTCACGAGCTTCATATTGGCGCCGGCGACCGCGGACCACTTCTTCCACGCATCGGTGGCGAGAAGGGTCTCTTGCCAAGCCTCCATTTCTGCCAAGCTTTCGTAGCCGACAACGATTTCATGTGTGCTACGCCCGGCGGCGCCAGCCTGCCCCGTCAGGACCTGTACGAGCCAGATCTGCCCCGGAAAAGCCTGGGTCTCTTTGTCGTTGAGAAGCGCGTCGAGACCCGCAAGGATGGCGCCGGGGTCCGACACTTCGACCTGAATCACATCCCAGGTTCCATCTTCGCTGCTGACCGTTCCCCAGTTTCGCAGGGGCACAACGGAATAGGTGGCGACGGGCGTTCCTGCCTGATTCAGGCGCGCGGTGTAAAGGGCAATTTCCTCCGATCCCAGCGCCTTTTGGCTCCAGGCTTCGGCCTCCGCAACGCTGGGCCAGAGAGCGACCACCCGGTGTGTGGTGGGGGAGGCGCCGTTGAACGCGATGGCCTGAAGTTGAACCTGGGCTCTTCGATTTTTTCCGACCTCCGAACTCTGTAACGCATCAAAGGCGGCGACAACCGCCGGGGCTTGCCCCGGGGTAATTGCCCATTCGTAAACTTGTACGAAGGGCATGGCCGAGGCGAAGCTTGAGGCAAAAAGAAGCGCTGCGCCGGAAATCCAAGGCAAAATTTTCATCCGTGTTCTCCTCATTGGGATCGGGGTGCTTTACGAGTCGCCCTATTCGATCGGGAACGCTTCGAAAACGAGTGTTCCGTTAAAGAGATCTACGGCGCCCTTAGCGTAGATCATGTCGCCATTTGAGAAGGCATCCAGGGTATGCATGGTCACCATGGTTCCTTCACGCTTCCAGATTCCCTGTAACGACGCGGCCACCAGGTCACCGTCTTGGTTGATCGACCGAAGGCTCCCGGTGAAGTTGCCCTTTAGGCGATCAGCGGTAGTCGAAAAAAACTCGTAGCTTAAATAGACCTTGCCGTAGCCCTCGCCCACGACGCCCTCGGCAGTGAGGGAGCTGGTCGTTGCAGAACTTGTCCAGCTGGTCATCGCGAATTCGGCGGGGAAAGAGTCTCCCTTTGCTTCAAAGCCTGCCGCAAACGTCGTGAGCGCCGCGCTGCAGAGTACAAGGCCCACAAGGGCTCGCTTTACCATCATCATCAGCCATCCTTAAAAAACTAAGCAGGGAGCTCAGGCTAGAGCGCTGGGGCTTCCGCTGGCTGTAAAAGGGGGGGCTTCGCCTCGCAATGTGACGGGCGGCACGGTAAGAAAGGCCGGCTTACGAAAGGAGTAACCGGCGCTGTCCGAGCGCTTTCCGGGACTATGCAAATTCCTTGGGAGAGGGTTAGCTAGTCGGGGATAGGGTGTAATCCCCCCATATTTAAAGGGGGGGCGATAAGATTGACGCTGAATGAAGCTAGGGAGAGAGCGAGGGCTCGCTGATCGGGGGCGCCCGAGGGGCGCCCCTGGCTCCCGGCTCAGCGGCGAGCAGCTTCCTCGGAAACTTTGGCAATGCTGGGGTGTTTTTCCAGCGCCTGGCACCGGACTTCAAGCTCCGGGCACAGGCTAAGGAGATCGACCCCGGCAATTTTTGCCATGCCGGCCGCCGGGCGAAGGCAGTAAAAGAGGTAGAAATCCGCCACCGTGAGCTGATCTCCCGCGAGGTAGGCGCTTGAGGAGGAGAGCTGCCGAACGGCCCGTATTCCCTTTTCGAGATCCCGGGCGACTTCCTCCTTGGTTTCATCGCTGACGGGTTGATTGAAGAGCAGCTCAGGAAGGCATCGCCGAGCGACAAGTTCTACATTCAGCATCAGATGAAGCACCAATTCGACGACCTTGGCGGCTGCTATCGGGTCGGCGGGCATGAGCCCTGGGCGCTGCGCCTCAAGGAAATGGAAAATGGCTAAGGATTCTGACAGGTGAACGCCGTTGATCTCCAGGGAGGGCATTTTCCCCATGGGTGACCGCTCTAGATAGTCCGCATTTTGCGAAGGTGGCGCCTTAATTTCCTCAAAATCAAAGCCCTTTTCGATGAGAAGGGCCTTGGTCAGGCTGTAGTAATTGCTCATGCGGAGCCCATAAAGCTTAATCATGTCGTATCTCCCCGTTACGATTCATAGCGCTAGGCTATTTTGACAGTTGGCGAAAGACCTCTCGAGGCGCCGGCTTAGGATCCTGCTTAAGCCGAACATATGGCAAGAAAAGTTCCCCCGGGATTTAGAGTGACACAACTGAGGGGGGAAGGGCCGACCGGCTGTCGTGCAGAAAATTGAAGGAGTGAGGGATAAATGCGTACCGCAATCGTTCTCGGGGTTGGTCCGTTGGAGGGCTTGGGGGCAAAGCTTTCTCAGCGTTTTTCTAGGCAGCATCATGTCCTCGTAGCGGGTAAAAGCGCCAAGAAATTAGCGCCGGTGGTCGAGCAGGTACGGGAAGCGGGGGGTAGCGCGGAGCCCCTGGTTACGGACGCAACAGATGAAAGGGCAGTACAAGCGCTCTTTGCCGCGGCGGGTCCCAGCCTTGACCTTGCCATTTATAACGCCGGTAACAACACCCCCGGTGCTATTGAAACCATGGATGCTGGGTACTTTGAGGCGAGTTGGCGGGTTTGCTGCTTTGGAGGTTTTCTGTTTGGCCGCGAAGCTGCCCGTTCCATGAAGGCGGGCGGCGGCACGGTGTTATTTACCGGTGCCAGCGCGTCACTGCGGGGCCGAGCAAATTTCGGGGCTTTTAACGCCTCCAAGGCGGGCCTCCGGACCTTCGCCCAAGCCTTGGCGAAGGAGTGCGGTCCTGCGGGGATCCATGTGGGGCATGTCGTCGTCGACGGGCCCATCAACGGTGACAAGATTCGCTCCGGTTATCCTGAGTACGCGAAAAAATTGGGCGATGAGCGGATGATCTCCCTGGATGGGATTGTTGACGCTTACGAATTCCTTTATCGGCAGCCGAGGAGCGCATGGTCCTTTGAGGTGGATGTCCGCACGCACCTTGAGGACTGGTAGCGGTCAATTGCTTCCGCAGTAGTGCTGGGGATTGGGCTCGTTGTCGCTTAGCTTGGGCCTTAAGCAAAGAGGGAAGATTCCGATGGCTGTGACCTTCCAGGACCTTCAGAGGGCGACCATCCGACCGGAGCTCGGAGAGATGGGGGAAGCCGTTCGACGGGCTAACGCCGGGGTGGAGGAGGCGCAGATTCAGCTCTGCGGCGCCATGCTTTGGGCCTCCTTCGCCTGTCCCGGGGCAATTTTTCCCGTCTTCGACACCCTATTTCGGGCCCAGCTTGCCCTGGAGTGCAGACTAAGCGAGCTCCCGCTGCAAAGTGCGCCGCCTCCGGAAGCGTTTTGGAAACGATTCCAGGAGACCATTGAAGGTCCGGAAGGTGGCTACGACGCAACGTCCATCACCATGGCAGTGGCGAGTCTCGGTGGCGAGCTTCACAGTGATATGGCCGGTCTGAGTGAGGCCGCTGCCCGCATCATAAATAAGGAAGCAAGCCCCGAGGCCAAGACTGCCCCTCCGATGATTACCCTGGAGGGGCTGGCAAATTTGCCCGAGGGCAGCCTCGGACGTGCTCTGTTAGCAATGTGGACGGAAAATCAATTTGACCCGGAGGTTTTGGATCGGGACGCCATAGGCCTAGCTAACCTCAGCCCAGCGCTCCAGTACCTCAATACCCGCATCCTGCAGATGCACGACGTTTGGCACCTCGTGGCAGGCTACAAAACCACGAGTCTTCACGAGATGGCGATTTCAGCGTTTCAACTTTCTCAGTTTGGTCACAACTATTCCGCGATGTTCCTTGCTACGGTTCTATGTATGAGCTGCCTTAGGCAATCGGCTGGGTTTCCCTTGCTGATGCAGAATTTTGCCGAGGGATGGCACCACGGGTGCCAAGCACCCAGATTTATGGAAATTGAATGGGAGAGTGAGTGGCACTCGGATATCGCGAGCGTTCGCCGGAAGTATGGCATTGAGCCCTTCGCAGGCAGTTTCCCCCCGGACTTACTTGAAAATCTTGCCAGCTCGGGCTGAATCCCGAGACTTTCCGGTTGTGCGCTATACCCCATGGCTTATTCGCTTAGGGTCCGAGGAGGCGCTTCTCAGCCTAGCTTTTTAAGTCGTTGGAGAGGCATAGTCTCAAGGGGGAGCTCGGTTCCTTCGTAGGCCGGGGGGGGCTATGGATACTCATCGCGCGTCGCTGTCTACTCAGGTATTTTACGGAAGCGGATCCATTTCCGTTGGCATTAAAAACAACCTCTTAGGCACCTACCTCCTGATTTACTATAACCAAGTGCTGGGCTTGGACGCCGGGGTTGCAGCCCTGGCAATGGCCATCGCCTTGGCGGTGGACGCCGTTTCCGATCCCCTTGTGGGTATCTGGTCCGATCGAGCTCGAACCCGCTGGGGCCGTCGCCATCCCTTCATGTATGCCGCCCTAGTCCCCTTCGCGGCGTCTTACTACCTTCTTCTGTCTGATCCAGGGCAGATTTCAGATCAAGCCCTTTTCCTTCGGCTCTTGGTTCTCCTAGTCATTCTTCGTTTATCCATGACGTTTTACGAGGTGCCCCGGGGGGCGCTTGCCCCGGAATTGTCAAAGGATTACGACCAGCGCAATGCGCTTTCGGCTTGGGCTATGGCCTTTGGCTGGCTGGGAGGTGCGGGCATCGCGTTCGTCGCCAATCGCTACCTCCTTGATTCCTTCGTTGACTTCGAGGGCTATCAGTCCTTGGCCTTCTGGGGAGGGCTGGGGATCTTTATTGGTGGAATGGTTTCTTGCCTTGGTACCCATCGTAATATCCCATCCCTTCACGCGCCCGAACCCAGATCGGTGCACTTTCGGACCCTTCTTAGGGAAGGGAAGGAAACGCTAGCCAATCGCTCTTGGATTGTGCTGTTTTTGGCAGGTTGTATTTACGCGTTGCTTGTCGGTGTCGAGCAGGGCGTGGGAACGTACTACAACGAATACCTTTGGCAGTGGAAACCGGAGCAGATTGCCCCTTTCGCCCTGTTTACAGCGCTCTCCGTCATTGTGACCGTTTCCCTGGCCCCCTTCATCGCTCGGGGTCGGGAGAAGAAAAATATCGCGGTAGGCATTTTCCTCTTTACCGTTGCCGTGGGGCCGCTCCCAGTGTTTCTGAGGCTTCTCGATCTCTCCTATGGCACAAGTCTGTCTCCGGACAACGGCTCTGATCTTCTTTGGATGATCCTTCTCGTTCACACCTGCACCATGTCCTCCCTAGGCGCCCTGGGCTTTGTCTTTATCGGCTCCATGGGCATGGAAATCGTAGAAGAAGTTCAGAAGCGAACGGGGCGAAGGGAAGAGGGCTTATTAGGAACGGTCAATTCCTTCGTTCACAAGCTCATTGGCGCTGGCGGCGTCTTGATTTCGGGAGCGATCATTTCTTGGGTTGGTTTTGATGACCCTACGGCCGATCCCGCCAGGCTATATGGAGGGCCTGCGATCGTCGAGTTTGGGTGGATTCATGTGGCTCTGTCCTTCACGCTTCCGATTTTTTCAACGGTTATGGTGCTCTTGTACGACATAGACCGGGGGAAGCATGAGGGGCACCTGGACGCCCTTGGCTATCGACCTTCGAGAGAAGTCGATTAGTGAGGGAGGGGGCCTTTCGTCAGGGCGTGTTGTTCTTTAGCTGTCAGGTCAGCATGCTTCAAGAGAGGTGATCGCTGCGGCGTGTTAGCAGGAGGTGTCTTCACGATGGACCACGCACAGGAAGTCAGTATTCTCAAAGCTTTGATGAAGCAGCTCGACGAGGGGAAAAACTTCGATGCGGGCGTTCAGTATCGTGTGCCAACGAAAAATTATGTCTGTGCGGAGCAGGCAGAGAAGGAATGGAGCGCATTCTTTCGTCGTCACCCTCAGCTAATCGGGCTATCAGGCGATCTTCCTCGCCCCGGGAGCTTTCTTACCCTAGAGGACTTTGGGACACCGGTCCTTGCCACCCGCGATCGCGAGGGCAATTTTCGCGCCTTTCTCAACGCCTGCCGGCACCGGTCCGTAAAGGTCGCGACGGCAGCGCGCGGGAAGCAAAACGTATTTCTGTGCCCCTTTCACCACTGGAGCTACGCAAGTTCGGGGGAGCTGCTTTCTATTCCAAACGAGTCGCACTTTGGACCCGTGGACAAGTCCTGTAATGGCCTTATTGAACTTCCTGCGGTGGAAAGGGGTGGGCTCCTTTGGGTTCATCCTCAGGTTGATGGCGATCTTGATGTGGATGCCCTCCTTGGGGCGTCGCTTGCGGGGGAGTTGGCAAGCTATGGTCTCGAAGAACAGGAATATCTCGGGGCAACGACCATCCGTGGGGATCTGAATTGGAAGCTTGCCAACGATACCTTTGGCGAGACCTATCACTTTGGAAAACTCCACAAGGACACCCTGGGGCAAATCTTCTATGGGAATAATCTCCATTTTGAGGAGTTTGGGCGGCACCATCGCTTTGTTACCGCGAGCAAGGGCATAGATGCCTTGCGGGAAGCTTCGGAGGCGGAGTGGGATATAGGGCGGGGCACCTTCGTGCTTTACCACCTTTTTCCGAACATTCAGCTGGTTTGCAGTAAGCACTCGGCGACGCTGATCCGTATCTATCCGGAGAAAGGAGAGCCGGGGCGGTCGACCTCTCAGATCAGTTTCTATTTCACCCCGGAACTTGCTGCCCACGCGCGAGCGCGCGACGCCGAAGGCTTCGATCCGGCCTCGGTCTACAACCAAGCTCATCGTGAAACCGATCCCAGGCCAAGCCTTCAAGCTTCTCTGGAAGTCTTTGCCAGCACCATTGAGCAGGAAGACTATGTAATGGGGGCAATGCAGCAACGGGCGGCGGAGAGTGGTCAGTTGCAATCCCTACTCTTTGGGCGCAATGAGCCGGCCCTTCACCACTTCCATCAGAATTATCGTGAGGCCCTTGGAGAGCCTCCCCTCGTTCCTGAGTCCAACTAGCTTTTGCCCGGCCCCTCAAGCTGCCAATAGCGAACCGAAGCGAGGTCCGCGGTGAGGTTAATGGTCCAGGCGACGAAGTTCACCACCCCCTCGTTGGTGGCGTCGGTAAAGTAGCTTCTTAGCACCGCCCCCTCCCGGACGAAGGTGCCGCGGTGGGGGGTGGTGATATAGGTACCGTCTTCCAGGAATGTTCTGGCTTCGCCGCTAAGCGTTCCTTGTGATTCGTCCTTTGAATCGTAGACAAAGCGATGGGAAGCACAGACCGTTCCGTAGCCCTCCACCTGACCTCTAAAGTCGCAGCAAAGGCCGTCTTTCTTTACCGTAAGTCGGGTAAGGGAAAGCTCCCCCACCCCATCTGGCTGATCTAGCATGCGCCTCTCCTTTATCTGTCCCGAGCGTCTCAGTGCTTGGGATAGACTTTGAGCGTTTGGATTTGGGAGACATTGACGACCTCCCGGAGATTGCCCACTTTTTTGTTGAACTCGATATAGGCAGGGTGCGCCGAAATTTTCTGTGAAAGCGCGCCAAGCGCCTCGATCGATTGGGCGCCGGTCCAAATCCAGTGGGTAAATTTGTCTCGGCCGAAGCCAACGGCGCCCAGGCCGTAGGAGCGCAGCTCGATGTCTTTGCCGACCTCAGCCATCATCTTGGCGTACGCCTGGGCGTAGGCGGCCTGGTCCTCGGGATCTACGATGATGTCGAATTTTGCAAAGACCTCATCCTGCCCCCAGTCGTTGGCGTCGATTGGGGCGAGGCCGATGTATTGGGTGACCTGTTGCACCCCGGCTGCCTGCAGCTCCCCGAGGAAGCGTAAGCCATCGGGGCAGCTTCTAAGGACCTCCGAAGCGGTTTGCTGATCCTTTGCATTCGCGAAGGTATTGATGACGAAATGGGTGGAGCTATAGCCGCCATTGAAGACCTCTTGAAGGAGCCCGACGTCTGCGGGATAGCGCGCTCCGCACTCCGAAGCCCAGAAGCGATCCATCGCCTCGATTAAGGCTGGGGGGTTCGGCACGTTCATGTGGTAGAACGCGTAAAAGGGCCCCGCCTCCTCGTGGTGGTCTGCGTAAGCGGCGCCGGTGAGTAAGGTAAGCAGCAAAGCAAGGGAAAACTTTTTCATCGTTGAATCCTCGAACCGGGTGGTTTTCACGGAAACCCTATTGCATGGAGTTATGCAGGGCCTCGGCGGTGTAAAGATCACGGCTTTCACAGTCGGCGGCGGCTGCCCAGGCCACCATAACGTCAGCGCCCGCGCCTTCGCCGAAGAACCCTTGGAAGGAAGTGCCCATGGAAGCGAAGCTCGGCCAGGCAGTCATGAGCACAAAGCGGCCCTCACTCATGTCGCCGGTGAAGGGGGTAAAGAGCCACTGGGCAATGGGGTCTTGCCGGGCCTCACCGACGGCCTTAACCATAGCCGCGACCTGCCGTACGTCATCGAGGGTTTTTCCTTCCTTTAAGACGCAGGACCAGGTTTCCACGGGATTGCTTGGCCCGACCTCATGATGATCGGCGAAAGCGGCAAGGGGCAGAACGGTTCCTAGCAAGGCAAGCGCAAGGCGAGTCATAGCCAACTCCTCAGTCATTTGGGTGATCGCAAACCTTGATCCAGCTTGCGGGTCCGCATGAGCTTCACCAAAGGGTGACGGCTCGGTGGCGCTTGCACCCGACCGTCGGTCGACAATGAAACCGGTTGTTACGGGTGGTTACACTGGTACTGTCAGAGGGTGTGTGATCGTCGGGCTTCGCGAAGGCGCATGGTAAGCCGTAGGCTCAACACAACTTTTCGGGCGGGACGGAGCTCAGAGATGGAGAAGCAATGCCGGATAACGGGGCTGTTTTCCTATGCCATCAAGGGGTGTCAGGCAACGCCGTCAAGAATGCTAGGCATTTCGCCCTTTGGGGTCGAAGGGGATCGGGGACTTTTGGTGCTTCAGGGAGATCGACCGAGTAACCAGGTCCGCTTGCCTAGCCTCACGCGGGTTAAGGCCCGATGCCCAAGGCCTGGAACCCTAGAAATTGAAACGGATCGAGGAAGCCACGCGCTAGCTATCGTGCGCGAAGGGCCGAGAAAAGACATCGAATATTACGGCAATAGAGTTTCAGTGACTGACCAGGGGGACGCGATCTCCCTTTTTCTCTCCGAGGCGCTCGAGACGGAGGTTCGGCTTGCGGCCCTTCCGGAGCCCTACGCGCGGGCCATTCCCTTGGCGGAGTTCGCCTCTCTAGATGGAGCCTTGCAAGATCGTTTCGTGGACGTTGCCCCTGCCCTCGTGACGAACGAGGGCTCCCTGACGGACCTTAATTCTCGCTTAGAGACGCCGATCCCCATGAATCGTTTTCGCCCCAACATTGTGATCGATGGGTTGGAGCCCTATGAGGAAGATCGCGTGGTGAGCCTCGAGGGCCCGGGCTGGCGGATGGAACGGCTGACCGCATGCGAGCGATGCTCGGTCACCTGTACCGACCAGGAGTCGGGGGTGCGCCATCGCGAACCGCTTGAGACCTTAAGAGCCTACCGGCGGAGAGAGGGCGGGTATGCCGGGGGCATTATGTTCGGGGCCTACATGCGCATCCTCGGCGAAGGCGACGCCGAGGTGGGCCAAACCCTGACCGTAGCGTTGGCCCCAAGCTAGACGCCTAGGGGAGGGGGCGCGGGGCCCCCACCCTATACTGCCCTGATTCCAGGGAAGTGCCGGTTTAGGCGGCGCCGGACGCGTAGAGGTCCCTAAGCGCGGCGAAGTTCATAGTGCCGACGGTCTCAAGGTTGTCGTCAAGCACCTCGTAAATGGGCGCGTGTTCATCGTAGGGCCGTAAGCTGAAGAGAATAATGACGTCCTCGTCTCCGCCGCCTTCCGTATGCGGTTCGTCGTCAGCCTTTCCTGCGCGATAGGTCCCTGTGGGTCGGATCTCCTTCAGCGCGCCGGAGGGTTCATAAATCCGATGTTCCCCTTGAAGCACTAGGGTATTGAAGGCTGCAGTGTGGCGATGCGTGACGATTTTTTCGTTCGCCGCAAACTTGAAAAGAACATCTACGATATGGGCCTTTTCGTCTACCTCGAGTATGGACATCCCAATATGGGGGGACGGACTCCCGTCAGGTGCGGGTAGGGGCTTCCAATCGATGGTGCTTGCGTCAAACTGATTTTCCGTTTGCATGGGATACGCTCCTTTTGGGTTTTGGGTTTAGTTCGCGGTGAGGATGTACATATCGAAGTCTTCGACCCTTAGGCCGCAGCCTTTGGCGACCGCGTCGTAGCCAGCACTCCAGGTCTCGTCTTTGCTTTGCCAGCGAAAGGCTTCTTCCAGGGCCTCCTGCGATCGATGGAGGTCGACGGCGCCGACGTGGCCGTCAGCCCAGATCCCGGGTGAGGAGCTGTAAGCCACGGGGCTATGAATCCGCTCGTAGGCGATCACCTTTTTGATGTTCTCGATGGCTGCAGCCTGGGCCTCCGCCGGGCATAGGCCCCGATAAATCACCATAATTTCCCCGGCCTGGGCTGGGGGCGCGACGGCAGCCTTTTGCTCCGCCCAGCCAGCTTTTGGGGAAGCGAGGCTGATAAAGATCGCCAACGTGAATAAGATCCTCTGTGTCATCGGTGATGGTCCTTAGCTTCGAGTGCGAAAGCCTGACCTTGAACTGACAAGCGTTCGCAGGCCACAAGGATCTTTTGCGGAGGGGTAAAGGGTCGACGGCGACAGCGTTGCTTACGCGATCCGTAATCATTCCCTTCGCCTTTGCCTAAGCGCTTGTTCCCGTGCCCTTTCTTGTTTTAGCGATGGTTTAGCTGAACGACAGCAGGCATTACGCTTATCCCCTGCGCCCCCGTGAAAACCGATAATCACTTTTCACGGCGTACATGCACGGTCATACTGGTTTCCCTGGCATTTGCGGTACAAGCTCGAGGAATAGAAAGCCGATGGTGATCATTGGAAGGGGCAAGGTCGCTGGCAGTCTGAGTGTTTTCGTCGGAGCGATCTCTGTCCTTGCGGTGCTCGCAGGGTGCGGTAGCGAGACCCCTGGCGTAGAGCCGGAGACGAAGCCGAGGCCTGCGCTAGTCCATCGCGTTGCGCTTAGCTCCGGTGCGACGGAGCACCAGTTCGTTGGTCGAGTCCAAGCCCTCCAGTCCGTGCCCCTCGCCTTCGAAGTTTCGGGCGTGCTCGCTTCCTTGGCGCCTCGGGAAGGGGACTATTTCGTAGCGGGGGAGCTCCTTGCCCAACTCGATACCGAACCCTTCCTGCTCGCGCGGCGCCGGGCCCAGGTCGAGCTTGAGCTTGCGTCTCTTCGGTTGGAGCGGGCGGAGGCCCTGCGGGAGCGGGGGAGCCTTGCCGTTGCCGAAGTGGATGAGGCTCGGGCCTTGCGGGCCCTGAAGGAGGTCGCCTTTGAGGAGGCTCAAAAGGCGTTCGACGATACGTCCCTCTACGCGCCTTTCGACGGTCGGCTGGCCAGACGTCATCGGGAGCCAGCTATGCATGTCCCGACGGGAGATGCGGTGCTTACCGCTCTCGATCTTTCTCAGGTGAAGATCATCGTTCAGCTGGGTCGAGCCCGTCGTCTCGAATTGGAGGATGGGGGTCGGTTCCTCGCCGAGGCGATTTTCCCCGGCGCCCCGGAGCAAGTCTTTCCCCTTCGCCTCTTGGATAATCGCGCTGAGGCCGATCCGGGGGCGCAAAGCTATGAAGTCGCCTTCACGCTCGATCAACCGGCGGATCTTCCCTTGGTTCCAGGCATGCAGATGACGGTCCGGCTGCGCCCCGCTGCGGAAGATCGTCTCCTTGGGATTCCCGTGGTTCCCCTAGCGGCGCTGGCGTCCTTTGCAGAGAGGCGTCGCGGGTTTTACGTCTGGCGCGTAGACCGGGCCACGAATACGGTGCGGGCGCAGCCCGTGTCCCTTGGTTTTCCCACGGGGGAGGGGGTTCTTGTCCTTGGGGGGCTGGAAGCTGGGGACGAGGTCGTGGTGGCCGGAGTCACCCACCTTGCTGAAGGGATGCGGATAACGCCAAGGGACCGCCTGTGAGCCTTGAGGCCATCGCTCGTTTTTCCCTCCAGCGCCCCCTTTACGTCGCGTTTCTCGCGCTCCTGTGCCTCGGCAGCGGGCTGTGGGGCTTTGAGAAAATCGGGCGCCTTGAGAATCCCCAGTTTCCCGTAAAGAACGCCTATGTCATTACGCCCTACCTTGGCGCGAGCGCGATGGAAGTCGAGCTTGAAGTGACCGACCGGATTGAAAGCGCCCTGCAGGAACTTCCCTACCTAGAGAAGATCACCTCTCGCTCGGTCCCGGGACGATCAGAGGTGCTGGTTGAGGTGATCGAAACCTATGACGACGGAGATTTACCGCAGATTTGGGATGAGCTGCGGCGACGGGTAGGGGAGGCTGCGCGGCTGCTTCCTCCAGGCGCGGGCGTCCCGCTGGTCGAGGACGATTTCGGCGACGTCTACGGCATTCTTTACGCGATCCGAAGTGCAGACTATCCCCCCGAATTTCTTCGCCGGACAGCTCGGACCCTAAGCTCGGCAATCAAGCAGATCCCGGGGGTCGCGAAGGTGGCCCTTAATGCCCTTCCGGAGGAAGCCGTCTATTTAGAGCTCGGCCAGGAGGGGCTGCTTTCCCTAGGCATTCCCCCGGATTCGCTTTTCGATACGATTCGTCGCGAGGCCCTCGTTTCCGACGCGGGGTCGGCCCTGGTGGACGGGGTTCGGCTCAACCTTGCCGCGGATCGCGTCTTTCACCTTGAGGAGCAGCTTGAGGGTCTCCGCTTTGGGCGCCCCGGAGACACGACCTTTCTTCGCTTGGATGAGCTGGGGCGTGTTCGCCGCGCTCCCCTCGAGCAGCCCTTTGAGCTCGTTCGTCACAATGGGGAAGAGGTCTTTATTCTTGGGGTGTCCGTGACCCAGGGAAAAAACGTCGTCACCGTGGGAAAGGCGGTCGAAACGCGGCTTCAGGAAATGCTGAGCATCCTGCCGGTGGGGATCGAAGCTTTCCCCATCTACGAGCAGCACAAGGTGGTGGAGGAGGCGGTCAATGCCTTTATGGTGAATCTGGCCATTTCCATTGCCACCGTTACCGGAGCCCTGTGCTTGTTTATGGGCTGGCGCTCGGGCTCCGTGGTAGGAGCCGTCCTGCTCCTTACTATCATGGGGACCCTCGGGCTTATGAACGCCTTTTCCCTTGAACTTCAGCGGATCTCCCTGGGGGCCCTGATGATCGCCATGGGAATGCTGGTGGATAACGCCATTGTCGTCGCCGAGGGCATGGTGGCGGGGATTGAGGAAGGCAAGATTCCTGAAGAAGCTGCCGCGGCTGCGGTGAGTCGCACCGCGTTCCCCTTGTTAGGGGCCACCGTGATCGGTCTCCTTGCCTTCGCCCCCATTGGCCTGACCGATGGAGATACGGGTCAATTCTTGAACTCTCTCTTTTGGACGGTGGCCTTTGCGCTCATGCTGTCCTGGCTCCTAGCCGTAACCGTGGTGCCGTCCCTTGGCGCACGATTGCTCAAGGGCCTTGGAACGGCGCAGGTTCGGCCGTTCTTACTCAAGGGTAGCTATCAAAAGCTTATTGCCGTGGCCCTGCGGCGGCGTTTTTCCGCGACGGGGTTGGTGCTCCTTCTTTCCCTATCTTCAATTTATGCCTTTAGTTGGGTTGAACAGTCCTTTTTCCCGAGGACTAATTCACCGCTTTTCCATGTGGATTTCCTGCTGCCGGAGGGGAGTGATATTCGCTTTACCGCTGAGCGGGTGGAGGAAGTCGAAGCGCAGATCCTCGCGCTGCCCGAAGTTACAGCCGTGACCAGCTACATCGGCCGGGGGGCAAACCGCTACACCGCTACCCAGCGCCCAGAGCAGCCAAATCCGGCGCTCGCTCAGCTGATCATTCGGGTCGGCGTCTTAGAGGATATGGACGCTGCCATTGCGCAGGTAAGGGCGCTGCTTCCCAGGCTTCGCCCCGAGGCGCAGAGCTTGATCTACCGCCTGGAGTTCTCCCCCGGGGGAAGTTCAAAAATAGAAGCCCGATTTCAGGGGCCGAATCCTGAAGTCATTCGGGAGCTAGGGGAGGCGGCCCTGGCAATCTATCGGCGAGAAGGGCTCACAGATTTAAAGCTTGATTGGCGCCAGCGCGAGTTTGAGATTCGGGCGGACTATGACGGGGGCCGGGCGCCGGCCCTCGGGGTCCGAAACGCTGATCTTCGAGCGGCGACCGCCTTTGCCACCACAGGAATTACCTTGGGGATCTTTCGCGAGGGAGAAGATAGCCTGCCCATTGTTGCGATTGCCCCAGAAGAGGAACGGCGAAGGCTAAGCGACTTTAACGATCGTATGGTTTGGAGCCGAGAGGGCGGCCGCTATGTGCCGCTCCTTGATTTGCTCGCCGGGGTAGAGCTGGTAGCGGAGGATAATCAGATTCGACGGCGGAATCGGGTGCGCACGCTTACGGCTCAGGCAAATGCGGCCCCGGGGCAAAACCTTGAGACCACCTTTGCGGCAGTTCGGCCAGAAATCGAAGCGCTGCCGCTCCCTGCGGGCTATGCCCTTGAATGGGGCGGCGAATACGAATCGAGTTCGGAAGCCCGAGAAAAGCTCGGGGCCACCATTCCGCCGGCCTTTGGTCTGATGTTTCTAATCACGGTGCTGCTATTCGGCACCCTTAGGCAGCCCTTGGTCATTTGGCTGACCGTGCCCATGGTCATTGGGGGCGTTGCCCTAAGTCTCTTGCTGGTATCCATGCCCTTTACCTTCCCGGCATCCCTAGGGCTTCTCAGCCTTGCGGGCATGCTAATTAAGAACTGCATAGTGTTGGTCGATGAAATTGATAAGCGAATCGGGGAGCGGGGTCCAACCATTGCTAGCGTAAGTAGCGCCTGCGGGAGTCGACTCCGTCCGGTTCTACTGGCTTCGGGGACGACCATCGCGGGCATGGCCCCCCTCCTTGCCGATGAATTCTTCGCAGAAATGGCCATGGCGATCATGGGAGGGCTTGCCTTTACTACCCTTCTTACCCTGCTGGCGGTGCCGATTTTTTACGCTGTTTCCCTAGGGCGCCAGCTGACCTTCGAAAAGGTTTAGGGGGCTTTTCTAAAATACCTTTGGAGAGTTTTCTTGGCCGTCTTGCGGGCGGGCTCGTGAGTCCTTTGAAGCGCCTGAAGGGAGGGGGCCTGTCCCTCAAGGTTTTGAAGGGAAAGGGGCCCGATTCTCTCGTAGGACCCCTCATCCATGGCTAGGCGAGCATTGACGAGGGCGCCGTTCGGGTCTCCCATCTTTCCTGAACCAAAGTAGCCGTAGCCCTCGACCATGCTTCGCGTCGCGGTGGCCTGGAAGCCGCAGCGCCAAAGAAACTTCTCGCTGGCGTTGCGGAGGACTTCTGGGCGAACGGTGAGATGGAAGGATTCCTGTTGGCGGATAAAGGGGCGCACAGCAGAGTTGGTGATGATGTAGCGGAGATCCTCGGAGTGGTTAACGGCGCCGCCGTGGAGCACGCGTCCGTCCATGAGCATCACGGTTCCAGCAGGAGCCTCAAGGTTGATTGCCGGGGGTACCTCACCAAAGGTTCCCTGACCTTTCTCATAAAGGTGATGGGAGCCTGGAATGATCAGTGTTCCACCGTTAACCTCATTGACGTCTTGAAGGATGTAAATGGTGTTGACGAGGAAGGGCGCCCCGGGGGTAAAGCAAGGCGAAGCAAGGCCCTGGTCCTGATGGATGCCTTGAGGGTGGCACCCTGGAAAAGAGATGTTGGCAATAAAGCTGAGGTGGGACCAGTCAGGCCCAAGGGCTTCGTCGAGAAGCTGCTCAATCAGGGCCCCGGCCTGGACGACCTCGGTTTCGTGCGCCATGCAGGCAACAAAGAGATCCCCCTTGTTCACCAACGACCACACATGCTGTTGCGCTTCCGTTAGGTAGGCGATTTCAAGGGCTCGCTCGGCAGCGGCCTGATCGCTGACCCGTTCCTGCAACGCTTTGGTTTGCTGAGGAGAGGTACCATCTTCTATGAGGCAGTAGCCCCAGCGATAGAAGTCTTCCCTTAGCTGCCCGAGGTCCTTTGTGGGCAAGGGCAAGGCTACGGTTTTCCAGTAAGAATGTTTCCGGGCGACGGTGGTGTCGTAGTAGCGCCCCTCTCCCCAGCGAAGGGGTTCGTCGCGCTTAGGAACGGAGAGCCAGGGGTTGGCTCTTAAAAGCGACCGGTAGGGCTCTCGGGAAGTGAGCTGAGCTCGGTAGGGCGATTCAAAGTCCTGAGAAAGCTCTGCGACCGCTTCCGGAGTAAACTCACGAGGTAAATCCATGGTGTACCCCCCCCCTAACTTTTTGGTCCTAGGGAGCCGTGGTCGATGATTTGCGGCGGTGGCGTGAATTTCCCCCAGATCTCGAGTTCCTCATAGACGTCCGCTTCTAGCTTCGCTCGTCTAAACTGAGCCACCGCGTCCTCTACATCCTGCCCATTCAGGTAGGCGCTGCAAGCCCTTCGAAGATTCCCAAGAGCGCTTCGCAGGCTCTCCCCGTCCTCCAACCCTTCAAGCTTGCGCCAGTCGAGCGTTTCGTAGAGGAAGTCCGTTTCCCGAAAGAGCTCGAGGATAAAGTCCTTTGGCGTCATGGGCGTGGGCTAGCCGCGCTGAAATTCGCGCAGCACCTGACCAGGACGATGGCCCGTATGCTCACAGTTTCGAACTACGACCTCGCCCGCCACCAGGGTGGCTTCGTAACCCGTGCTCTTTACAACGAAACGCCCCCCGCCGTGGGGGAAGTCGTTAACGTATTCAGCATGACGCGTTCCAAGCTTGGCGTAATCAATGACGTTGATGTCTGCGTGCCAGCCTTCCTTAAGAAGCCCACGCTCCTTGAGCCCGATGATCTCCGCAGATTTCCCGGTGATGCGGTGAACGGCCTCTTCGAGGGTATAGACCCCCCGGTCACGGGTTAGGTCGCTGAGCAAAACCGTTGGGGAGTCGGTGTCGGTAAAGAAGCCAACGTGCGCGCCCGCGTCGCCTAGCATGGGGACGACGTGAGGTAGTCGCATGTATTCCCACTGATTCTCAAGGTTTCCGCCAAACATCCAGAAGTTGAAGTATTCCCGCCCTTCAGAAGCGAGGAGCCGGTCCACATAGACCTCAACCGGGTCTTTCCCTTCGGCCTCAGCAAGTTGGGCGAGGCTTCCCTTCCGATCAAAGTCCAGGTCGGGGCGCTCGGCTGTCCCGAAGGGGTGAAGCATGGGTGCAAGCTGTTTGAGATCTCCTGCGGCTTGCCCTTCGGAGATGAGGGCCGCCCGGACTTCGGGCTTTTTCATGGCGGCTACCCGGTCTTGGATGGTCGGCAGCGCCATGAGGTCGCGCCATGCTTTCGATTTCTTGGTGAAGGGGGATAGCTGAGCTAGGCCAAAAAACGCGCCGCTAGGACGGGTATGGCAAATGCTCGCGATTCGCTTTCCATCCTTGTTGCCATTTTCAAGGAAGCGGCGCCAATGCCCGACACCGCCGTCCCCTTGGGCTCCCGTCCCGCCGGAAAAGAGCACCTGACAGCCCAGGCTCATGGCGTCCTGGAACATTTCAAGTTCTGTCTCGAAACGGGTGGCCATATCGTTGGCCGATTGGAAGATGGCCCCGGCGCCTCCACCGGCAATGATAGCCTCCTGGATAGCTTTCGTTTCCCGAAGGTCGGCCCAGGTTCCGGGGGTGCAGCGGCCATCGGGAACCTTATGCATGAGGAAGCGCGAGGTTGAGAAACCGGCCGCTCCGGCTTCCATCGACTCCCGGACCATCTTGCTGATGTGAGAGAGCTCCGCGTCCGAGGGCTGGGCGCCCTCGTCCATCGAACGGTCACCCATGGCCTCGTAGCGTACGGAGGAGTGACCCACGAGCCCTACGATATTGAGTGCAGGCTTTAGGGCTTGCACTGAATCAAGGTATTCACCGTAGCTGGTCCAGTCCCAGGGAAGACCGTCCATGATGGCGTCGGCGGCGATGTCCTCCACGGACTCCATGAGCTCCGCGAGGTAGCGGCGGTTCTTCGGACCGCAGGGGGCGAAGGTAACGCCGCAGTTGCCGATCATGGCGGTGGTCACGCCGTGATAGGAGGTGGAGGTCATCATAGGATCCCAGCCAATCTGGGCATCTAGGTGGGTATGGAGGTCCACGAAGCCTGGGGTCACGATTTTCCCCGTCGCGTCGATGATCTCCCCAGCCTCAGCGTTTGAGAGGTCGCCGATCTTGGCGATTCGACCCTTTACAACGCCAAGGTCCGCTTTCTGGGAGGGTCCGCCGGTGCCGTCCACCAAGGTCCCGCCGCGAATAATCAGATCGTATTCCATGGTTGCTCACCTCACCCTTAAACCTTTAGAAAAAGGTATAGCACAACCCGTGTTTTCAGACCCAATCTCGGCAATCCCTGCTGCCTTCTCAGTGCCGAGGTAGTAGCTCTCGATTGAGGCGCAGGGCGTGAATACATCCTTCGCTGTTTCGAAGAAATTCCACGGTGAGTTCGCCCGCGTAGAAACCCTGGGCTGTTGGCGCCGTAAATCGGTCCTGACCGCTTTCCGTCAGGGAAAGGGCAGATTCTAAGGGCGCCTCGTCTGCGAGATTGACCAGGAAAAGCGACCCATCGCCCGCGGCGATATAGCTGCGCCAGTGATGGCCGTCGTCATAGCGTCCCTCGTAATCGGTGCAGCTAAAGGAAGGGCCTTGCTGAAGGGCTTTAAGACTTTCCGGAGGAATCTCATCTCCGCCGACCATTGTGTATAGCCGGCGGAGAACGCTTGCCGGCTCATGAAGGCTTAGGGGCGCGTCGGAGGCATTGGCGAGGACCACCATGCCCAGCCCGGCCTCGTTATCCATTAATAGCTCGGAGCGGAAACCCCATATCCCGCCGCTATGGACCACCAGATCGCCATCCCGGAAGTAGCCTAAGCCCGTCCCCCCTAGGGAGAAGGCGTTGGCGAAAAAGGTACTTAGGGCCGAGAGCAGGGGTCCCTGTTCAAACGGAAGGGGGGCAAAGTGAACTTCCTGCATCTCTGCCAGCGTTTCCGCTGCAAGCAGATGATTGTCCTCTCCTTCCAGGGCGCGAAAGTGCCAGCGCATAAACTGGATCAGGTCTTCGGTGTTGGTAAGTAGACCTGCCGCGGGATGCCCAAGGACCGTGGCCATCTCGGGAAATTCGTCTCCCCGCCGCGTTTGGTGGATACGGCGACCGTAACCGATCGCCGGTTCGGGCAGGTTTAGGGCGGCAGGTGTGTTTGGAAAGCGCGCCGAGGACATGGCAAGGGGGGCGAAAACAAAGCGCTGAAGGTACGCCTCGAAGGGTAACCCTGAGCTGCGCTCAACCATGAGGCCCGCGAGGTCTAGGCCGAGATTTGAGTACTTCGAGTACCGGTTGGGGGGGAAGAGCAGCTCTTGATTTGCCAGTCCTGACAAAAGCCTCCGGCGCGCTTCTGAGGGGTCTGCCTCGCCAGGGCCCAAAGGTAGAGCGGGGTGGGTGGGGAGGCCGGCCGTATGGGTAAGGAGAGACCGTACCGTAATGGCTTCGATCCAGCTCTCCTCAGCCCGAAGGGTTCGTAACTCGGGAATAAGGTCCACAACCTTTGTGGACAAAGAGAGCTCTCCCTTTTCGACAAGCTGCATCACGGAAATGCTCGTGAAGAGCTTTGTGAGGGAGGCGATACGGTAGGGCGTGCGTAGGGTAGCTGCCCTTTCCTGTTCAATAGCTGCGTAGCCAAAGGCTCTTGCATAAATGAGCTCCTGGCCTGAAACGACAGCAAGGGAAAGGCTTGGAAGGGACCTTTCTTCCATGAGGTTTTCAACCCAGGCCTCGAACACGCGAAGGCGGGCATCAAGGGGCAGATCTTGGGCCGATGCGCCGAAGGTCAAGGGCGTATAGAACGCGAGGTTTAAAAATAAAAGGATGCAACACCTTTTGCCGATTTTCCTCATGAGCTAATCACGGGTCGGGGCATGGCGCTTTTCCAAGGACAGTATTAGACAGCCAGGATACAGGTGCTGGGGCGCGCTCGCGCCCCGGTCTTATGGGCTCAGTTGTTCACCCAGCGCTTTATTTCCGCCGTCATGTTGGTCCCTTCGAGGATCCGCGTGCCGGACGCGGCGGCGGCATAGCTCGCCATGGCCTCGGTGCCTTGGAGGGCCATCATGGCTTCCGTTAGCTTCCCACGCGTGTCCGCGACAAAGGTGACAAAGTGCGTTCCTGGCATCGTTCCTGCTGCTATCACCTCGCCGAGGTAGACGGCTCCAGGGAACTGCTGGATGGCCGGAGAACCCCAGAAATCATCAAAGGCCTGCATGAATCGTGGTCCGTCCGTCACCGTGATCGCGAAGATGATGCTGGTGGGCGTTGCGCTGGAAATATCACCAGGTTTCACTTTTGCCCGAAGGATGGCGTAGGTATTTTCCCATTCGGGACGGGCGGCCTTCCGTAAGGTGCTCTGGAACTCTTTCCAGGCAGGGCTTGCAGCGGTCGTTTGCGCCGATTGGTCCATGGCAGCGCCGTCGGGATAGAAGATATTGACCTGGTGCGTGCTGTTGTAATCGCCGTTCACGACATTTTGCAGCAACACCACGGTGTTATTTCCCGCCTTTCCATCCTTGCTGGTTCGCCAAGCATCCATGGCCTCAAGTACGGCTGGGGCGTCGCTGGCGATGACGCCAACGCTTTGTCCATAGAAGAGGGGCTTACTTGCCTCCGCAAAGACGCACGCTGAGCCAAGCATTAGGCTGGCGAGAAGGCCTAGGGCATTGAGAATTTTCATGGCAATTGCTCCGGTAAAAAAATCACCCTAGCAAGCGTGAGCTGGCGGTTGAGGCGTTTGTTGAGGGATTGGGAGACGCGCGGACGGACGGCGCCCTTTGTAAGCTGCGGCTGCGATAACTGTCAGATGCATTGACCCGGGCTTGCTTGGGAGGCCT
>Ga0181588_10000571_pt1 | contig 33464 bp, 28 predicted proteins | sample 071ome_26_FD_148607 | JGI IMG/M metagenome (GOLD analysis project Ga0181588, IMG submission 148607) | Coastal salt marsh microbial communities from the Groves Creek Marsh, Skidaway Island, Georgia - 071409BT metaG (spades assembly) | ecosystem: Environmental > Aquatic > Marine > Intertidal zone...
ATCGAAAGGTCTCCCGATGGGCCCTAAGTCTACTGGAGTTCCATTGGGCCTAATAGCGGTAGTGGTCCACCTTGTAGGGGCCCTGCTTCGGAACACCGATGTAAGCCGCCTGCTTGTCCGAGAGCTCGGTCAGCTCTACACCGAGAGCGTCGAGGTGCAACCGAGCCACTTTCTCATCGAGATGCTTCGGCAACATGTGGACACCCAAGGGGTACTCATCTGACTTGGTGAACACTTCAATCTGGGCGAGCACCTGGTTGGTGAAGGAGTTACTCATCACGAAGCTGGGGTGACCGGTGGCGTTTCCGAGGTTCATGAGACGGCCTTCGCTCAGCATGAGCACGCTACGGCCATTGGGCATGATCCACTCGTGGACTTGAGGCTTAATCTCCACGCGAGTTGCACCAGGGAGTGACTCGAGTCCAGCCACGTCGATCTCGTTATCGAAGTGTCCGACGTTCGCGACAATGGCCTGGTGCTTCAGAGCGAGCAGGTGGTCAACGGTCACCACATCGAGATTTCCGGTTGCGGTGATGAGAATGTCAACTGAGTCGATAACAGACTCCAGTCGAGCTACCTGGTAACCATCCATGGCTGCCTGGAGGGCAAGGATGGGGTCGATTTCCGAGACGATAACCCTCGCGCCCTGTCCACGTAATGATTCGGCGGACCCTTTTCCGACATCCCCGTAGCCACAAACGAAAGCTATCTTGCCGCTCATGAACGTATCGGTCGCGCGGTTGAGACCATCAATCAGCGAGTGACGGACACCATATTTATTGTCGAACTTGGACTTGGTCACCGAGTCGTTGACATTAATCGCGGGGAAGAGAAGCTTTCCTTCTTTGAAGAACTCATAGAGGCGGTGAACACCGGTAGTGGTTTCCTCTGTCACACCCTTGATACCCGCGGCAATCTCGGTGAACTTCCCGGGGCTTTCGGAGAGATTGCTCCGGAGAACTTCCAGAATGACTTTCCATTCTGCTGGGTCACCGGCCTCGGGCTGAGGGACAGAGCCTGCTTTCTCAAACTCGACACCCTTGTGAACGAGCAGCGTAGCGTCACCACCGTCATCAAGAATCATGTTGGGCCCGGAATGACCATGTGCACTCCAGTCAAAAATCTGCTCGGTGCACCACCAGTACTCCTCCAGGGTTTCGCCCTTCCAGGCGAAGACAGGAGTTCCCTGCGGCTCCTCCGGAGTACCCCGACCCACCACAATGGCCGCAGCAGCGTCATCCTGGGTGGAGAAAATGTTGCAGCTCGCCCAACGAACGTCCGCGCCGAGTGCCACAAGAGTCTCGATCAACACCGCGGTCTGCACGGTCATGTGCAGCGAACCGGCAATGCGTGCACCCTTCAGGGGCTGATGGGGGCCGAATTCTTCACGAATAGCCATAAGACCTGGCATCTCATGCTCGGCCAGACGAATTTGGTGGCGACCTGCTTCAGCAAGCGCGAGGTCGGCAACACGGTATTGAAGTGGGGTGGCTGTCAGCATGGAACCATCCTGACAGGTAATTCCCGGGAGGTACGCAGTTAATCGAGCACTTCACGCTCGAATGATGGCGAGGACCTCGTCTCGAATCTGGACCATAAGTTCTGCGCTCTCGGCTTCCACATTGAGCCTGAGCAGAGGTTCAGTATTCGAAGCCCTGACGTTGAACCACCAGAACTGGTTGTCCGTGGCGCCTCGGACAGTGAGACCATCCAATCGATCGACGTCACCACGACTCCGGAAAGCTTCTTCCACGGCAGCTTGAGTCGCGCTCTGGTCAGCCACCACGGTATTGATCTCTCCCGATTCTGCGTAACGGGAATACTCAGAAACCAACTCCGAAAGCGCGCGATCAGAATGACCAAGCTCAGCAAGGACGTGGAGCGCTGCGAGCATGCCGTTATCCGCGCCCCAGAAGTCCCGAAAGTAGTAGTGAGCAGAGTGCTCCCCGCCAAAGACCGCCCCTGAGTCCCGCATGGTGTCCTTGATGAACGAGTGGCCAACTTGTGTTCGAAGCGCCACACCACCGTTTTCCGTGATGACCTCGGAGACTGTGCGAGAGCAAATGAGGTTGTGAATGACGGTGATCTCACCGTGTTCGCCAGCCTCTCTCCGACGACGAATCTCGCGCTTTGCAACCATGGCCGCTACTGTGCTTGGCGTGACTGGCGTGCCGAGATCATCCACCACAAAGCAACGGTCAGCATCCCCATCGAAGGCCAAGCCAATATCCGCACCGTGTTCGATGACGGCTCGTTGTAAGTCAACGAGGTTGGCGGGCTCCAAGGGGTTAGCTTCGTGGTTGGGAAATGTTCCATCAAGTTCGAAGTACAGCGGAATGAGTTCGATTGGCAAGTCTGACAATCCCGCTGAATTTCCCAGGACTGCCGGAACTGTGTGGCCGGCCATCCCGTTGGCCGCATCGACCACGACTTTCAGGGGCCTAATCGACTCGAGAGACACCAAGCTGCGCAAATACTCCGCATACTCAGTGAGAACGTCAGAGACGATGGCCTCGCCCGAGTGGGTCTCGTACTGTGCCTCTCCGGACAAATACTGGAGCGCTCGGTCTCGAATCTCGGCAAGACCGGTGTTCATGCTCACACCCTGGGCCTTTCTCCGAGAAAACTTGAGTCCGTTATAGGTCGCCGGGTTGTGGCTGGCAGTGAACATCACCGAGGGAACGTCTTCGGTCCCCGAAGCGAAATAGACCATGTCCGTGGAGCACAGTCCAATCGATGTGACGGTTGCTCCTGCGCAATGAGCACCCTCAATAAAGGCCTCGGCCAGTAATGGCGAGGATTCCCTCATGTCATGGCCCAGAACAAGCTGGTTGCCAGAGCCCACAATGACGTCAACAAAACCCGCCCCTAGAGCTTTAACGACCTTGGGTGTGAGCTCCGAGTCGACAAGCCCCCGCACGTCATACGACTTGACGATCGAGGACAGAAGTGTTGCCGACACGGCTTAACCCTAGTGAGAGCTAGGAAGCTTCGGGGTAGGGACGGTATCGAACCACTCTCCACCCCACCGGGGCCGTGAGTCGTTCAGAGTGTTTCTCGCACAGGTCATAGCTGTGGGGTTCTTTTCGAGACGCCAGCGGGCCCACCACCGCCTCTTGGTCGGCGTAAACATAGGTCAGGGTTGCCGAAGCTGATGACGGGCACGAATTTTTCGAACACAGTCTCGCGGGAGGTTCACGGTATGGCATATCCCCTCCAGGCTAGGGGCACAAGGACAGTTACGCTCGAGCCATGGGCAACCATCGCAACGAGAAACACAGAGACCGAGACTCGCGAGTTTTTGGCCCTTGGGCGCCATCTCGGCTCCTTCGAGGAGATGAATTCACGCACATCGTCCAAGCGACGGTGTCGTACCTCAAGAATCAATGGCCAACTGAGTTAGAAACGGCCCGGGTTGATGTCGCGGGGATGCCTCCGGGAAGTCAGAAAGTTCGGGTGCCACGGTGGACTATCAATCGAGAATCGCGATCAATTCGAATCTACCGCTACCCCATAGAGCGCCTGACGAAGCTCCACCGCAACGACCGTTGGCACAAGCGGGTTGTCATCGAGAGCGTGGTTTTTTCCGCGGTGGCGGAACTACTGGAGACAGACCCTTGGCAGTTGGCGCCAGAGCGCTTTCACCCGCATTAGCGAACAATGACCCTGACTGATTCTTGCGGCGCTGGCGTGGGGAGGACCTGGAAATTTCCGATCAGGGTCTCCGAACGAGTGGACACGGCTGCATACACCGTGGTTGGTGCGACGATGTCGTGCGTACCAGCCGTCGGCCTCGTCACAATACCTCCGGCTGGAACCTCCAGATTCCGACCATCGAAACTCACCGCCACCGAATCCTGTCCAGGATTTGCGAACGTAATTCTGGATTCTCCCACCGGTGGCACCGCCAGCGCCGCCGTGCCCACAAGCGGATATGCGCTGCCGACCCAGCTCGTGTCAGTCGCATCATCATTTCCAACACTCTGGCGAATTCCTGCCACGATCGGTTCGCTAGCTTCTAGCACAATGGCCACATCACCACCGCCGAGTTCATCGAGCGTGAGGTCGGCAACCTGACCTGCTACCAGCTCGATTCTGGTTGTGGTCGGCGCTCCGCCCGATCGTAGGATCTGAACTGTGACTGACGAATCACTCTCCGGGGCAAGAAGCCTCAGCGCTCCTCCCACGTCGATGTAACCCTCTTTCCCCTTAATCGGACCGAGGAGGTCTTCTGGTGCGAGAAATACACCGGGGATGACCCGCAGAGTGCTGGGTTGTGGTTGACCAGTTACGACCGAGATCCCATCCGCTTCGAGTCCGCGCACAATGCTCGCGTGAAGAGCTGCTACAACACCCACTCCAGTACTCGTGATCCGCACCACAGGAGATGATTCCCCAGGAGCAAGACCAGCAAGGGACACCACTCGCCGTGCTCCTGGTTGCACGAGTACTCCCTGCCCCAAAGGCGAGGACAGCGGACCGGTAGAACCCCAAAGGTCGATACTGACCGTCGCCGGGACATCCCCAGGGTTAGACAGCGACAAAGCCGCTTGCCGACCGATCGTCGTGTCACCACCCACAAGCCAGGTCTCGGTTCGAGGTTCCTGGCACTCTGATACCGCAAGCCCCCGGACATTGAGGTTTGACAGGTTCTGATAGCTCACAGCAGCAAGTGGCCCATCCGCTGCCTGCTGGGACACCACAACTGGATAGTCGTTGCTGAGGGCCCCCTCGAGGGACAGCCCATCGAGCACAGTCGTTTCAGAGAGATTCGAAAGGCTCGGGTTAGCTCCTGCTACGACTTCGGAAGCAGCCCCGTAGGCCACAGGCTCGAAGCTAGCCGAGCCAAAGGACAAGCCAGGACCCATGCAGACGAGAACCCGGTCTGGCTCAGCGGGCATGACGTCAACAAGGGGAAGCGCAGAAATCGGACCATCGAGAGTGCGAACAATGCCGGCAGGAACCCCTGTTGCGGCAAGCACTACCCCCAGGACGAGTGACACAGTGGCCACAACGGAAGAGAGTGTTCTCGTGGCGAGGTTTCTCGAGCCATGCTGGGGAATATGTTCAGAGGTCATCTGATGTCTCTTCTCCTAGCGCTGGGACGGCATCGTCGAGGGGTCGCACCGATTCCCGTGCGCGCCTCTCGGTGGGCACCGCCAAAATGGCCGCTATCGCGAGAAGGCCGAGGAACCAGTAACCGGCTAGTCCGACTCTTCCCGATTCCCCCTGATCTGTCAGAGCGGAGGGAGTGACAACCTGCCAAAGCTGGCCAGAGTCGCTAACGCTTGCGCTGACAGATTCAGGACGCTGTGCGAGGGTGAGAGCAGCAGCCGAATCAGGGGCATCGCGCAAGAGGATGAACGAGATTCCATATTTCCCAAGAATCGGAGCCGGATCAGCAGAGCTAGGCTGCACCAACATCGCTGCAAGTCGGGCAAGATCCTCATCCCGTTCGGCGAGACCGATGTCTCTTCCACGAATGAGTGTGGACGATTCCATGAGTGTCGCTCCTGCGCCACGCTCGAGTGTTACCAGATAGGACTCGTCGCGAGCAGTAATGATGAGCGTTCCAACCTGGGGCGATTGTGCTGCCTCAGCGCTGACAAAAGCGGGCAGGGTCCTCGAGGCAGAAACAGCCTGGACACCCACCTGTCCCGTCCACGCCTGCACCGCTATGAGGCCCGGCGCAACAAGTGCTGTCAGCAGCACGGCACCACCGGCTACTCTCGCGGCCAGGGGCCCCAAGCCTCGTCGCGGGTTACCGAGGGAATCATGGAACTCGACGCCGTCAAGAGCTGAACCAGCTCCCACAATCAGACCTAACAGCAGGACCCCTACCGCGACGCCCGGCCACACAAAGACAGCCTCAGCGCCCTGATAACCAGAAAACAGTGTGGGAGAAACAGTGGCCGCCACAAGCCCCGCAGCGCTCAAGAGACCAAAAATAAGATTCGCTGTGGACTGGCCAACCAGGAGAGAAGACAGAGCAAGGACTATCAAGACTGCTCCCATTGCCGGCACGACGAGAGTGAGGATTTCCGCAGGAAGGCCCCCTGGGGAAAAAGCAGAGTCCGGTACCTCCTGTGGCCACCCGACAACAGCTAACCACCAGGGTGCCGCATCAAACGGTGTCGCACTTCCGGGATCTGCAAAGAGAACTCCCCAGCCTTCCCACCACCGGCCAGACCCGAGCTCCCACCAGGCCAAAAATCTCGGCAGGGACAACAGAAGGGCTGGGCCCAGAACAAGGGGGATGACCCCTACGACCATCCGAAGGGGGTGCGACAACGAGCGAGACAACGCTGTCACGACTGCTCCGAGAACAACCAACGGCCATAGCGTCGGCGTCGACGCGGTCACCACCACGGTAGCAAGGGCTGCTTGGCCGACTCTTTGCCACGACTCATGGGCGCTCACCAAGGCTCCCAACAACCACGGGAGAGCGATGAGAGCAAGAACCGCGCCAACTCGTCCTTCCGAGAGCGCGAGTAATAGAGACGGGCTGACGGCCCAGATGAAGGACGCAAGCGTGGTAGTCCACGCCTTTGTAAGAATCTGTGAAAAACCCCACCACGCAACTGCCCCAGCGAGAGGAATGGCCGTGAGGAAAAGAACCGTGAGGGAAAAATTGGGATTCCACCAGGTAAGCGTGCCGAGCGCTGCGAACAGAAAACCTGCCGGATCTGCGGGGACAAATTCTGACCCGGACGAATAATCCAGTGAGGGAAGGACCCACGCGCCGTCCCACACGTTGGATGCCGTCTCGACAAGCGGGATTAGGCTCCCTCCCTGGAGGTAGTCAGCCCCCCACCATCGCCCAAACACGATGCCCGAGGCCGCCGTCAAAGCAAGAATCAACCAAGGCAGTGAGGGGAAGAGCGCCGGGAGCGGATTTCGTGCGACGTGCTCTTCTTCCTTCGCACGAAGGGTTTCTCTAGCAATCGACTTTCTCTTGCGAACATCGACCGGGTCAAGCCTCAAGGAATCAATGGTGGCCCACGTTGTCATCTGATTGGACGCGAGCACCTGCCTGGCTCGAACAATAGGTGCGAGCTTTAGAAGAACGCCAACGGCAGCAACAATTTCTGAGGCCATTTTGTCCGGTCGCTTGAGCAACAGCTGTGCCGAGGCTCGCACAAGACCCCACGGCACCACCCACACCAAGAGCAGAGGTAACAACCACGGCGGTGCATAGACGAGCCGACGATAGAGCCACGAGCGCCTGGCGAGTATATGAATCGTGATCCCGGAAACCCTTTTTCGCGCACTCCAATCAGCAGGTCCTGCCCCGACATGAAGCACAGCTCGTGGCACGACAACTACTCGATGACCGGCCAGCCTGGCCCTTACACACAAATCCAGCCCGCCATCGAGAGGTTTGAGGCCGTTATCAAAGCCGCCAAGATCCCGGAGGACCATGGCCTGAATCAGCATTCCAACTTCTCCGACTGCAAGAACATCACTCAGGCGGTCATACTGAGCTTGGTCTCGCTCACGCTCCGCTAGAGCCATCCGCTCACCAAATCGGGTCATGGTTTCACCCATTTCTCGAATAATGCCTGGGTGATTCCTTGCGCGCTGCTTTGGGCCGGCGATTTTGATCAACGGTGCGCTTTCGACCGCTTCGACGAGTCTCTCGAGGGCAGTATCACTTGGTGCCGAATCATCTCTGAGCAACCAGACCCAATCAGCCTCTCGTATGCCGTCCTGGTCGCCAAAGGCTACTTCCATGCCCGCTACCACAGCCTCGGCAAATGATGCCTGGTAGGGGACGGGCTTCAGACTCCACACAAATGGAGTGGAACGGAGTGCCGGCTCCACGGAGGACGCAATCGTCGAGTCCGCAGAAGAGTCAACAAGAACGAGTTTGTGGGGAGCTCTGGTCTGGGTGGTGATCGCAGTGAGGCACTCTGTAAGGTGGTCTCCGCCTTCGCGAATGACGAGAATCGCCGTGATGCTGGCGCGCATAGGGCTCGCTAGGCGCGTCTGCGCAAACGACGCCGCTCGCGTTCAGACAAGCCGCCCCAGATACCGAAGCGCTCGTCATTCTTGAGCGCATACTCCAAGCACTCAGCCTTAACCTCACACCCCGAACAAATCTTCTTCGCATCCCTCGTGGAGCCGCCCTTTTCCGGAAAGAAAGCTTCGGGGTCAGTCTGTGAACAGAGGGCATCGGCCTGCCAGGCAAGCGCACCTTGGTCATCCTCAGTGGGCAGAACTCGCGGAATACCCAGCGTTACCGGGTCAGCTGACCAGTTATCGGGAACGGAGTTCCGGTAATGGCTCACATGGACTCCTTCCCCGAAGTTCCAACACCTTCTACAAGATAATTACACTGGTGTGATTACGTTCTCGTCAAATCGTAGATCCAAAAACCCTCATCTGCTGGTTTAGGTTCCACATGTTTGAAAGGTGATTCAGTTTGGCGTAACTTTGCTCAAACCAGGGAAAAAGCCCAGTCAAAAAGTTATGACTGGCAAAAAGATTGCCACGCACTTCGCACCATGTCACCCATGTCGGTACTTGGGTTCCACTCCAAATCCCTCCTCGCCAGTTCCCCGGAAGCAACGACAATTGCCGGATCTCCCGGGCGACGACTCTCATACTGAGGCACAAAGTCAGTGCCCGTTTCTTCGGCAATCACGCGCATCACCTGAGCAACAGAGTGTCCTGTTCCAGTGCCGAGGTTGTACGCCTTCTCCAGAAAAGCGCCTGAAGAGATTCTCTCAGCTGCTAGAACGTGAACGTCCGCGAGGTCCCCGACATGTATGAAATCCCGAACACACGTGCCATCGGGAGTTGAGTAGTCGTTCCCAAAGATTTTAGGAGTTTTGCCCTCACTGAGTGCCTGAAAGACGAGAGAGAATAGACCGTGCGGGCTCGTATCATAGATGCCCGGTTCCCGCGTTCCAACAACGTTGAAATATCGGAGAGAAGTCGACCGGATAGCGTGAGCAGTCTCGACGTTGGCGAGGAGCCACTCACCAATTAGTTTCGACTCACCATAAGGCGACATTGGCTTTTTCTCCTGCGACTCAACAAATTGATTCTCGCCGCTGTCGCCATAGACAGCAGACGAGGACGAAAAAATAAAGTTGGCCACACCCGCAGCCACCATTCCTCCTAGGATGTTGATCATTCCAGTCACGTTTTGCCGGTATGCGCGAATCGGGTCTAAGACTGATTCCCCGGCAAATTTGAATCCCGCAAAATGAATTACGCCATCCAGCCCTTGAACGCCCAGAGCTTCGCTGACAAGTTTCTCGTCCAGTAAAGAACCCTCAAACACATCGACGCCGTTTGGCACAAAATCTTTTCGACCTGTCGAGAAATCATCAAGAATAATTACGTCGTGACCCCGCCGAAGAAGAGTGTGTACAGTGTGCGCTCCTATGTATCCAGCGCCCCCGGTGACCAGCCACTTCATAAGTCCCAGCCTAACTATCTGACAAATTAGAATCCGCCGCTTTCTCAGCTTTTCGCTTAACCCGTTGACCGAGTGCCTCGGCTGCAAGCGCCGATGCCCAAGCCACAGGGTAGTTCCAAATAAAGTGAAGTGGTCGCAAGAATGGTGGAAGGTGCCTCTTCTTCACCGCCACGGCTTCAGCATTAGACTCGCGGCGATTCGACACTGTCAAAGACTGGGAGTGCCAGCGAAATGCCGCAACCGTCTGGGTTGTCGACAGAAACCTTCCTCGTTTCCGCAGTTTCAGAAAGGCATCCAAATCGAGGGCAAATTTCAATGACTCGTCAAAGCCGCCGACTGCTTCTAAATCGTCAAAACGAATCAGCGTTGCTGGATGTGGTATCAGGTTTGGGCCCCAAGGCAGAAGAAATCGTGCCACTTTTCCCGCGTTGCTGACTGCCACGACCTGACCATCCCGAAGAATGTAGTCACACCCGCCATAGGCTAAGACGGCATCTTCGTTAAGGTCCAATAGCGACGCGAGACGCCGCAATCCGAGGGGCCGAAGAAGGTCATCGTCGCCCAGCCAAGCATAAAACTCGTGGTCAACCCGCGCAGTCAGACCCACGTTGACTGCCGCGGGAAGACCCGTGGCCGGGTCCTCGAGCCAAGTTGCGCCGAATCGTTGAGCTAGAGCCTTGATTTCTTCTCGATCAGGAGCTACAACAACGCAGTCAGCAATTTCGCCCTGAGCTTGGAAAGATTTGAGAGCGTCCTCTAAGAATGCTTGGCGCTCACCCAGTGTGGGCAGGACCACTAATACGCGCGCCTTCGCCATTGACCTTCTCGCTCTATAGGATTTGGACTCTAAGGCTAACCAATCAAGTAAGCGTGGATGGGCAAGTGAATGAAAATCTCTGACACCGTGTACGTGGCCGGGCATCGCGGTCTTGCTGGTTCTGGTATCTGGAGGGCTCTTGAAAAAAGAGGCTTTACCAACCTCGTCGGATTGAATTCCAGTGAATTAGACCTCACTGATCGACCTCGAGTGTTTGATGCCTTGGCTGGCATCAAACCAGATGTCGTAATTGACGCAGCCGCCCGGGTAGGGGGTATCCACGCCAACAACACTTATCCCGCTGATTTTTTGAGCAAAAACTTGCAGATCCAAACCAACCTAATGGATGCGTCCAACGCCGCAGGCGTTGATCGCATGCTGTTTCTGGGTTCTTCGTGTATCTATCCCAAGTTTGCCAAGCAACCCATCAATGAGGCTTCGATAATGACGGGTGCACTGGAAGAAACCAATGACGCTTACGCCATCGCCAAGATTGCTGGAATAATGCAGGTTCAAGCTTCTAGGCGACAACACGGCCGGCGTTGGATATCAGTGATGCCCGCGAACCTGTATGGTCCAGGCGATAACTTTCACCCCAAAAACTCTCATGTACTCGCGGCACTTATTCGCCGTTTTCACGAAGCGGTGAAAAATAGAGCTTCAAAGGTCACTGTTTGGGGTACCGGAAAGCCGCTTAGGGAATTCTTGTTCATTGATGACCTGGCCGATGCCGTCATTTTCTTGTTAGAAAACTATGACAGTCCAGAAATTATCAACATTGGTTCGGGCCAAGAGATTTCGATTCGTGGTCTAGCTGAGTTAGTAGCCTCAGTTGTGGGTTTCGAAGGTGAGATTGTGCAGGATCTCTCCAAGCCAGATGGCACACCCCGCAAAGTCTTGGACACTGCCCGACTGTCCAACCTCGGTTGGTCAGCTGAAATTCCCTTGGAACAAGGCCTGGCTCTAACCTATGAGTGGTTCATCCACAATATTGAAAACCTGAGATCTAGGTAGGACTATCTGGGGATTGAACTAACCTGCTTGCCACTAATCACATAGACACTGCCGTTTCCCGACAGCGTTGCCTCAGAGCTCTCTGGCGCCCAGAGATAAGCGTGACCTGCAGTTATTTCGTAAACGGCAGTTCCCTCGGTGAGGGTGCTGGTTCCTGTGTGGCCTACAACGACTGATGGGCCTTGGGACCTCAGAGACTCGCCTGATGCCCCCCTCCAGTGAATGATTCGAAAAGGTGCTCCAAGCGGTGCAAACTCTTGCCCATCATTACCCGTTGGCTTAGCCTCCAGTCGTGCTCCGGTGAAAGGGATGCGTTCTGCCACGGAAGCGAATCCTGTGAGATCAACACGTTTGGCAGTAAGTCCAGCGCGCAACACGTTGTCACTGGGCGTCATGACCTCTAAACCAAACCCGCCCAGATATGCGTGTACTATCCCTGCTGGGACAAATAACGCCTCACCTTCTTGAAGCCTCACAAAATTCATAAAGCTCGCAGCCAAAATGCCTGGATCGCCCGGATAAACCGGGATGACGGCCTCCCAGGTCTGATAGAGGCCAGAAGGAACGTTGATACTGGGGCGTGACTGGAAGGATTCTGTCATGGCACGAGCGAGACTGGTAATCGATTCGTCACCGGAAAAAAGCCACCCAACGAGCCCCTTGATACCTCCCGCAAGAGCTTCGCGAGCCGAGGCAACACTGTCAATGTCACCAACGAGTTCTGTGACGGCTTCGAGTGTCCGAACAGCAGTCTCCCTGTGTTGAAATCCCACTAGTGCGTCAAAAACATGACTCCACGCAATCAAGACCTCTGGTTTGTCTGAGCGATCTCGGTAGTTACGCTCTAGTGAATCCCATGCAACTGACGATGCCTCTTCTCGCGCAAAACCGACTGCGGCTTGGGCCTTCGTAGGGTGAACCTGGATAGACAGCGGTTTACCCGGGGCAATTATTTTAACTAGAAACGGAAGTTCCGGGGCGAAGCTCTGCTGAGTCAACCATGAACTGAGCGGTACTGGGATTTTGTTGGGTCTTTTAGAAATCACCTGCGCTTCAGAGCCCGGGTGGGTACCCAGCCATAATTCTGCTTCTGGCTGGGATCCTTGTTTTCGACCCTGCCAGGTCGCCAGAGAATGAGAGTCACCCCATTCATATGGACGTGGTGTGTTTGAGAGTTCGACCAACATGTCGGAGCCCAGCCTACGACGACCGTGCACAATCTGTGACCGTTAGGTAGCGGAGACCCCCACAAATGAGAGCGTGCGTCGCTGGCTTGTCCGAAAATCGAGGTCCCTGCCAATGCTAACAAAGTCAGCGCCCACATCGAAGGTGAGACCTTATCATTAGGAGAAACGGCGCACGCTTAAGCTGGTCAACAAATTGTGCTTGTCGTACAAGATTGTCCAGGGACCAATGAAGCCCCCAGCGCTTTGCCTAGCTTACGCGAATGAGGGTTCCATCTCGTAAGTCGCCACTGGCCGGAGCTGTAGGATTAAGGCGCAAAAGTTCGGCCAGTGCAATAGATCTGCGGATCGAGATTACCGGAAGGGTATCTCCGGATTGGACCCGGTGGAAAGACTGTTGGGTTGTTTCTTTGGTCGGAATGAACAATCGTTGGCCGACAAAAATCCTGTCTACTCTGGGAATTGAGTTCAAACTCGCCAGGGAATTAATGCTGGTGCCGTTAGCACGCGCAATACTCCACAGTGTGTCCCCACGCTTCACTACATAGGTCGTCGTGACCACCTGGCCATCTATGACCACTAGGGGCTCTAAGGGTAGGTAAGGAGAGTCCGGCACGATTGGAGTCTCTGTCTGTGAAGAGTCACCTGTAGACCCTTCTGATGACTCTGAAGCGAGAACCATAACGCTCGGGTCTGGGATGACAGGGCTTATGATTTCGGCAACGATACTCTCCCTGGTGATGGTCAGTTCTTGTCCGATAGCGATTGTGTCGCCGTTGTTCGGCAAGCTGTTCTCCTCAACGACTGCAGATATTGTCACCCCATTGTCCCGAGCGATTTTCCACACCGTGTCTCCAGACTCAACTGTGTGTAAAAATACGGTCCTATCTTGCCGTTCTATTCTGGGCACTGGAAGTATCTTCCAAGTCAGACCGCCGTCTTCTGACTGGAAGGCGGTCCCTGCCTGCGTCAAAACCGCGAAGTCACCGTCCGGGGTGGTGCCAAGTTCTAGAACCGCGTTGCTATTCGACACAGTGGGAATGCTTGACGGCCTAGTCCAGCTCTGAGTGTCAGTTGAAACAGCAACCCCACCTTCTTTGTCAACAACCATCGTGACGCCCCTTGTGGAGGTCGCCATGGTTCCAAAGCTGATGGGCTTCTTGAACCAAAGGTTGTAGATGCGCCAAAAGTTTCTATTGCCATACGCGCTACAAGAGTCCCCAACACTCGATATGTTCACCATTGCGGACGCGTTGGGAGTGTACGGGGTGTAGTAATAAAGGCCAGCCGTGGCTTGATTCTTGATGGCTACCGGTGCCGTCCCACATGCGGCGTTAGGGTGCATTCGAACCTGAGCGGTTTGGCCCACGGGGAACCACGTGAAGAAGCGACTCGTTCCCGGTGGGTTGGAATAACGTTTGAATTGTTTAGCGGCGTTGTATACCTGGTTGTAGAAGCCGTAATAACGCTCGTCACACGGCGCCGTGTCTGGGCACGCATATCCTGTTGCTTTGTCATATCGCCACGTGCTTGGCCAAGTGTGGGTGACCAGGCTCTGTTCTTTTTGAATAAGGACTAACAAGGCTTCCACCGAAACCCCGCACGCATTAGAAACTTTGTAAACAATTTGTGCTGCAGATTCGTTTTCGGCTCCGGCATATTCCTCACACAGTACGGTCATATCTCTCGAGAACGTGGTCTCAGCGTAATCTTTCATGCAGATATAACCGGCGCGACAGTTGGGTACTTTGTCATCCAAGAAAGCCTGAATGTCATCGATTGACATCGTTCCTCTGGTAAAGAATTCTGAGTCTGAAATCAAGTTACCTGGGTCAAAAGCCGAACCTACAGGCAACAAGAAAGTATTCCAAGCTCTTCCATCAACGCTCGTAGCACCCTGGAAAAAGGATGAAGCAAGAAAACGAGAACCATTCCAAACAATAGAGCTAACCCCGTGATCAGACAGGGCCGCTCCCGATGCCGTCCAGGTTACGCCGGAATCATCAGACCAATACAACCGCCCCAAGCTGTCTGCACCGACGGCAACAGAAGTGTTCTCTGCCGCCACCACAATGGCGGTGTTCTCGTTAGCGAATGACTTACTGGTAGATAGACCGGGACCTACTACCCCAACTGCCGCGAGCACCAGGACAGCGCAAGCGGAAATTGCAATCTTCAACCAGCGGTTCATTCTTTGAGAGTAAGACCTAGTCGGCCCACAACCTCCCAATAACACGCCTCCCTGCAGTCACGGTTTCCGATTGGCTAACCTGCGACAAAAATCAAGCAGAAGTTCGTAGGGTGGCATTAATAGATCGCGCAATACATCTTGAGGTTGGCGCCCAAATCTGGCATAGCGACCTCGGATAATCCCCCACAACACCAGCCATACTCGGAAAATTCTGCTTTTTGGCAAGCTTATTCGCCAAGTGTTGTAGGCAATGTAATTTCGAACAATGTTTTTGTTCTCCAAAGAAACTCGGTCGCCCAGGCGCTCAAGCAAGTCTTGGAGGTCCTGATTGTGCGATTTGAGAACAGCAGCCATATTGATCCAGCTCTTTTGAACGGCCACCACAGCGTCAAGAATCCCCAGGGGTTTGACGCCAATTTGGTTGCTGTCGTGTTGTCGATAGCGTAGGAGTTTTTGGGGAACAAAAACCACCGCATCAAGAAGGGATGCAACCAATGCAAGCCAGCCGTCGTGCAGCTTCTCCCGTGGCAGCGGAAACGCCAGCTCCAGTAGATCTTTTCTAACCATCATGGTGGCACCGGTCACCAAATTTCTATTGATGATGGCACGCAGTGACTGCCCTGAGTTCATGGCCACGAATTCATTGGGGCTAATCGCCAAAGCCCGTGACAAGGTCATGCCCATCGGCGTCCCGTTGAAATCCACGAGCTCAGCATCCGAGTGCACCAGGAGGGCTTTAGGGTTACACGCAAAAATCTCCGAAAAGACAGCCATTTTTTCGGGTACCCATAGATCATCCTGATCCGCACACGCAATCACATCACTCTTACATGCAGACATCGCTGCCTGAAAATTCTTTCCAGACCCAAGAGCTTGGCTGTTACGCAGAATCGTTAATCCCACACCGTTTTCCTTGCGCCACTGGGGTGGCAAGGCTTTGTCCACCACATCGAGAGTTCCGTCCGATGAGTTGTCGTCGCTGATCACAATTTCATCGGGTAGAACGGTTTGATGTCGAATGCTCTCGAGTTGTTCAAAAAAGAACTTTTCACCGTTGTGGGTTGCAATTGCAACTGAAATAGTGATTCGTTTGGCCTGCTGCATTATCAGCGCCCAGAAGACCTAAGCCGCCGGATCAATGCTCGCCAAATAGAAACAAACTCGCCACGGGAGAGCCGGTCAAAGGCTAGGCTAATATCTTGTGGCCGAAATCTGGGCGGTTTAGGCCGCTCGGGGGAGTAGCGAACTCGGCGGTTCAGAAGGCGCGGGGGCGGGGTTTCCCCCCTTGCAAAGAAATCGATATGGTTCGTCAACGGTTGCAGTACTTCAGACCAAAAGAAGTCGTCTCGAACCTTTTCAATCGCTTCTTTCGCACGGGTAGCTGTTTGTTCCTCATAGAGCACTTTTTCTAGCGCATTTTCCAGGGCGTGGACATCACCCGCCGGCACAGAAATTCCCAAGCCTTTTTCTTTCACTAGATCTCCGAAGTAGTCACCCTCGGTAACCACGATCGGAAGCTTTGCCCACAAGTAGTCAAGGATTCTGGTTCGAAAAGAATAAGTTGTCTCGATGTGATCGCGGTGGGTGCTAACACCGCAGTCGGCTTCGAGTAGGTAATTTGCCCGCTCATGGTAGGCGACCCAGGAGTCATTAAAAAAAACATGAGTGTCTAAAATTCCAAGGTTTTTTGCACAGTCCCGGGCCTCTTTGACCACCTGCATCTCCGGAACACCTGGGTGTGGGTGTTTGGTGCCCTGAAAATACAGCCGGACATTATCGTGTTTTATGGCTAGTTCTGCGACGGCATGAATAAGCGTGATCGGGTCAAACCAGTCATAAAGACCACCGCTCCACAAGATAAGCTTGCAGTCTGGCCCAAAACCAGGATGGACCCCCCGCAACGCGGGGGATGTTGTGACCGGGGGTTCTTCAGGGAGGCCAAATGGCACAACCCCAATGAGCTTTTCCAAATTTGGGTCATCTTTGTAGGTATCGACCGTTATGCGACCTAACGTCATAAGCTGACCCAAATAGAGATGCTTTTGTCGTTCGGTCGCGCAAAGGAAGAAATCACCCCGAGCAAACTGCTTCTCCATCGTGAGGGCCGCAGACGTAACTGAGGCAGACCACTCGTCTCTGCCTAAATGCCGAGACTGTTCGAGTTGCTCAAAATGCATGGGGTCATAAACATCGACCACCAGATGTTTTGTGCTGGTGCGAAGTGCATCAAATAGATCCATCGCGTGGCCTTGGAACACAATGACATCGGCCCATTTTTCCCAGGCAGAGAAGGTTTTTTCGTCACCGGGATTAACACTGACGAGCTTAAAACCATCTGACACCACCGCTGTCAGTTCTGAGAGCGTCATCAGCGTAACCTCGTTGTTTCTAGCAAGCGCTTGCGCAATATTCCAGGCCCGGATTCCAGGCCCGGAAAGATTTGCCCCAAGAGGGTCGCCGGTGATCACGAGAATAGCGAGTGCCTTTGGATCGTCGGTCACGCTTAGTGCCTCCACAACCTTGTCATATCCTTGAAGGTACTTCCTATCGGTTGACATTGCCGCGTCCACTTGACCAAAAAGACGCCACACCGCAGCATCCGATTGCTTTCTACTGGCCTGGATCTCTGCCCGAGAGGCCATCAAACCAGGCAATGCCTCGACAACTTGGTCCATCGCAAACGAGGAGACTAAGGCGTCAGCCGGCAATGTGATTTCAGTGGCCTCCAAGCGCCCATTGGCCAAATCAAGCTGCGACGAATCCACTCCGGCTAATGTGAGGGCGCGTCTGTTGGCGACGAGCAGGGCACCTGCCAGTACTGAATGCAGCTTTTCATCCCCAATATTTTTTATGAGCGTATAAAGTGCGTTGCGCTCCAGCAAGAATTGTTCTTGAAAGCTGGGAACATTCGACATGGACTGATGAAATTTGTGAAAAGCAATTGACCCTGGTTCATGCAAGAAAGTCCCGCCAGCGAGATTCAAGCGCCAACCAAAATCAACATCCTCAAAAAACATAAAATAGCGTTCGTCAAAACCACCCAGAGCATCAAAAACGTCGCGGCGGACAAACATGGCGGCGCCGGTGCCAAACAACACCTCTCGACGCGAATGACCTTTACCCCGGCTGTGTTTTGTTCCAGTCAGGGGTCGGTAGCCCATGCCGTACCAGGTCATTCCGGACCCGTGGTAGTCAATCATGTCGCCCTCCCAATTGAGCACTGTGCTGGCTACCGCGCCCACCTTGGGTGAGATTTCAAAAGCCTCTACGGCTTTGGTTATCCAGTTCGCATCGGGTTTTGCGTCGTTATTGAGAAAAGCAACAATCTCACCATTTGATTGAGATACCCCCAAGTTGCACCCGCCGGCAAAACCCAGGTTACTTTTGGATTCGACTAAAACAACGTCAGGAAGCTTGGAGAGCTTGGCGACACTCTCGTCTCCCGATGCGTTATCGACAACAACTACCTCTAAGGCATCTTTGGGCCACGACGTGGCCCACAGGTTCTGAACGGCATCGAGAGTGTCTTCGACGCCCCGGTAGTTCACGATGATAACGCTCACCAGAGGTTGTGTAGCCACAGTGACCTCCTTCGATAAAACCACCGTGTCCCAGGCTAGTAGACGCCAGGTCTGGCTCGGAGTAATGACCTTTCTGCCATAATTGGGACTGTAACGTCACGTAAGTGACCTGGGAAGGACACACCTAATGTTTGCTCCCCGCGGCTGGCTTTCGGGTAGGGGAAATCAAGCGGTGTATCACACGCTAAAGGGATCGACACTTTTTGATCCAAGGTGGTATCGAAAAACATACCTTTCTGGGTTAGAAAAACTTCAGGACCCCCTATGGCATTTCATTAATGCCGGATGGCAAAGAGGGTGGGACCCCTCCCCTCGTTTTGACACTCGATTTTATCTTGGGTGGAACAAAGACGTCCGCGAAGCCGGGGTGAATCCAGTTGACCATTTTATTAACTACGGAGAAGCAGAGGGTCGCCCTGCAATTTCACCACTGGCGCAGTGGTGGCCAGACCATATCAAGGCAACGAGCCCAATTAGGTTCTACATCGCCCCACACGGGGGCGGAAAAAGGCTGACGCTCATGCTAGATGAGAACACCCCGAAACGCTGGATGGGAGATGTCGCGCTGGCGATGATCACAGCAGGCTGGCTTGGGCATTCGCTTAGCCGAGATGTGCGATTTCTCGTGAGGAGCGGTGCTCCCCAAGTACCAAGCATCGACAGAGATACCTTTTATTGGCCAGATTCCCTGAGACCTCAGGTGAGGCATATTCCCGCAGGCTCTGAGTACTCGGATATCGATCGGTATGACGACGAGATATTTATCGCAACCTCGTGGACGACTGCCCATTCCTTGCACAACACGATTGGTGGCAAACACTTGATCTACTTCGTCTCAGAAAACGAGCCAGCCGCCTTACCCGATGGTGAATCAAGTTCACTCGCTCAAAGTGCGCTAAAGCTCACTGGGGTGACATATCTTTTGGCCGCTCCAATCGACCAGACCGAACTGTGGTCTCCTCAGACACGTCCTAAAAATGTTATCCACGAAAAACATCTCAGTCTCGGATTCTTTGTTAAGAAGGTCGCCAATCACGCTGTCTCACAGGCGCCAATTATTGTTTGGTCAGGAGACAGCCTCGATAGCTCGAAAACCAGAAGTGTCCTCGCTGGTATTGAGAAGGCAGCAGCCGAGGGGGCTATCGACCTCACAAAAAATCCCGTAGTCCTCGCCGGTGACACTGCAACCAGGCTATTGTTGGCGGGCTCCCACGAAGTATCAGCAACGTTACCGGCAACTCCCGAAGAGGAGATCGAACTTATTGCCGCTGGAGCACTAATCATTGCGTTGGGTACCAGCGCTGGGGCACACCCTGTTTCTGAGTCCGCACGCGCACTTGGGAAGAGGACACTTTCTAATCCAGATGTTTTGTCGAGCCCGGAGCGAATCGGGGACATCTTGAGTGCGGCCCTCGTGGAATCCACGCCAGCAAAGGGTGTAGCCGGTTCTGGGCAAAAACCTGAATTCCAGCAGGTTGTCGGACGTCTTGGAATGCACTTCGCATAATGGGCCCGATGCAGGTCACAGATTCTCAAGAATTGTGGAAGCAGCCTTTGGTGTCTCGTCTTCAACACCTCAGACCCGGCACCGTAAGGATTGGTTACTTCTATGAAGTGCTGGACTCTGGAAGCTTTAGGTACCGAGCACACAATATGGCCCAAACGCTCAATCGCTACTCGCAAACACACTCGGCCTCCTGTTTCTTCCTTTCTGATCTTCCGTTAGTTGAGAAGTTCACCGACTACCTAGACGTAATCGTTCTGGTTCGTTTTCGTTTTAGTGGAGTCGTGGGTCGTCTGATCGACCAATTCAGGGCCGCGAATAAGCCGGTGTTGTTCGACATCGATGACCTGTTGTTCGACGTCGAACACGCCCCCATTGTGGCTGCAAGCCTGGATTTTGGTCTAGAGCCTGGCCTGGTGTTAGACAACTGGTATGCCTTGGTCTCCCGCCTTCACAACACCTTGTCCCTATGTGATGCGGCGATCACCGCAACACATACACTGGCAGAAGAAATACAGGCCAAACAAGGTCTGCCGTCGACTGTGATTCCAAATTTCTTGAATCTTGAACAATTGGAGGCTTCCGGGTCGCTCGCAGATCACCACTCGAACGCGAGAGACCCTGGTTTCACTATTGGCTATTTCAGCGGAAGCAAATCCCACGCGAGAGATTTTGAAATTGCGACACAAGGAATCGCGCAGTTCTTGATGGGTCATCCTGACGCAAGACTGGTTGTTGCCGGGTTTCTCAAAATACCCGAAGTGTTGCAAGATTATGAGTCTCAAATCACACGTTTACCCTTAATGGACTATGTGTCACTCCAGGTGGCAGTGTCACTCGTCGATGTGAACATTGCGCCCTTGCAAGAAAACATATTTACCGACTCCAAATCAGAGCTCAAGTTTTTTGAGGCGGGAATTGTTCAAACACCTACAATTGCCAGTCCCACTGCGGTTTATCGTCGGGTAATTGACGACGGCGTGAATGGATTTCTATCGTCGGCCACAGAGTGGTTGAGCACCCTGGAGCAGGTGTGTGATTTACCTGCCACAAAACGCCACACTATCGCTACGGCGGCCCACACGGCAGCCCTTGCCTCCTACACAGGAGCAGCCCAGTTAACTGCAATCGAGCAAACAATCTCTGGAGTTGCCCTATGAGTACCGAGCTTCACCAGAAGCCATCTCCTAAATTCACAAACTATCGCGAGAGGCTTCTTCGGCCTCTGGTAAGAGTAGGGGTAGTACTTCTCGCCTTCGTCGGTCTTGGTGCATGGGCACTAAGTTCACCCGTAGGAAGCTCCCCCGATGACCGCTACCACCTGGCCAGTATTTGGTGCAATCAGGCTATGGGAGAGAGTTGCGAAAAAGATGATGATGGCAGAAACCTTTTGCCATCACCACTCATGGAAGCACCGTGCTTTCTTGGTTCACCCTCCACCAGTGCTGGATGCCAACCATTGATGAATGGCACAGACCCCCGGGTTCAACCCGACCCAGGTAGCAATGTTGATGGAAAACTTTATCCCGGTGGTTTTTATGCAGTGCTCCATTTTTGGAAAAACCCCAATATTGAATTGGGCATTATCAGCATGCGGCTCTTCAATGCGGCTCTTTTTGTCGGGCTCGGAGGACTTCTCTGGGTTGCGCTTCCTCGGAGGCTGCAGAGAACCCTCGTGTGGTCGTGGTCACTTACTCTCATTCCCCTCGCAGCCTTTATGATTCCTTCAACAAACCCCACCAGCTGGGCCATTATCGGTGTCGGCATGGCATGGCTAGCCCTTTTGGGCTACTTCGAAGCGAATGGGTGGCAAATGTACGCCCTTGGTGGCGCATACCTAGCGTTGGTCGCTATGGCCACGGCCGCGCGTTCCGACTCGACCCTCTTTGTCGGCGCCACTTCGATAGTCACGTTGCTGATGACGCAAGCCAATATGAAAACGCTGATTCGGCGTTTTCCCCTTCCAGCTGTGGCCGGTCTATTTGTTATTGCTTGGCTCATATTTAGGCCCGGACAGATCGGGGTTATTGCCGAGGGTTTTGGAGAGCGAGCCAGCCACTCGTATCCTGACGAATTGCCGTGGAGAGCCGGTGTTTCGGACGCCGAGGGATTTGACTGGGCTCTGCTTTGGTACAACATTTGGGATGTGCCCGGTCTCTGGCTGGGCATGTTTGGCGACTACCCTTGGGGGGCCCTGGGGTGGCTAGACACCGTTATGCCGCAAGCTGTCACGCTCTTGGTTACCTGGATAGTTCTTGGAGTCACGTTCATCGCTTTACAGAGAGCCTGGTGGCAGAAATTAGTTGCCTCGGGACTCATAATCTTTCTCGCGTGGGGAATCCCAGTGTGGACCCTCCAGTTGGGCGGTCACAAAACAGGCGAACAAATCCAGCCTCGTTACCTCCTTCCTCTGTTTATCGTCGCCATCGGGGTGCTACTTATTCAAAAGACGGGCAATCGGGTTTTGATCACCAGCCGACCTGCCCAGATTGCTGTCATTCTTTCGTTGTCAATTGCTAACGCCATTGCTCTCCACACAAACTTTCGGCGATACACCACCGGAACAATCCAGGGCGGTATCGACCTGGACCACCAGCGTGAATGGTGGTGGATGTCGCTACCAGGTTTCTTAAGCGCCAATGCCACCTGGGTGATTGGGTCGCTGGCGTTTCTAGGGCTCATGTGGGTTCTGCTACGTCACGCGAATGCTCCTTCGGAAAAACCCAGTAGAGAAAACACACCGGTGAAACTTCAGTCCAATTTCTGAGCCTTCAAATATTTCTCAATCACATCTGGAGATTTTCCAGTCGCAATCACTTTGCCAGAGTCGATCCAGGTTACACGGTCGCATAGTTCGCGCATTAGTGACATGGAGTGACTGACCAAAATGATGGTCCGACCCTGTTCTTTAAAGTCAGCAAATTTCTTGATACTCTTTTCTTGAAAATCAATGTCGCCGACAGACAGCACTTCGTCCACGACCAAAATGTCCGGCTCCACGTTGATGGCGATAGAAAAACCCAAACGGACATACATGCCGGAGCTGTAGTTCTTGACCGGCTGGTCCAAGAACCTTCCTATTCCGCTTAACTCAACAATTTCGTCAAACTTTTTGTCAATGACTTTCTTGGACATTCCCAAAATAGAGCCATTTAGGTATATGTTCTCGCGACCTGAAAGTTCCAAATGGAAGCCTGAACCCACTTCTAGTAGAGACGCCATGCTCCCGTGGTAGCGAATGTCGCCAGAAGTTGGCCAGTATATTTTGGCAAGGCACTTAAGCAAGGTTGATTTGCCCGACCCATTTCTGCCAATCAGGCCGTGAGTGGTGCCCTGGCTGACTTCTAGCGAAACACCTTGCAACGCCCAAAAATCTTCATGCGCAGACGTTAGGCGACGCACAAATGCCGACTTTAGGCTCTGGTTTCTCTCGTGGTAGAGACGAAACTTCTTCCATACATCCTTAACTTCAACAGCAAACTCACTCACAATAACTCCGCCATTTGCTTTTCTTTTTTGGCAAACAATCCAAAACCCACTGTTGCAGTGACAGCTGTCCACAGCAGAGCCACAAAAACAACGTCGGCAGAGGGAAGCCTGTTGTCATAGAGCAGGTTTCTAAAAATGGCGACGAACGTTTCCATGGGGTTTAGTTGATAGAAATCAATCAAACCAATCTGGGTCCCGGGAATGGAACCGAGTTTCTCTGACTGGGTTTCCACGAGGGAAACTGGGTAAAGGATCGGGGTGAGATAGAACCAAAACTGCAAAGCGATAGACAGCAGATAAAACATATCTCTGAAGTAGACGTTGATGATGGACGCAATCATGGCGAGACCACTAGCGAATACGGCCAACAAGAACATAAAAACCAGCACCAGGGGAAGCAGGGGTACGAGTCCAAAGGCTTGAAGTATCAATAACGCCAGGACTAAGACGCCCATTTCAAACACCCAACTAAAAAAAATCGATGCTGTCAAAGAAAGCGGTAACACCACTCTCGGGAAATAAACTTTTTGGACCAACCCGGCATTGGCTACGATCACTTCCACACCCTGACCTAAGACGCGACTAAAAAATAGCCAAGGTAACAAACCGCAGACCAAAAACAATGCATAGTTTTCCAGGCCACTGGGGTCCCCCACCGGTGACTGGATCTCAAAAATAAAGGAAAAGACGAATGTGTAAATGATGATCGCAGCGATTGGGTTCGCTAGGGACCACAACTGGCCGAGGGCTGTGCGCTTGTATTTGCCCCGGACCTCGCGCTGAATGAGATTAAGCAACAATTCTCGAGAGTTCACGAGAGACCTGAGATAGCTCACGAAGCCAACCCAGACTTTCCATCATCTGCAAGCCGCTTCAAGTAACTGCCATAGCCGCTCTTCTCAAAAGTCTTTGCTAAACGCTCGAGGCCACGGTCATCAATCCAGCCGGCCCGCCACGCAATCTCTTCGATACATCCAATTTTCAAGCCTTGGCGTTGTTCAATTACGCGGACATATTCTGACGCATGCATCATGGATTCAAAAGTTCCAGTGTCTAGCCAGGCAATACCCCGGTCGAGTACTTGGACAGTTAGAGCACCTTGGTTGAGGTAGAGCTCATTAATTGCAGTGATCTCAAGCTCTCCTCTAGCGCTTGGCTTGAGGGAAGTAGCAAGGTCTAGAACGGTGTTGTCATAAAAATAGAGCCCCGGAATCGCGTAATTACTCTTGGGGTTTACGGGCTTTTCTTCAATCGACAAGGCTTGCATTTGGTTGTCAAACTCGACGACACCATATCTCGCTGGGTCTGCGACCCGGCTTGCAAAAATTAGCCCTCCCTGGACCTCGGTATTTGCGCGAAGGGAACTCCCCAAACCGGTACCGTGCAAAATGTTGTCACCGAGCGCAAGCGCAACGGAGTCGTTAGCAACAAAATCTCTGCCAATAATGAAAGCTTGGGCCAGGCCGTCTGGCTCCGGTTGGATGGCATATGAAAGTGACATTCCAAGACTTGAACCATCGCCTAAGAGCTGTCGAAAAGAGGACTTGTATTCGGGCGTTGAGATAATCAAAACGTCCCTAATACCCGCCAGCATCAGGGTGGCAAGTGGGTAGTAAATCATCGGCTTGTCATAGATAGGCATGAGTTGCTTAGAAATGCCTAGGGTAATCGGCCACAAACGTGTGCCCGAACCCCCTGCCAGAATTATGCCTTTCATCTGTCCCTCTGCCCTGACCAAAGCGGAAGCAAGCCAGCTGTCTTGGCTTCTTTAAGTGTTGGTGCTTCCCGGTCTTTAGCCGACAACTTAAGTCCGGTGGTGGGAAGGGGAAAAGTCAGACCAATTGAAGGGTCAAGGGGGTTAATCCCATGTTCTTTATCTGGCCTGTAAACATCAGTTACCAAATAGGTCACCACCGTGTCATCTTCGAGAGCCAAGAATGCATGGCCGAGGCCTTCTTCGATGAAAACAGCGTTTCGTTGACCTCTACCGAGCTCAACGGTGTCCCACATGCCGAAGGTGGGCGATCCGACACGAATATCTATGACAAAGTCGACAATGCTGCCCACAACACAGGTGATGTATTTCGCTTGCCCAATGGGCACATCAGCAAAATGAATACCACGGAGCGTTCCCCTCGCGGATCTGGACATGTTGGCTTGGGCGACAACAAAGCTTCGTCCTGTAATCGTCTCAAACTGTGGTGCTTTGAACCATTCGACAAAATCACCACGGTCGTCTCCGTGGAGAGTGTTCTCGACACTCCACGATCCAGGGATTGTCAGTGGAGTCATCAGCATCAGCAAAGCCTACCAAGTGGCCTGGAACTAGGATGGAGAAGGCAGCAAATGAAGATTCGCGCCAAAATCATGAAAGGCCTCCTCGATGAAACTATTGGTCACCGGCGGTGCTGGTTTTATCGGTTCCAACTTCGTAAGACGCGCTCTCGCCGGTGACTTGAACGGCATCACAGACGCCTCCATCACAGTGCTCGACGCTTTGACCTATTCTGGAACACTCACAAACCTGGAATCTATTGCGAAGTCGCCCCGGTATGAATTTGTTCACGGGGCCATCACCGACGAAGGTCTTCTTCGCGACCTGATGCCCGGACACGACGCAGTAATCCACTTTGCTGCAGAAAGTCACGTAGATCGTTCGGTGACAGATGCAGGCGTCTTTGTTGAAACTAACGTCATGGGAACGCAGCGTCTTTTAGACGCTGCGTTGGTCAGCAAAGTAGAGCGCTTCGTTCACATCTCTACCGATGAGGTCTATGGGTCCCTAGACGAGGGCGAGTGGGACGAAGAGGAACCTCTATTGCCCAATTCTCCCTACGCCGCGAGCAAAGCAGCTAGTGATTTGCTCGTGCGAAGTTTTCACAACACTCACGGCCTAGACACTGTGATTACGCGGTGCAGCAACAACTATGGTCCACACCAATTCCCGGAAAAACTCATCCCTTTGTTCGTCACAAACCTGATCGACAAAAAACCAGTTCCTCTTTATGGCGATGGCACGAACGTGAGAGATTGGCTACACGTCGATGACCATTGCCGAGGAGTTGCTTTAGCGTTACTCAAGGGCCGCTCAGGCGAGATTTACAACATCGGTGGTGGCAGCGAACTCACCAACCAACAACTCACCGGTCTTCTTTTGAACGCTACTGGCATGTCCTGGGACTTGGTCGAATACGTCGAAGACCGAAAAGGCCATGATCGTCGCTATTGCGTCAATATCGACAAAATCTCCGGGGAACTCGGCTACAAACCAGAGGTCCCTTTCGATCAAGGCCTAACCGATGTTATTGAGTGGTATCGACACCACCGAGCTTGGTGGGAGCCCCTAAAGGCTCGCGCAACCCCATGACACGAATTGCCGTGGTCGGGGCCGGGGGCCTGCTCGGAACAGACCTGATGGATGTCCTGAGGCTATTCTCCCCCGCTGGTTTCAGTAGAGCATGCCTCGACATCACTGATCGAAAAGCTGTAAACGAAGCTCTCGTTGGCTTTGATGTTGTCATAAATGCCGCTGCTTATACCCGTGTCGATGACGCAGAGACGCGGCGCGACCTGGCCTTTGCTGTGAATGCACTTGGGCCAAAAAATATCGCAGAGACCTGCGCACTCCATGGTCAGAGCCTCATTCACCTTTCTACCGACTATGTGTTTGATGGGAAGGCCACTAACCCCTACAAAACGCGCCATCAAATGAATCCACAGTCGGTGTACGGAGAATCTAAAGCAGAGGGCGAAAAGCACGTGCAAGAAACACTTCCCGACTCGTCAGTGATTGTTAGAACAGCCTGGCTATATGGACAAAATGGGCCCAACTTTGTCACGAACATCCTCAATCTGTCCCAAACCCGCGACTCTCTTCAGGTTGTAGATGACCAAGTAGGCCAACCCACCTGGTCGAAGGATCTAGCCAACATGGTCAAAAACCTGGTTACCTTACGGATCCGGTCGGGTATATTCCATGGAACAAATGGTGGCCAGGCCAGCTGGTGGGATTTTGCCCGGAGAATTTTTGAGACAGCTGGTCTGAATCCAGAAAGAATTGTTCGCACAACCAGTGCGGACTTTGTGAGGCCCGCACCGAGGCCAGCTTGGTCAGTTCTCGACCATACGGACTGGGGCCAACACGGAATGATCGCACCCCGTTCATGGGAAGCTGCATTTGCGGAAGCTTGGAACACTGAGTTCGCGAACCAGTACACGGGCCTCCAAAGGAGTTCTGGACCATGAGCTCAGAAAAAACAATCACCTATGGCGTGGTCGTGGTGTCCTTTGGCTCAGACAGAGTACTTGGTTCTTTTCTATCCTCGCTTCAGCACTCTGACGTGACACCCGACCATGTAGCCATTGTAGAAAATGGACCAACCCTTCCGGAACGAACAGAAATACCTGCCTGGGGCACAACGCTTGTTCATTTGCCCGACAACCCGGGCTATGGGGCTGCCGTCAACGCCGGCGTGGAAGCACTCCCCGAAGGCCTTCGATGGGTTCTGGTAACAAACCCCGATGTAACTTTGGAGAAAGCTACAACAGAGACTTTACTTGAAGAAGCAACTTGTCGAGACAGGTGCGGTGCCGTGGGGCCAGCCCTCCTAAATATTGATGGCAGTGTCTACCCTTCAGCCAGAGCACTCCCTAGCATCAAAGTAGGCATGGGACATAGCCTGTTTGCCTCCCTGTGGCCCACAAACCCTTGGACGAGGTCGTATCATGGCTCCTACGACTCTCTCGATTCTCGTGAGGTGGGATGGCTCTCGGGGGCGTGCCTTTTGGTAAATCGAGACGCTTTTGCGGAGATAGGCGGCTTTGACTCGGAATACTTTATGTTTGTCGAGGATATGGATCTCGGGATGCGATTAGGGCAAGCCGGGTGGTCTAGCGTCTACGTACCACGTTCCAAAGCCACCCACACGGTTGGCCACAAGACAAAAGACCACAGAGGCGAAATGGCTAGAGCCCACCACACCAGTATGAAAAGGTTCCTAAAGAAACGCTATCCGGGTGTGTGTTGGATACCACTTCGCTTTTTGCTCAACGTCAGCCTAACACTCAGGCAAATTCTGGTGAAAATCGTTTGGGCAACCAATAAGTTTGACAACAATACGACTTAGCCCAGATTCATCTCGAGAACTTTCTGGGTTTGTCGGGCGTGAAACTGCTCGAGTTTTTCTTGGACATTTTTGTCGGATGTCGCGATGATGCGAGCAGCCAAATAGGCCGCATTCTTAGCCCCTCCAATAGCAACCGTCGCAACCGGGACACCAGTAGGCATTTGGACAATAGAAAGCAGAGAATCCAAGCCACCCATGTGGGCGAGAGGGACAGGAACTCCAATGACGGGAAGAGTCGTCATAGACGCCACCATTCCGGGGAGGTGGGCAGCCCCTCCGGCACCGGCAATAACGACTGAGAAACCTTTATCTCTCGCAGCGGAAGCAAAGTCGGCCATTTTCTGGGGGGTTCGGTGAGCCGAAACGATGTCTTTGGCGTAAGTGACACCGAGGTCATCAAGTACTTCAGCAGCCTGTTCCATGATTGGCCAGTCCGAATCTGAACCCATGATGATTGCTACCTGCTTGGAAGCCATAGTTCTATGCTAAGCCGTCCAAAGCCATTACTGAAGCTGCCATCTTCGCAATTCTGAGCAAATCTGCTGCATCCGAGCCAATAACAGTCACATGACCTGCTTTTCGCCCGGGTCTTGCTGACTTGCCGTAGTCGTGAACTTTGACCAAGGAGTCTGAGGCCAAAGCAGCTTCAAGTGAATCTCTCACAACTCCGCCAAAGAGGTTCACCATCACACCGTGATTGGCTACTAACTTGGTCGACCCTAGCGGGAGATCAAGAACCGCTCGGAGATGTTGTTCGAACTGGGATGTCACGGAAAGTTCTGTAAAAACATGCCCCGAGTTATGTGGGCGCATGGCGAGCTCATTGACAATAATTTGCCCCGAATCCAGCACAAACATCTCTACCGCGAGCACCCCAGTAACCCCTAGGCTCTTAGCAATTAGTGTCGCTAACCCCTCGGCGCCAACATGCACAGCCTCGTCAACTTCGGCTGGTGCAACCACCGTGGTACACACTCCGTTGCTTTGCCCAGTTTCGACTAACGGCCAGGCAGCAATGTCCCCGCTAGGTCTCCTCGCAACCAACTGCGCCACTTCACGCTCAAAAGCAACCTTTTCTTCTAACAACACAGGTCCATGAGCTAACCAGTCCTGAACCCCTGCTTTATCCGAAATCAACCGGACTCCTTTGCCGTCATAGCCACCCCGAGGCGTTTTGGCCACAACTTCCGAGCCTTCAATTTTGGCAAGAAATAACTCGACATCATTCTCGTTGTGGGCAACCGCCCACAACGGCTGAGGAGCGCCCAGCAGCTGGAGTGTCTCCCGCATGGCAAGTTTGTCTTGAGCGAAGAGAAGAGCATCAGGTCCAGGCCGGACAAACACACCTGAAGCTTCCAACTCGCGCAAGACTTCTTGAGGAACCAGCTCGTGATCAAAGGTAACGACATCAAACTGGTTGGCAAAAAGTCGAGCAATCTCGACATCTCGATAGTCCCCCACAAGAACGCAAGCTTCGCGGGCGGACGTGTCGGGGTTTTCACACAAGACACCGAGGTCAATGCCTAGCTCGATCGCGGGTGGAATCATCATGCGGGCTAATTGGCCGCCCCCAATTACACCAACACGTTTCAGCACACCACAACCCTACGAGCGCTCAATGTGGAACACGTCTCCAGATCTGATAACACAATCCTCAAGGCTCGAAACTTCCCGAACAACTAATCCACCATCGTAAGCTAGGTCTCTCACAACACCTATTTTTTTTGCTTGACCAACTGGCTCCCATTGAACTTCTCGGCCGAGTGTGGAGAGGTGGTCAGCGACTACTTTTTTCCACGCGACGTGAGCGTATTCTGAATTGTTTCGGAAAGCTACCCTAAGGTGAGCGTCCAGGCGAAGAGCAATCGGTTCTAAGAGCTCGCGCTCGATGCTCTTGACTTCAATTCCCTGGAGCGCCAGGGAGGTCGCAGTTGCGTGCGGCAAAGAATCAAGGGAGGAGTCAATGTTGACCCCAACTCCCACAACCATTCTCGAATCTGGCAAGACCTCTACGAGGACCCCAGCCAGTTTCTTACCATCGACCAAAACATCATTTGGCCACTTCAAGGAAACACCAGTTACTCCTAAGTTTTTCACGATCTCCACGACCGAAACACCCGCAAGGAGTGGCACCCACGTGAGCAAGGTCCCACTTGGAAGGCCATCTACAACTAAAGAAAAGGCAACTGATTCACCTGGACGAGAAACCCACGCTCGTCCGTTTCGGCCCCTGCCTTCCGTTTGATTCCGAGTGTAGACAAGTGTCTTGCTCGGGATTTGTGCGTATCGGGCAACGGTCCAGCCGTTAGTCGATTCCACGTCCTCAAGCTTGTGGAGCAAAAAACTCAAGGGACTTTCCTCCCGTGGTCGTCGGGCGGAAGTAGGAGCGAATTGCCGACGACCAACCGTCGCCTCCTTATTGAGCTAAATCCCAAAGGCGCTTAACTGACCCTTTGGTTGGCAGAAAAACTGAGGATACCGTATCAAGAATAAAAAGCCTGGCGCGGGGTTTAGGTCAATTTTTAACTGGGTTATTCGAAGCAAGCGAAGCACTAACACTCGCTCGTTGTCCTAGTTGACTTTCTCGATTGTCTTAACCTTCCGGAAGCCGAGAGCTGAATACGATCGATCACATGAAAGGTCTTAGCTCGCTGGAACCTAATGTTGGGGGATGTGATGCCTTCTCGGCGCCCCTTGGCTCAACACTCTGCCAGAATAAAGGAATGCCCAGCAATTCAAGCAGCCCTGCTGTAAGCCCCCCGGAGCGAGACGTGTGGGTCATAGTTCCGATATTCAATGAAGGGGAAGTGGTTGGGCCCGTAGTTCAGAATCTTGCCCATCACTTCGCAAATGTTGTCTGTATCGATGACGGTAGCTCGGACAAAGGTGCCGAACTTGCTCGACAGGCTGGAGCTCGCGTGCTTCAGCACCCAATTAATCTAGGCCAAGGCGCAGCGTTACAAACCGGATTTGACTATGTTATGCAACAACCAGATGCCACCCACGCCATTACATTTGACGCCGACGGTCAGCATCTGGTCAGAGATGCACTTGAGATGCTCGAGTTAGCAAAGAGTGAAAGAATTCCAGTGATTTTCGGATCTCGGTTCTTGGATAAACGCACCAATCCAGGCTTATGGAAGAGAGTCGTGCTTAAGCTTGCTGTTCTGTTCACACGTGCATTCACAGGCCTTCGACTAACCGACGCCCACAACGGCTTGCGAGTGCTCAGCAGGGACGCATTGGGATTTATACGATTAGAGCAAAGCGGAATGTCGCATGCAACAGAAATCGTTAACCAGATTGCCAAATCAAAACTGGCGTGGCGTGAGTACCCAGTGGAAATCCTCTATACCGACTACTCCAGGAGCAAAGGTCAATCTCTCTGGAATTCCGTCAACATCGTCATAGATTTGTTACTGAAGTAGGTCACGCGATGATTAGCCAATGGATTCTCGCTATCGCACTCGTACTTGTTGGGCTTTACCTGCTAAGAGCGCAACGCAGTGCCTCACAACAAGCGATTGTTCGCCTGTTTATCATTATCGCAATTGCTACTGGTTTTGTTGCTGTTGTATTTCCCAACCTCACAACTCTACTGGCCTCCTTTCTCGGAATTGGGAGAGGTACAGACCTCCTCTTGTATGCCCTCGTGGTATTCGTGCTATTCCATATCGTGCATCAGTACCGGCGACAACGTTGGCAGCAAAAAGTGACTGCCGAACTCGCTCGAGCTTTGGCCATAGTGAGGGCCGAAATTGAAGATGTGAAGAAACCCAGCGGGAACTAGGGCCAATCAAGCAGCTCACCCACCCTCAGCGCGCCAGTCATAGATCCTCAGGAATTCATGGTGCGTAGAATTTAAGTGCTCGTAAGCACATCTCTGGGCTCGGGCTAGAGATTCATTGAGCTTGATCCTGTCTATTCAACCTTCAGGAAACCGGTTCGCGAAGTCCATCAAACGAAAACTGCGAGACAGGTATCCAAACGTCATTGTGTTTTTGTTCGCTCAATCACTGGCGCGGCAATATCGGGCCTTGGAGACTAGAACGTGGAACTATCAGGCCGAATTCCCTAATCAGGTTTTCGACTCCGCGCGTCTGGACCGACCCAGGCACGACTCAGAACCAATGTCGACAAACTTTTAGGTTAGACGGCAAACTGAAGGAAAACCAGGAGTCAGATGTCCGGCAAAACTCTTGTCCGATTGGGAGCGTGTTCGCTTATGAAACAAGACCGTTCAAGAACTGCGGCTGATCAACATAGGCAGAGCCATTAGAGGACAGTGCAACAACATCCGAGTCCAACATTATCGGAACGAGATCGGTTCCAGCAATCTGCGGCACCCATCCGAGCACTTCTCGGGCTTTTGCAGCATCACCCACCAGGTCGTCGACTTCCGATGGTCTCGTGAGAGCCGGGTCAAATTGAACGTAGTCCTCCCAGTTCAAGTTCTTGTAATCAAAGGCAGCTGAGACAAACTCTCTAACTGAATAACTAGTTCCCGTGCTAACCACAAAGTCTTGGGCTTCATCGACCTGGAGCATCAGCCACATGGCTTGGACAAACTCTGGAGCGTAGCCCCAATCCCTTCGAGCGTCTAGGTTTCCAAGCACTAGGGTATCGCGAAGCCCCAGAGAAATCTCGGCGACAGCCTTCGTTATTTTCCGGGTAACAAAAGCCTCTCCCCTCCTGGGTGATTCGTGGTTGAACAGGATGCCATTTACGGCAAACATCCCATATGCCTCTCGGTAATTGCGGGTTATCCAATAGGAATACGCTTTAGCAACCCCGTAGGGGGAACGCGGGTGGAAGGGGGTGTCCTCGGATTGTGGCGGCGGGGTTGCCCCAAACATTTCTGAACTAGACGCTTGATAATACTTCGCTTCAAGCTGTGCAATACGCATCGCTTCGAGAAGGCGGATTGTTCCGAGGCCGGTGGTATTGCCAGTGTATTCGGGCTCGCCAAAACTCCTCATCACGTGGGACTGTGCGGCCAGATTGTAGATCTCGGAGGGCCTGATATCCACAAGCAGCCTCACCAAGCGTGAACCGTCAGACAAATCGCCATGGTGTAGCGTCAGTCGATCAGATGCCAACAGGTGATCAATACGAGAGGTGTTGGGGC
>Ga0181588_10000575_pt1 | contig 33405 bp, 36 predicted proteins | sample 071ome_26_FD_148607 | JGI IMG/M metagenome (GOLD analysis project Ga0181588, IMG submission 148607) | Coastal salt marsh microbial communities from the Groves Creek Marsh, Skidaway Island, Georgia - 071409BT metaG (spades assembly) | ecosystem: Environmental > Aquatic > Marine > Intertidal zone...
TCATCGGTCCGCGTGGGCCCTCGACTTCGACCAGACATTGGCGACACATGCCCACGGACTCCATCCGTGAGTGGTAACAAAAGCGCGGGATGTAATCGCCACTGCGATCGGCGGCGGCGATGATCCATTCGCCCTTGCGAGCTTCGACCTCACGACCATTGATCGTGATGCGAACCGCATTCGGATCGGCCGGCGGAAGATTTTCCTCGGGACTGGTTTCGGTCGTGCTCATGATGTTGCCCCCGACGACGTCACGGGAATCCGGTGACGCTTGGTCACACGCGACTCGAACTCGTCGCGGAAGAGGGTGAGGGCCGAATGAATCGGTGCGTAAGCAGACGGGCCGACGAAACAGATCGTGTTCATGCGATACGGGAAGGGCGTGGCAGCCAGCCCGAGCTTCGAGCTCGACGCATGCGGGAACGCACCTGGACAGATGGATTCACCCACCTCGAAGAGCTGATCAAGGTCGGCGTCGGTTCCCTTGCCGTCGACGATGCGCGACAGGATGCGCTCGAGCCAAGTTCCTCCTTCACGACACGGAGTGCACTTGCCGCATGATTCGTGCGCGTAGAAACGGGTCAGGGTGAGGGCCGCGCGCGGGATGTCGGTGGTGTGATCCATCACCATGATCGCGCCCGACCCGAGCATCGAACCGGCCGGGCCGATCTGACTGGCCTCGAACGGCAGGTCGAGTTGTTCGGGTGTGAACCACGGAGCGGATCCACCACCGGGCACGAAGGCTTTGAGGTCGTTTCCATCGCGGATACCGCCGCAGAACTCGTCGCCATAGATGAGATCGCGGAACGTGGTCGTGCCGTTGACGATCTCGTAGACGCCGGGGCGCTTCACATGACCAGAGACTGCAACCATGCGAGTGCCGGGAGATGTGGGTGTTCCGATCGAGGTGTAGGCCTTGGGGCCATTCAGCATGATCCACGGCAAGTTGGCGAGAGTCTCGACGTTGTTGACGATGGTGGGCTGGCCGTACAGGCCGATGGCCGCCGGGAAGTACGGAGGCTTCAGCCGCGGCATGCCACGGTTGCCTTCGAGGCTCTCGATCAACGCCGTCTCTTCACCGACCACGTAGGCGCCAGCACCCCAGTGCAGCGTGATGTCGATCGAGAAGCGACTTCCGAGCACGTTCTTGCCGACGTAGCCGGCGGCGTACGCCTCGTTCAGCGCAGCCGCCACTCGCTCCTGAGCCACCGCCATCTCACCGCGGATGTACAAGAAGCACTGGGAAAGTCCGGCGGCGTAACAAGCGATCAGACAACCCTCGATCAGCTGGTGAGGATCCCGCTCCATGAGAAGTCGGTCCTTGTAGGTACCTGGTTCGCTCTCGTCGCCGTTGACCACGAGATAACGCGGGAACACGCCTTGCGGGGTGAGTCCCCACTTGGTTCCGGCCGGGAACCCGGCTCCCCCACGACCGAGAACGGTCGCACTCTTGACGTCTTCGTGGACCTCAGCGGCCGGTCGCTTCAGCGTCGCACGAAGTCCCTCGTATCCACCGGTGGCGAGATACCGCTCGAGAGTGTGAGAGTCGTCGAATTCGAAGCGCGATGTCACGATCTTCGGGCGATCGCCGGTGAAGAATCCGGGGGCGTGTGCGTAACTTCCCTGCGCGCTCACAATGCCGCCTTTCCGTCCAGCCATTCAGGCGCGTCGACGACGTCTTCGGGTGGGACCGCTCCGACGACGCGGTCAGACGTGATCCGCTGACGAACGCGGGCCACGGTTCCGTGCGCCGGGATCTCACTGTCGAGGCGACCGGCGGCCAGATCGTCGATCAGCGCATCGAATTCTTCGGTTGTCACGCGGTAGCGATACCGATAGTTCACCTGCAGACAGGGTGCCTCGGTACATGCGGCCTGACACTCGGCCCGCTCGAGTGTGAAGTTGCCGTCGGGAGTGGTGCCCCCGAGCTTCACCCCGAGTCGATGCTCGGCATGGTGAATGAGTTCTTCGGCTCCCATGAGTGCACACGACATGGTCCCGCAGATGTTCACGAGGTACTTGCCCACAGGCTCGAACTTGAACATCTCGTAGAACGACGCCGTTCCGAACACCTCGGCCGACGTTGCACCGACCAATTCTCCGATGTGCGCCATGGCATCGTTGGTGACGTAGCCGTCTTGTTGCTGCGCGAGGTGCAACAACGGAATGGTGGCCGAGCGCGGACGCGGGTAGCGGGCGACGATCTCGCGCGCCAGACGGACGTTGTCTTCAGTGAGGCGTGCCATCAGCGATCGACGTCTCCTAGAACGGGGTCGACCGACGAGATGACGGCGACCGCATCGGCCACGAGGCCGCCGCGCATCATGTGGGGCAGAGCCTGAATGTTCACGAAACTCGGTGCCCGCATGTGAATTCGATACGGCTTCGGCCCTCCATCGCTCACGATGTAGCAGCCGATCTCACCGCGGGGGCTCTCGATTCCGACGTACACCTCGCCCTCGGGCACCTTGAATCCTTCGGTGAAGATCTTGAAGTGATGGATCAAAGCCTCCATCGACTCGTCGATACGCGCTCGCGGCGGCGGCGTGACCTTCTTGTTCTGAATGCGATAGTCACCTGAGGGCATGCGATCGAGGATCTGGTAGACGATCTTGATCGACTCTCGGATCTCGTTCAGTCGAATGGCGTAACGATCGAAGGCGTCACCGTACGATCCGACGATCACGTCGAACTCGAGTTCGTCGTAATGCAAATAGGGCATGTCGCGACGAAGATCGAACGGCACCCCGGTCGACCGCAGAATCGGACCACTCGTGCCGAGAGCCAGCGCTTCCTCGGCGGTGATGACACCCACCCCTTGGAGACGCTCGCGCCAAATGGGCTGGTCGGTCATCAAGATGTCGTACTCCTCGAGACGAGGGGGCAGCATCTCGAGAATCGACAGGACGTCATCTCGCCAACCTGGCGGCAGGTCGGCAGCCAGACCTCCTGGGCGAATGAAGTTGTGATTCATCCGCAGTCCGGTCACCTTCTGGAAGAAACGAAGAACTTCCTCGCGTTCACGCCACCCGTACAGCATCATCGATACGGCACCGAGGTCCATGCCGTTGGTGGCGAGGAAGAGCAGGTGACTGCTCATGCGGTTCATCTCCGAGAGCAGCATGCGCATCCAGACCGCCCGCTCGGGGACGTCGCCGTCGATCCCGAGCAACTTCTCGGTGGCCATGGAGCAGACGAGTTCGTTGTTGAAGGGACTCAGGTAGTCCATGCGGGTGACGTTGGTGCCTCCTTGCAGGAACGTGAGATCTTCCCCGGTCTTCTCCATACCGGTGTGCAGGTAGCCGATCACTGGCTTGCAGCGCAGAACGGTCTCGCCTTGCAATTCGAGCATGAGACGCAGCACACCGTGGGTGCTCGGATGCTGCGGCCCCATGTTGATGATCATCGTCTGGTCTTCGTCGTCGGTCGGCATCTGACCGAGCTGTGCCGCTTCGGCTTCGCTCATACGCAAGACGGACCCGACTTCACGCATCAATTCTTTGGCGCCGAGTTCGCTCCGGGGGCGCATTTCCTGTGCGCCTTCACTCGTCTGACGAACGTTCTCGACGGCGGTCACGAGTTGGCTCCCTTGAATTGCACCGGGATCCGGCCGATCGCATAGTCCTTGCGCAACGGGTGGCCTTCCCAGTCCTCGGGCATGAGGATTCTCGTGAGATCGGGATGTCCGTCGAATCGAACACCGAACATGTCGAACACTTCGCGCTCCATCGCTTCGGTCCCGGGCCACAAGTCGAAACACGAGGCGATCGTCGCATCGGCTTCGGGCACCTGGACCCGCACTCGCAGACGAGTGCGCTCGGTGATCGACACCAAATTGAGCACGACTTCGAATCGCTCGGCGGCAATTCCCGACGGGAGTTCTCGTCCCGGATGGGTGAGGTAGTCGACCGCAGTGAGGTCGCTGCACATCGTGTAGCCAGCATCGATCGCCTGCTTCAGGACGGCGACGTACTGCTCACGAGAGGGATGCACGACCTTCTGGCCACGCGAATACGAGACAGGCGCCCCGAACAACGACTCGTCGTCGGGTGTTGCGGACATGTCGGTCATACCGTGACACCTCCGCGCGTGGCTCCCAACGTGACCGGCGAGTTCTCGGCCGCGATCTCGGTGACGTGGATCTCGGCACCAGCACCGGTCTCGCGACGACGCCGCATGAGTTCCCCGTCTTCGATCTTCTGGTGCAAGGTCTCGATGGCGTGAATCAGAGTCTCGGGGGTGGGAGGGCATCCCGGTGCGTACACGTCGACCGGCACGACCTGATCGACACCTTGGACGATGGCGTAGTTGTTGAACATGCCGCCGCTCGAGGCGCACACTCCCATCGAGATCACCCATTTGGGTTCCATCATCTGGTCGTACACCTGGCGTAGAACCGGAGCCATCTTCTGGCTCACTCGTCCGGCCACGATGAGGATGTCGGCCTGACGAGGCGAGGCGCGAAACACTTCCATTCCGAATCGAGCGATGTCGTAATGCGCTCCTCCGGTACCCATCATTTCGATGGCGCAGCACGCAAGTCCGAAAGTCGCGCCCCAGCTCGAACGGCTACGCGACCATTTGACGAGGTCTTCGATCTTGCCGGTGAGGAAGTTGTGCTGGATGCCACCGAGACCGTCGTCGAGAACGTTGCGAATCACACTCATCATGAACCTCCAGCGATCAAGCTGCCTGATCGGCGTCGACGCGACCCTCGAGGCCGACTCGACGAATGGTCGATGTCGACGTGCGTTCGGCACTCACACCATCGGTGAGGCGCCGCGATTTCGTGATGGGTCCCCAGTCGAGGGTCCCGCTCGCCACTTCGTACACGAACGCCAAAAAGAACACTGCGCAGAAGACGAACATCGCCCAGAAGCCGAAGACGCCGAGTTCGCCGTGGCTGACGGCGTAGGGATACAAAAAGACGATCTCGATGTCGAACATGACGAAGAGCATCGCCACTGTGTAGAAGCTGACCGGGAAACGCTCGGGTGGCTCACGACTCGGCACGATGCCGCATTCGTAAGGAGCTTCCTTGGCCACCGACGGGCGGCGCGGGGCGAGAAGTCGTGAGGCGACGAAACTGAGAGCGCCGAACAGGACCCCCAGCACCGTGAGTGCAACGACCGGAAGGTACTGCCCCATCGGTCAGCTCCGAGCCGGAACGAGGTCACCCGACACGTGACGGGTGAGGATGCGATCACGGCGATGGAGCATCCAACAGCAGACGAGGAAGATGATCGTGGATCCGATCGTGATGAAGGCCGCCGGCTGACGCTTGGTGCCGAGGTCGCGCAACATCACCACGTACTGATGAGGTTGCGATTCATCGATGACAGGGCGAGCCGGAGCACGACCGGGTTCGACGCGTTGCGGGATCACCGGCGCGATCTCGACCACGGCGTAATGAGGTTTGTGGAAGAAGGCGAGGAAATCGATCTTGTCGCCGATCTTCGGCCAACGCTCTCCACCGCGGGTGTACACGTCGACGGCCTGATACTCACCAGCGGCGTACAACTCGGCTTCGATCTGCACGATTTCGTCGGCGGCCGCCACGGCCTGACCACGTCCTTGATCGTCCTCGGGCAACTTGTTCCAGCCCTCGGACACCAACGCCTGTTGCGTCACAGCGGCCAGTTCGGAGTACGAGGCTCCGCCATCCACGATCACCGGTGCATCGAGCACCTCGGCGTCGAGCAGGCGCGGCCCTTCACGAACCACCGAGAACGGCGCCGAGGGTTCCCATGTAGGAGCCCGGCCATTGAGACCGATGCCGTAGGCCCACCAGATGGCACCCATGGTGGCCATCCAGCCGAAGAGGCCGGCGAACGCAACCAGGAATCCGAGACGGATACCCATGTTCGTCGCAAGAAGCATGTACACGCTGCCGCACAACGCCACGGTTCCGATGATGACGGTGAGAAGACCTCGGAGTTCAGGCTCCCAGCCAATGCTCAGAATCGCGTTCACAATTCACTCCGTACATAGTTCACGATCGCGCGGATCTGATCGTCGGTGAGAGTGCTTCCGTATCCGGGCATGCGTCCGCTGCCTTGGCCCTGAACGCCATACTTCGCGCCGTACACCGAACCGGCCTTGATGAAGTCGATCATTTCCTGCTCGGTGGCGAAGTGCGAGTTGGTCGCTCCGCCGGTCAGGTTCCAGCCGAGTGCGCCAGAACCGGGTTCACCCGGGTCGCCCCAACTCCAACCTGGCGTATGACAACGAGCGCAGCTGTACGCGCCCGAACCGAGTTCCAAGTTGAAGAGCGCCTCGCCAAGGCTGCCGTGCGTGCCGTCGGCGACACTGCGCTCGGCGGCGGCTTGGATGTCGTTCTGCGTCTCGGCCGGCAGGTGGCCACCTTCGCAACCTTGCGGATCGGCGTCGGCAACGATGCAGTCCTCACGAGGTACCTGAATGCTCTTCAGGTAGGCGATGAGGTTGTTGATCTGCTGATCGTTCATCGGCCCACCACCACGGACACCCCATGGTGACATCGGCGAGAACGGGCGCCCGTATTCGAGGATGAAGCGGACCTCGTCGTCGCTGTAGCGGTAGAAGACCGTGTTGAGCGCCGGGGCCTTCCACGACACCGCCTTCACTTCACCGGTCTTGGAGTCGGTCACGGTGTACTCGGCCGCGCCGCCGGTGGCGTTCATGCCGCCATGGCAACCGGCGCAGTTGAAGCCGCCGTTGGCCGTCACGTCGAACAGCTGACCACCCCAACTGGCGAACCGGTTGGTGAAACCCTCTTCGGCATTGGCCTGACGCTGCGGCTCGTAGAGCCAATACACCGGTAGCCCGATCGTGATGGTGGCGAGCAGAATGACGCCGAGGAACTGCACGCGCTCGAGACGCTTGCCTTCCAAGACTTCGTCGTCGTAGTAGGGCTTGCGGTTGGCAGCCAACTCGATCTCGGAGCCGATCTCGGAGCGGCCCGAGGCCCAGTTGAAGACGGCGTAGACGAGCCAGGCCAAGCTGACTGCAATGGCGATGAGAATCGCAATCGTTGTGGAGGCGAGGGCGATCATGATCAGTGGTCTCCTCCACCGGTGATGCAGTGCGGGCCTTCAGCTTCCTGGCCGGTGGTGTTCACACCGATAGCCGGACCGTTGAACACTGCGCCAGTGTCGACGATCACGCTGCCGTTACTCACCGACACGCCGAATCGATCCATGCCGCGCGGAGCCGGACCGGCCTTCTTTTCGCCCACACGGTTGTACTGAGATCCGTGACACGGGCATTCGAACCATTGCGAACTCTTGCACTCGGGAACACGGCAGCCGAGATGCGGGCACTTCTGATACAAGGCCACGATTCCCGCTTCCATCCCCGAGAGAATCGACGGCTGGCCCGCATAGGCCGCTCTCGCCTTCGGTAAGGCATTCGTCGGGAACGCCGTGAGCCACGTACGCGCCTCAGGCTTGTACACGAAACCTTTCTCGTTGCGGATCTGTACGAGAAGGTCATCGAGTCGACCGACGTTCACTTTGGAGCCGAATCCGCCGCCGGCTCGCGGCCACAAGAAAGCGACCACGGCGACACCGAAGGCTCCGATACTGGCGCTCATCATCGTGACAGCGGCCCGGTTGAAGAACTGCCGACGCGACACACCGATCGCCTCTTCGTCGGGGGCGACCCAAGCGACCGGGGCGACTTCTGATGCCTTCTCGAGGGCCGTGGACCGAGCCGACACTTCTGCCGATTCGAACGATGCCCCGGCCGGAACGCTGACCTTGTCGGCGCTCTTGTCACGCTTGACCGTCTCGCGCGACAGCGCGCCCGCGCCACGAACGTCGGCGCGACGGGCCGACGTGACGAGAACGACCGCAGCCAACACGACGATGACAGCGATGACGATGGCGATGGTTGCTGCAGAGCTCATGGGTACTACCTCACAACTCGAAGAAGAGACCGTCGCGCCACGGGAACACGAAGTTGAATCCGGGGCCGCGGAAGAATGAACCGATCATGACGAGTACCGCCCAAAACATGAGGTGGACGGTCATCAGCGACGTGGCAAATTTGCGATCCTCGGGCTTGTTCGACGGGTTCTTGTCGATATAGGGCGCAAGGATCAATGCGAAGAGAGCGATACCGGGGATGGTCACTCCGGCCACCATCGGGTGGAACATCGTGAGCAATTCCTGCAAGCCGAGGAAGTACCACGGAGCCTTCGACGGGTTGGGCGTCTGGTTGGGGTTGGCCAACTGCAACAACGGCGCATTCACGAAGACCGAGAAGAAGAAGAGGAACGCAGTGCATGCCAGCGCGGCGACGAATTCGACGGCGAGCAGATGGGGCCACGTGTGCACCTTGTCGACCGGGGTGGCCTTCACGTCCTGAATCGATCCCGACTTCACCACCGTGAGGAGTCGCTGAGTGTGTCCGCCGGGTCCGGCGCCAACGGGAACTCCACCAGCGGCCGGAGCAGCGGCCACCACCGAGGCGACCTTGTCGGCCACGGCCACGGCACCGCCGTCGCCTTCCGACTTGGCCTTGGCGGCGCGACTGCGCTCGAGCAAGTGAGCGGGAATACGCGGATCGGCAGCCTCTCCGCCAGCCGCGTCGGCACCGCCGCCCGAATCGGCAGCGGCCTTTTCACGGGCCGCTTGCGCCCGCTTCAGAAGGTGTTCGGGAATCTCGGTCATGGTTCTCTCGTGCGTCCTTTCGGCTCTCGGATCACAGCGGACCCGAGATGCCTCCGTCCTTACGAACTCGCCAGAAGTGGATCGCCATGAAAATGACGATCACGAAGGGAAGCATCAGCACGTGCAGCACGTACCAACGCAACAAGGTCTCCGATCCGATCTCGACACCGCCGAGCAAGACGAATCGCACCTGAGAACCGAACACCGGCGTGTACCCCATCATGTTGGTACCCACGGCGACGGCCCACATGGCCAACTGGTCCCACGGCAACAGATAGCCAGTGAACGACAGGAGAAGTGTGAGGGTCAGAAGTACGACGCCGATGACCCAGTTGAACTCGCGCGGCGGCTTGTAGGCACCGTGGTAGAACACGCGCGCCATGTGGAGGAACACCGAGAGCACCATGAGGTGTGCACCCCACCGGTGCATGTTTCTCACGAGTAGACCAAAGGCCACCGACGTCTGGAGGCTCTTGATGTCGTTCCAGGCCGCCGTGGCTTCTGGACGGTAGAAGAACATCAAGAAGATGCCGGTCACGGTCAAGAGAATGAACAGGAAGAAGCTGAGTCCGCCGAGGCACAACGTGTAGCTGACCTTGACCGCGTGTCGCTTCACCTTCACCGGGTGCAAGTGGTAGAGCACCGAGTTCATGACCACGTACGAACGGTTACGTGGACTGTCGGTGTAACCCTTGCGGAAGATCGATCCGGGTCGGAAGATCGAATTCCAGGCTTGACTGCCCTGCACGGAGTCGATCGTCTTGTTCAGACGCTCTTTCGCAGTCGGGCGGGGATTGTCGATGACCTTGGCCATAGTTCTCGTCGTCTCCTACAAACGCATTCCGTACGCGTAGCCGTGGTTGTTGGTCCGCATGTGCGTGTCTCCGGTGGCGAGGGCCGCACCGGCCTTGCCGAGGATGATCACACCTGTGGGGCATCGATCGACGCAGAGTGCACAGCGCGTGCAGACGTCGTCGTCGATGATGAAGATCACGTTGTCGCTGGGGTCGAGTCCGGGCTTCTCGGTGCCGGTGGCTTCGACGATCGCCTCGGGCTGCACCATGTGGATGCACTTCCACGGGCAGATGTCGACGCAGCCCTCACACATGATGCACTCGGTCTGGTCGATGTGGATGAACTGCTTCGGCTTGACAGCCTTGGTCAGATAGTCCGCGTCGACCTCGACCAGTTGGTACTGGTCGGTGAAGGGCATCATCGGGGGGTTCGCGTCGGTGCGAGCCATGTCAGACCTTCTTCACCAACGGACGGCCGTACGTGGACTGCTCGAGTTCGGTGGACACCGACTTGCCGCGCTTTTGCCACCAGACCCAGGTGTAGATCTGCAGACCGAGGAACAAGCCGTAAATGCCGGTCACGATGATGTCGCCGACCTGCAGATAGTTGATGTCGAAGGGGAAACTGCCACCCTTGGCCTGGGACTTGAAGATGTCGCCGGGTCCGTAGAGCATCTTGTCGGACTGCCAGCCGAGCTCGTTCTGGACGTGTACCAACCACTGATGCGGCACGACGCCGTACGCCAGGAACATCACGAAGAACGCGTAGACCGAACCGATCATCGCCTCACCCCACGACACCGGTGTGCCGATCGGTCGACGCTTGCCGTACACGAACACCAGACCCGTCAGGACCATGGTGATCGCGAAGGAAAAGAGGAATGCCTGGTTCATCCCCGGCCATTTCAGAATGTCGATCGCCAGCATCGTGCCGGTCATCCCTTCTGTGCCCGCTACGGGCCGTGTGAACTGGTCGTTGTCCGGTGGCGAGCCACCATGAGAATTCCTTCACGACCTTAGTCGTCGGAGGTTCTCGAGCACCCAACCCACTTCTGCTCTCGACGACGACGTCCGTCACGCGCCTTGGGGGTGTCGAGAACCGACCCACGGCGTCCGAACGGGAAGGTTCTAACGCCTTGGTCTATCAGGCTCGCCCCTCGAAACGGGGAGGTTGTGAACTCGTGTTCCGACAGGTCGTACGGACGTCGACGCACTGGTGAGTTCCCGCTCGTGACGTCGGTCCGGGAATTCACGATTCGCGCGGACGGGGCTCTATTCTGTGGAGGTTCGTGCCCCCGTCGGGTCACCCGAAAGGACTGGTCAGTGACCGAGATTCCCGAACACCTTCTGAAGCGCTCTCGCGACCGTCGAGCTGGCGGCTCGTCAGGCGACGCCGCCAGCGGTTCGGCTGACTCCGGAGCTTCGGTTCCGGCCACCACGACCCCGGCCACCCCGGCCCCTCGTGCGGAGGCCCCGGCTCCGGCGGCTCCCCCGCCCAAGCCCGACCCGGCCTACGTGGCCGCCGCCAAGTCCCGGGGCCGGATCCCCTCCTGGGCCATGGCGACCCTGGCCCTTCTCCCTCTCTTCTTGTTCATGTACGTCCGTGGTCTCCAGCCCCAAAAAGCCGAGGCCAGCGGCCCGATCGCCATCGGAATCGAAGAATATGGAGCCTGCGCCTCGTGTCATGGCGGTGACGGAGGTGGCGGAGCCGGACGGGTCCTGAGCGGTGGCGAGGCGCTGACGACCTTCCCGCACATCGAAGACATGCTTTTGTGGGTCTACGCAGGGACGGAAGCCTGGGAAGCGGCCGGAATCGAGACCTATGGCGACCCCAACCGAGAGGGTGGGGCCCACTATCCACGCTCGTACAACGGGAGCCCCATGCCGGCCCAAGGTGAAACCTATGGCGGTGCGCTGACCCAGTACGAGATCCTCGGTGTGGTCTGCCACATCCGCTACGACCTCTCGGGAGCCGACGAGGGCGGAGAATGGGCCGAAGAGTACGAGAAGTGGTGCAGCGCCGAGAGCGAGATCTTTGCCGGTCTCGAGGACGGCGCGTTGACCTTCGACAGCCCTGAGGTCGGGGTGGGTACCGAGCCCCGGCTCGGCACCACGGCCAGTACCGAATACGGCATGTGATGCCCGACTCGGGCCGAGTCGGCCTGAGTCCACCGTCACCATCTGAATGTCGTCCCGCTTGGGCAGATTCGGTCGCGTGGCGACACACTGACTGACATGTCCGGATCCCCTGTTCACGACGGCTCTCATCACGACGTCTTGGTGATCGGAGCCGGTCCAGCCGGTTCGGCGGCCGGATACTGGCTGGCCCGACACGGACTCGACGTCGTCATGGTCGACAAGAAGACGTTTCCTCGTGAGAAGACCTGTGGTGACGGCCTCACCCCTCGCGCCGTCAAGCAACTCTCCGACATGGGCCTGGCCGAACCGCTGACTCAATTCCATCGGTACGAAGGACTTCGAGCCACCGCCCACGGACGCGAGCTCGAATTGCAGTGGCCCACCCACCCGATCTACCCGCAGCACGGCTATGTGGTTCGCCGGCGCGAACTCGACACCATGGTGGCGCGCAATGCCGAAGCGGCCGGCGCCCAGTTGCTCGAGGGACACGAAGCGGTATCACCGGTTCTCGACCGTGGTTTCGTCCGCGGCGCCACGTTGTCGAACAAGGAAGGCGCAACCTTCGACGTGTCGGCCAAGTACGTCATCGTGGCTGACGGAGCGAACAGTCGCTTCGGACGAGCGCTCGGAACCTTCCGCACCAAGGAATGGCCGTACGGCACGGCGATTCGCACCTACTGGGAAACGCCCCGGCACGCCGATCCGTGGATCGAGTCGGCCCTCGACGTCAAGGACCGAAACGGTAATCCGCTGCCGGGATACGGATGGATCTTCCCGGTGGGTGACGGCACGGTGAACATCGGTGTCGGTCTGCTTTCGACCTTCCGCGACTTCAAGAGTGTCAACACCACGCATCTCCTGAACGAATACGCGCACATGGTCGCTGACAAGTGGGAGATCGATCCCGATACACCCACACAAAAGGCCACTTCGGGTCGTATTCCGATGGGTGGTTCGGTGGGACCGAAATCCGGACCCACGTATCTGGTGGTGGGCGATGCGGCCGGCAGCGTCAACCCGTTCAACGGTGAGGGCATCGACTACGCCTACGAAACTGCTCGCATCGCAGCCGACGTCCTCTATCAGGCGATCAGTCAGAACGACCCGGCGGCCCTGCAGCAATATCAAACACTGCTCGACGCCGAATACGGGCAGTACTTCAAGGTCGCCCGCTTGTTCGCACGAATCATCGGAAGGCCGGCGATCATGCGCGAATTGAGTCGTGTGGGCATGCACAGTCGAACTCTCATGGAATGGGTGTTGCGCATCATGGCCAATCTTCTTCGTCCCGACGAGATCGGTCCCGCCGAGGCGGCTTACAAAGCCGCGGCGGCCATCGTGAGACTCGCTCCGAACGCCTGATCGACGATCAGTTCTCGAGGCAGCGCACCGCCGACACCTCGGCGCGTTCCAGATCGATGATGGTCACATGTCGATCGGCGAAGCGCTGAACGAACGACGAAAGGTTCGGGGTCTCCGTCTCGCAACGTCGTACCACTCGATCGAGAAGTGGAACCTCCCACCCGTTGTCGAGACGGGCGTACGTGACACCGTCGAGCAGAGAGTCGATCGCCGGCAATTCGAGTTCGTTCGACGCACTGGCCGGTGCAGGAAGCAGAGCGAACCACACCACTCCATCACCCAATGTGTCAGCGAGGAGAACACAGGCGTTCAACACGTCGGGGAAAAGACACGAACTCTCGCCGAGCGTTCCGTCGGCGAGCTGTACCACCCGACCGTTCGCCAGCACGACGGTCGCATCTCCCGACATGGCACCGTCGCTCACGAACCACGGAGCATCGGAGCGAATCGTCGCCGTGAGCGAGATGAGGTCGAGTCGGCGCGACACCAGACCCTCGGTGGACGCCGCCGGACCGTCGTCGCCTGCGCACGCACGCAGCATCGATGCCGCCATGACGACGACGAGGATCGCAGCCCAGACTCGCCAGGAGGCGAACTGTCTCATAGGACGAGCGTAGATCGCGTCGTCGGATGAACGAGGTCGCCGTCAGGCAGACGCGCCGGTTCCCGAACGCGGCACGACGTGCAGCGTCCCAGCGCGCTTCTGCTCGTAGTAACTCAGGATCTGGAGTTCGAGAGCGAGATCGACCTTGCGAACCGTCACACCCCGTGGAACCGACAGCACCACCGGCGCGAAGTTCAAGATGCTCGTGATACCGGCCCGCACCAGACGGTCGGCGGCATCCTGCGCAGCAGACGGCGGGACAGCGACCACACCGATGGACACCTGACGAGCCGCAACGATCTGTGGCAAGTCGTCGATGTGTCGTACGCGCACCCCGCCGATCACCGAGCCGATCTTCGACTCCTCCACGTCGACGATGCCAGCAACCGGAAATCCTCGCTGGCCGAATCCGGCGTGACCCGACAAGGCCTGTCCGAGGTTTCCGGCTCCGATGATCACGATGGGCCATTCGTGATTGAGCCCGAGTTCGCGTTGGATCTGGTACACGAGATACGACACCTCGTAGCCCACCCCGCGCGTGCCGTAGCTACCGAGGTAACTGAGATCCTTGCGGACCTTGGCGGCGTTGACTCCGGCGAGCTCGGCCAGACGATCGGACGACAAGTGCTCGACGCCATCGTCGCCGGCCTCGGTGAGGATCCGCAGGTACACCGGAAGACGGATCACCGTTGCTTCGGGGATGCGGCGTCGGGGGCGATCAACCATCGATCTGACACGCTACGGGGCAATTCCCAAGTTCACGAAGTCCCTCTCGAACGGACACGAGGTCATCGGTCACCGTCTCGACTTACCAGTCGATGGGGCTCGAAATCCCCAGGATTCACCGAGACTCCTAACCTGGAGCAGGTGTTCGGCGACTCGTCATTTGGCCTCCCCCTCGTGTCGGCGGCAACACTCGACACCGCCCTGCCAGCCGCGGCCACGATCGTCGCATCAGCCTTCGCCCTGTCGACGTTCGACCGCTGGTTGCGTCGGCGACGTCCGCACGACGCGGCATGGACGGTCTCGCTCGTACTGTTCGCTCTCGGCTCGGTGGCACTGTGGTGGGCCGAGGCACGAGGATGGAGCCGAGCATCCTTTCGCGTCTTCTACGTGGCCGGCGCGATCTTGAACGTTCCGTGGCTCGCGCTCGGCACGATCTACCTACTGGGCGGTCGTGCAATCGGCGATCGGGTGCGTGCCTGGCTCATCGGCCTCTCTGGAGCCGCAGTCGGAGTCACCCTCACCGCACCGATGTCGTGGAGCCAGGTGGAGGACGGGGCCATGCCGAAGGGAAGCGAGTTGTTCGACGCCGCCCCTCGCGCCTTCGCCGCCGTGGGATCAGGAGTGGCCGCCCTCGTCATCGTCATCGGGGCCCTCTGGTCGATCGGTCGAGCAGCTCGTGGTCGAGTACCAGCACTCGCCGGGGCGACGCGTCAGGTGACACACAACGGTCGACACACCGTGGGCAACGTTCTCATCGCCGTCGGGACTCTCGTGTTGTCGGCCAGCGGTTCGTTGGCCGGTCGACTGGGCGAAGATCGCGCCTTCGCTGTCACTCTCGTGATCGGCGTCGTGATTCTTTTCGCCGGTTTTCTCGTGGCATCGGTTCCGACACTGCGCTCAGAGCGACCGTCGCAACAGCTTCCCGAAATGGTTGTGCGGTAACGACTCGACGATCAGCACCTTGTTCGGACACTTGTAACGAGCCACATGGTCGTGACAGTGGTCGATGAGGGTGTCCTCGTCGGCCTCATGTCCCTCGTTCAGCACCACGTAGGCGCGCACTGATTCTCCAGTTTGCGGATGAGGGACGCCGACGACTCCGGCTTCTCGGACAGCCGGATGACGCATGAGCACTTCTTCCACCTCGGCCGGGAACACGTTGAATCCCGACACGATGATCAGATCCTTGGCTCGATCGAGCAGATAGAGATAGCCGTCTCCGTCGACCGTTGCGATGTCGCCGGTGTGGAGCCAACCGTCGTCGTCGAGCACACGGGCCGTCGCCGCAGCGTCGTTCCAGTAGCCAACGAAGACGTTCTCCCCGCGAACGAGGACTTCCCCACTGTCTCCGGCGATGATGTCGCTGCCGTCGGAGTCGACCACCCTGACCTCGACGCCTGGGACGACGCGCCCGACCGACTCTCGACGCGGTTCGACGCCGACCGAACTGGTGACGACAGGTGAAGCTTCGGTGAGCCCATAACCCTCTCGAAGGGTGATCCCGAACTTCTCGGCCAGTCGATCGGCCACTTCAGGAGGAGTGCGTGCTGCACCGGTGAGGGCCAGGCGCACGGATGCGAAATGTGAGGTGCCGAAACCTTCGAGCATCGACCAGGCCACCCATATCGGTGGCGCACCAGGCACCACAGTGACTCCTCGCTGCCCGATGGTCTCGATCGCCGTCACCGGGTCGAATCGCTGGACGAGCACGATGCTCGCGCCGGCATCGAGCGACATGCCGATCACCACGTTCAGACCGAAGATGTGAAACACCGGCAACACACCGAACACGACGTCGTCGGCCCGCACGTGATCGGGCATCCGACGGTTCTGCTCGATGTTGGCCATCAGGTTTCGATGGGTGAGGATGGCCGCGCGTGGCGATCCCGCAGTTCCGCTCGTGAACACGAGGACCGCTGGTTGGCGGTCGTCGACCTCGACGACCGGAACCGGATCTCCGGCGACCATCTCGTCGAAAGAATGGGCATCAAGTGAATCCGGAATAGATGTCGCGCCCTGTCGATCGGTCAGGATCACATGGCGCAAGGACGCCAGTCGATCGAAAGAAAGACCGGCGAACGATGGCATTCCCGAGGCTTCCAGCACCACCAGAGTCGGAGACACCACTTCGAGTTCGCGCTGGAGTTCAGGAGCCGGCGCAAGCGGGTTGAGTGGGACGGCGATGGCGCCAAGGCCGATCGTGGCCAGATACGACACCACGAATGCTCGGCTGTTGCCGCAGACGAGAGCCACACGATCGTTTCGACCGACACCGAGTGCGACGAGGGATCCGCGCAGACCAGCGACCTGGCTCCGCAGGGTTCCGTAGTCGGTGACCCGACCACGACTCACGATCGCCGGTCGAGAGTCCTCGTGCCCATCGACGATCGACGCGAGATTCACCGTGTCACGTCACAGACTCAGAAGCGACACGATGCCTGCGACGAAGATGCCTCCCAGAAGAAGCGCAATGGTGAGTGTGGTCGCTGGTCTCACGGACGTCACGCTACTCACTCGAGTGATCAGGAGCGCAAGGCCACCGGGACCGTGACGCCACCTGCACCATCGGACGGCGCCAAGCGAACACTTTCACCCTCACCGATTCCGAGATGCTGAGCAGCCGATGCGCGGTCGATTGCCAGACTGAGAAGTCCCGAAGCATCGATCACGAGACCGAGCGCTCCGGCCCCGATCTCACCGTACGAACCGACGATCTCGACGTTGCGCAATTCGTCTCCGAACGACACGCGCACTCTTCGAGTGCCGGTGCCGAAGACTGCATCGATGTCGTCGGTCGACACGTTGATCTGACAATTTCCGAAACGGTCGACCCACAGAACTTCACACGCAAGGACTCCGTCTTCGTCGCGCGGAATGGGAACCACACTCGGCAGGAGCGAACCGGGATCGATTGCAGTGCCGAGATCGTCGAGTGATGTCCCGAGGCTGAGTGCTGCAGCGACTGGTGCCAACACGTCGCGGGCGGCAAAGGTCGCCCCGGGGGAAGCCAGATGGTGCTCGTCACGATCGAGAACGACAGCGCGATCGGCTCCACCGGCGAGTGCGACTCCGGTGGCGAGCAGTCCGTTGTCGGGCCCGAGGAACACACCGTCTCCGCCGGCAACCTCCACGGCGACGAGGCGGCGGCCGGTGCCGGCACCGGGATCGACGCAAGCGATGACCACTCCGCGAGGGACGTAAGCCACTGCCCGAGCCAGTGCAAGTGATCCAGCCCGAACATCAAAGGGCGTGACGTCGTGGGTGATGTCGACCACCCGAACGTGCGGAGCAAGATCACGCATCAACGCATGCACGACGCCGACGGCATCGGACCCGTGTCCGAGATCGGAAAGAAACGACACGGTGTCGTAAGGGCGGTCCGTCATCGCAGGCAGTGTGTCAGTGCAGATCGCTGAATGCGACTCGAGTCTCACGACGTGGCTGGACGCGAAAGGGCCGGTGCCAACCCCCCGATGGCACCGGCCCTTCGGCGCGTCCCTTGCGGGTGCGTCTCCCGACTGCGATGAGCCGGTGGTCTTGTGACCTGTGCGACACACTAGGCACGTTCGTTGTGAGAACGGAAGTGTCGCTCACACATTTTTCGACGATGGTTGCACAGTGCAGGAATAGTGCTTTTTCACTAAATAGTTGACCTGCGCCGACTCGTTTGCGGTGGCGCCTATTGCACCAAAAAATTTGTGATCAACGACCGAGTTCACGACTTCGGGCCGTCGCCGCCTCGACTGCGTTCACGAACGCTCGCCGAACCCCTGCTTCGTCGAGTACCCCGAGACCAGCTGCGGTCGTGCCACCGGGTGACGTGACACGCACACGTAAGTCGGACGGGTCGTCGCCCTCGGCCATGAGTGCTGCGGCTCCGGTGAAGAGTTGTCGAACCATGGAGTCGACCACGTCGTCGTCGAGACCCTGAGCGCGTCCGGCCTCCATCAACGACTCCGCAACGAGAAAGAGATAGGCCGGACCGCTACCGATCAAACCGGTCACAGCGTCGAGGTCGCTCTCGACGACGCGCACCACGAGTCCAACCGAACCAAGAATCGACTCTGCCCACACGATGTCGTTTTCGGTGGCCCATCGACCACCGGCAACGGCTGATGCGCCCTGGCCCACGAGTGACGGCGTGTTGGGCATAGCTCGTACGACGGCGACGTCCGGACCGCAGGCTTCTTCGAGACCAGCGATCGTGATACCGGCGGCGATCGAGAGCACGCGGCGCGCGCCTGCGGCGACCGCGTCGCGCGCCGCCGTGACGACATCAGGAGGCTTGACCGCCACCACGGCTTCGGTGCACGGTGGAATGGTGGCGACGATTGGCAAGTGCGGATACATCTCGTTCAACACTCGACGTCGATCGTTGAGCGTCTCGACGATGACGAGCGACGACTCGGAGACGATCCCGGAGGACAGGAGTCCACCGACCAGGGCGGCTCCCATGTTTCCTCCACCGATGACGGCGAGGACGGTGGCAGACGGCGAGTTCACGCCGACACGCTAACCAGTGTCGGGTGCTCCACCGGCACGACTTCCCGATCAACGCCGGTGGAGCGGCACGAGAGTGGGAGTTCGATCAGTCGGAACGGAAACGCGACGCGAAGCCGATGGCCAGCAGAGGTCGGAAGCACTGCTCGACGTACGCATACACCGATCCGACGATGCGATCGAGTTCTCGTTCGTTCAACGCTCGCAATGGAATGTCTCCTCGCAGGAATACTGCGTCTTCGGCGCCGATCGAGAAATGGGCGCCGACGAGCCTTTCGTTGCGACGCAGCAGATTGTCGAAGAACTCTGTCAGGTTCTCCTCCGGGGCCGGCATCACGTAGGTCTCATACCGCAACGTGCGCTGACCGAGAGTGATCCAAATGGTCGTGAAGTCCTTCGTTTCACCTTGCATGCGCACGTACCAACGGGATCGAAAAGCCGGATCGGGCTCGGCTCGATCAATGGCGAGAATGGCCGAGTTTTCCGCTTTCATGGCACTTAGCCATTCGTCGATACGGCGTTCGAGGACGGCCAAGGACTCGTCGTCGTGAAGATCGCTCACGAGCAGTTGACGAGAGAACGCGACGTGACGTCGGAGTACAGACGGCGCAGTCGGGCTGCGGCGAAACTCCAGGTGTACCGACGACCTCGTTCAGCCGCCGCAGCAGCCATGGCTCGACGACGGTCGGGATCGTCGAGCAACGCGGTGGTGTACTTGGCGAACACCTCCGGGTCCCGATCGGGGACCAAAAAGCCGGTTCGTTCGTGATCGACGAGCGACACCAGACCACCCACCGCGTGAGCCACCACCGGCACACCGCATGCTGCGGCCTCGAGGGCCACCAGTCCGAAACTCTCAGAACGGCTCGGAACCCACACGGCATCGGCAGCGCGGTAATAGGTGGACAAGATGTGGTGTGGCTGCGGCGGAACGAAATGCACACGAGACTCGAGACCGAGCTCGGCCACCAATCGATGAACGTGATCGATGTAGGTGTCTCCTTCGGCACCACTCGACCCACCCACCACGTACAGCGACGCATCCGAACGCCCGAGTGCAGCCAGCGAGCGCACTGCTACGTCGACACCTTTCAATGGTTGCAGTCGCCCGACGAAGAGAATCATCGGGCCGGCATCGATGCCGAGAGCACGACGCGCGCCTCGTTGGTCACCCGGAGTGAAAAAGGCGTGTTCAACACCTGGTGCCACGATCTCGACTCGACCGGGGGGATTGCCATAGAGGCGCCGGAACTGTTCTTCCTCCTCGTCACACGACACGCAGATGGCGTCGGAGCATCCGATCACCGACGCCTCGGCGTGCTCGCGGCGCTCGGGTTCCGGGTCTCCGCCTTCAGCCTTCACTCGAGCAAGGGTGTGAAAGGTGCTCACGAGCGGAATGCCCAGCTCGTGCTTCACCGAATGCCCGGAGATACCCGACAACCAGTAATTCGCATGAACGACGTCGACCGGCGACCTGCGCCCGATGTCGTCGAGGACGAAATCGGTGAAGCTCGGAACGACCGACTCCAGTTCCTCCTTCGGGAGATCGAAAGGACCGGCCGGGACGTGGACCACTCGGTGATTCGGTTCGACCAGAACCTCGCGCGGTAACCCACGCTTCCATTGACGCGTATAAGTAGTGCACTCGACACCCGCATGGGCCAGAGCGGCCACCAATTCACGGACGTAGACGTTCATTCCGCCCGAATCACCCGCACCCGGCTGAACCAGCGGTGAGGTGTGCAGAGAAAGCATCGCCACCCGTGTCACAGAAGGGTGAAACTACCGGCGTCAGGACGTCGACGCTCGATCGGGCAGATCAGCCCTGCAACAGCGAATCGACCGAGGCGTCACCATCCCGGTAACGACGCACTAGCTCGGCGGTCAAGGCATCGATTCGATCGAAGAGTTCACGTCGGCGAGCCGACATCTGGCCCTCGAAGTCGGCCAGGCCCCTCCCGAGTTCGGTGAGCGCCTCGAGGTCGAGCTCGACCATGTCGTCGAAACCGAGACGGTCGCTCAAGCTCTCGAATTCTTCCATCAGCGGGTGATCGGCGGCGACCTCGGTATCGCGAGGAGGGCGACTCGAGCCGGTACTCGGTGCCGAGCCGACTCCGGATCGAATGATGTCGGCCACCGAGCCGGTTCCGTCGGATTCGCGGTGAGCACGAACTGCGGCCACAAGATCGACACGTCCCTGGGCCAGCCGTCGAACGAACGACACTGCGTCCTCTTCGGCACGCAAGCTGTCGCGCTCGGTACGCAGCTCGTCCAAAGGCATCGACGCGAAGTCTTCGTCTTTCATCGACATCCTCCCGAGACAGGTGGCAAAACAGCGACTTCATCTTTGTCGCTCACCGGCGTCGACGGGGGGACTTCTTCGCCGTTCAACCAAATTCGACACATGGGCAGCACTGCCGCGAAACGTTCACCGTATTTGTGACGAGCGGTCTCGACCACCTCGGCAACCGTCGAACCTGGAACGGTGTCGCGCGCCGTTCCGGCGGCTTCGCGAGCCTGAGCGAACAGTCGCAGGGTGACCACGTCTCGAGCGTAGCGGGGGTACCGTGAACGCTCGTGTCCGGCCCCGACTCGAACGACGTCACCCGTGTTCTTGTCGTTCGGCATGGACAGAGCGAATGGAACGCGCTCGGCAAGTGGCAAGGTCAAGCCGATCCACCGCTCACCACTCTCGGACGTCTGCAGGCTCGACAAGCTGGCTCATTGATCGCCTCCGAGTGTCCCCCCTTCGATCTGGTGGTTTCGAGCGACCTGGAAAGGGCGTCGGTGACTGCCGACCTCTTGGCGGAGGTGGTGGGGTGCACGACCCGACGCGTCGACATCCGGTGGCGGGAGAACGACGCCGGTGAGTGGCAAGGTCTCACGCGTCGCGACATCCAGGCGCAGTGGCCGGGCTGGCTCGAAGCCGGTCGTCGACCTCCGAGTTTCGAGACCGCCGAATCGACCGAAACACGCGCCCTGTCGGCCTTCGCCGACATCGCCTCGTATCACGCCGGCGGCTGTGTACTCGTGGTGTCGCACAGCGGAGTACTCCGGATTCTCCGTCGACGACTGACCGGCTCGGAACATCACTTCCCGAATCTCGGAGGATCGTGGTTCGAGCACGATCCCGAACGAGGTTGGCGAGCCGGATCTCTTCTCTTCCCACTCGAGCTGATCGCCGAAGAGCTCAAGAACTCGGGAGCAGTCGAATGAGCGACGCGCTGCGAGTGGAAGTGGTGCGCTCGACTCGTCGCAAGCGAAGTGTCGGAGCACGACTCGAGCACGGTGTCGTGAAAGTGACCGTGCCGTCCTGGATGTCACAGTCGGAGGAGGAAGATGCCGTTCGCGAGATGGTGCGTCGCTTCGAGCGCAAGATTGCGACACAAAGTGTCGATCTGTCGACGCGAGCACACGATCTGGCCTCGGCACATCTACTTCCGCTCCCGTCGTCCATCGAATGGTCCGACAAACTCACCGCGGTCTGGGGGTTGTGTACTCCCCTCACCGGTGAGATCAAGATCTCGAGCCGTCTGGTCGGAGTCCCGACTTGGGTCCTCGACTACGTGATCGTGCACGAACTGGCCCATCTCGTCGTCGACGATCACGGTCCCGATTTCTGGCACGTCGTGAACCGCTACCCGCGAGCTGAGCGCGCCATCGGATACCTCATTGCGAAGAGCGGAGACGACGAGTCACCGTGCTGACATCACTGCTCGACGACACCTACCCCGAGGAGACACGCCGTCACGTTCTTTCGGTGACGATCGCCCGACTCAACGCCAACGCGTGCTTCCGATTTGCGCCACCGTTCCTCGCCAGCATCTCGGACGACCTCTCGACAAGTCTGAGTCGAATCGGTGTCGCTCTCATGATCACCGAACTCCTCATGATCGTTTCGCCGATCATCGGCGGATACGTCGACCGTATGCATCGTCGTACGTCAATGGTCGCCGGTCTCCTCGGTGTCTCGGCGGCGGCGGCACTGGCTGCCATCAGTCCCGGACTCGTGATCTTCGTCGTCGCAATCACGGCTCTCGGTATGTCGAAGCTCGTGTTCGACGTCGGACTCACGGCGTGGGTCAACGATCATGTCGACTACGAACGACGTGGCCGAGTCATCGGTATCACCGAGACCTCCTGGGCACTCGGACTTCTGGTCGGAGTCACGGTCATGGGCCTGGTCGCCTCGGCCTCGAGTTGGCGGTGGGGATACGTCACCGGTGCTGCCGCCACCGCTCTTATGGCCGTCGTGATCGCCCGTCGACTCGGACCCGACGGCGAACACCACCCTTCTCGTCGTCTCGAAAGTTCGCGCCGCCCCCTTCCTCGGGAGGGCTACTGGGTGGTGCTTGCGATGTTCTTCCTCATGGCCGCCAGCCAGTGCATGTTCGTGACGTTCGGTTCGTGGCTCGACGACGACTTCGGTTTCACCGAGGCCGGGATCGCCGCCGTCGCTTTCGGACTCGGGGCCTTCGAGCTGTTCGCTTCGATCACGAGTTCGCGCCGGACCGACGTGTGGGGCAAGGAACGTAGTGCGGCTCTCGGCGCGGCACTCATCGTGCCGAGTGGAATTCTCCTCGCCGTGGTCGGCTCGAACGTCGCCATCGGACTGGTCTTGCTCGCCCTGTTCCTCCTCGGCTTCGAGTTCGCGATCGTCAGCTTGCTACCGCTCGCTGCCAACGCCATCCCCGAATCGCCCGCTCGCGGTCTGGGTTTCGCGATCGGGGGCGGAACGCTCGGTCGCGCTGTGATGTCGCTCGCCGCCACCGCCACGTACGACGTGCATGGAATCGGTGTTCCCGCCCTTCTCGGCTCGGGTTGCGCCGTGTGCGTGATCGTCTCGTTGGCGGCCTATCGCCGACGGGTCAGCCCCGGTAGCCGTTGGTGATCGGCAAACGCCGATCCTTGCCGAAGGCCTTCGGAGACACACGAACACCCGGGGGGCACTGTCGTCGTTTGTACTCGTTCACGTCGACCAACCGTGCGATCCGGCGGACCGTGTCTTCGTCGTGACCGCGTTCGACGATCTCGGCCGCCGTCAGGTCGCGTTCGACGTACAGCTCGAGAATCGGGTCGAGAACTTCGTACGGAGGAAGTGACTGATCGTCGCGTTGGTCGGGTCGGAGCTCCGCCGACGGCGGCTTGGTGAGAACCGACTCAGGAACGATCACGCGACCGGAACGGTCGTTCACATGTCGACTGAGCGCGAAAACATCTGTCTTCAACAAGTCCTTGATGACGGCGTAACCGCCCACCGAGTCGCCGTAGATCGTGAAGTAGCCGACTGCCAATTCACTCTTGTTTCCAGTGGTGAGAACCATCCAGCCGAACTTGTTCGAGAGGGCCATCAGGATCTGACCACGACACCGACTCTGCAGATTCTCCTCGGTGAGGTCGGGGTCGCGTCCGAGGAAACTCGGCTCCAGCATGTCGAGGTAGGCCTGGAACGCCGGTTCGATGGAGATCGTCTGTATGTCGATACCGAGCGCGTGAGCAAGGGCGTAGGCGTCGTCGATCGAACCCTGTGAGGAGTAGCGCGAGGGCATGGCCACACCATGGACATGCTCGGCACCGAGCGCATCGACGGCCACACACGCGACGAGCGAGCTGTCGATGCCACCCGACAGGCCGATGACCACATCGGTGAAGCGATTCTTCCGGACGTAGTCGCGTGTACCGAGCACGAGAGCCTCGTACAACTCGGCGCGGTCGTCGAGTACCGGAGCGATGGTAGGAGCGATGACCGGAGAAGTAGCTCGCGATGCCGAGGACACCTGCGTGATCGGAAGTGTGACGGGACGCGAGGGAGTGGCGACGTCGACGTCGAAGATCGCCAGGTCGGTCGCGTATTGCGGAGAACGAGCGACCAGTTCACCTCGCGAGTCGACGACCATGGACGCACCATCGAACACGAGCTCGTCTTGGCCTCCGACTTGGTTCACGTAGACGATGGCACAGTCGTTCTCACGAGCTCGTCGCGACAACATCTCGCGACGTTCGTCGACTTTGCCGGCGTGGAAAGGTGACCCGTTGATGTTGACGTTGAGCTGCGCGCCACCTTTCGCTTGGGCGAAGACCGGCCCCTCGTCGAACCAGACGTCTTCACAGATCGACAGGCCGACGGCGACACCGGCGATCTCGTTCAGGTGGTAGGTGCCATCACCGGGATGAAAGGTGCGCTCTTCGTCGAACACGTCGTAATTGGGAAGGGTCCGCTTGTGGTACACGCTGCGGACCACACCGTGAGAACAGACCGCGGCTGCGTTGAAGAGAACGTCTCGTCCTGTTGCCGGGTCGACGTCACCGCTGCGATCGACGAAGCCCACCACGGCGACGCAGTCACCGGTCGACGACGCAATGTCGTCGAGAACGGCCCGGTTGTCCCGAACGAAACCGGGTTTCAGGACCAGATCCTCGGGTGGGTAACCCGTGACCGAGAGTTCTCCGAACACAACCAGGTCGCAACCTGCCTCGTCGGCGACTCGATAGGCCTCGAGAATTCGCTCGCGATTGCCGGCCAGATCTCCGACGATCGGATTCGACTGAGCCATCGCAAGTCGCAAGGTCGGCACAGGGCCCAGGCTAACGGTCGTTCCGTCGAGCGATTCGTTCGTCACCCGCACTGAGCAGGCCCGATACCGACGGCGCCCACGAGTCCTCGCCAGGTTCACACAGCGTTCACAATTGGGCAACGGAAGTGAAACGCCTCGCTGAGAGAGTGACGTCGCCCCATCAGCCCGAGCCGGACCCGAGCCGGACGATCATCCACGGAGGACCCCCAACGATGGCTTACCAAGCCGAGTACATCTGGATCGACGGCACCGAGCCGACACCACTTCTTCGTTCGAAGACCAAGATCCTTGCCGACGACGTGACCGAACCCCCGATCTGGGGCTTCGACGGTTCGTCGACCAACCAGGCGCCCGGCGACAAGTCGGACTGCGCTCTGCATCCGGTCTTCAGCTGCCCCGATCCCATCCGTGGCGGCAACAACATTCTCGTTCTCTGCGAGGTGATGCTCGCCCAGACCGGCAAGCCGCACGCCACCAACACCCGCGCCGCCTGTGCCAAAGCGGCCAAGAAGTACGCCTCCGACGAAATGATCTTCGGCATCGAGCAGGAGTACACCATGCTCCGCCCCGACGGCTCACCACTCGGCTTCCCGGTCGGCGGCTTCGCCGCTCCGCAGGGTCCGTACTACTGCGGAGTCGGCGCCGGACGAGTCGTTGGTCGCGAGATCATCGAGGAACACACGCAGGCATGCATGGATGCCGGCCTCATGATCGAAGGCACCAACGCCGAGGTCATGCCTGGTCAGTGGGAGTTCCAGATCGGAGCCGCCGACGCACTCACCGTGAGCGACCATCTCACCGTGGCACGCTGGTTGCTACATCGCATCGCCGAAGATTTCGACGTGGTGATCTCATTCGACGCCAAGCCGCAAAAGGGTGACTGGAACGGCGCCGGTGCGCACACCAACTTCTCGACCAAGGCCATGCGCAACGACAAGGACATGAAAGCCATCAAGGCTGCCTGCGAAGCGATCGGCAAGAAGGTTGACCTACACGTCAAGAACTACGGACACGACATCGAGAGCCGGCTCACCGGTGCTCACGAGACCGCCCCGTACAACAAGTTCAGTTATGGCGTGTCGAACCGTGGTGCGTCGATCCGTATCCCGTGGTCGGTCGAGAAGACTGGCAAGGGCTACGCCGAAGACCGTCGACCCAACGCCAACATGGACCCCTACACCGTGACTCGCCTCCTCGTCGAGACAGTCTGCGGAAGCTGAACTTCATCCAGAACTGCAGTGACGAGAGCCGGGGGTTCGCCCCCGGCTCTCGTGATTTTTCCGTCCACCCGGCAGACTGAAGGAATGAACATGCTCGATCAGCAGCGTGATTACGTGCTGCGAACCGTCGAAGAGCGCGGAGTGCGGCTGATCCGCCTGTGGTTCACCGACGTCCTCGGCAACTTGAAGAGCTTCGCCATCAGCCCGGCCGAGCTCGAGAACGCCCTCGAGGACGGTATGACCTTCGACGGTTCGTCCATCGATGGCTTCTCCCGTGTCCAGGAGAGCGACGTTCTCGCCATCCCCGACCCGAACACGTTCGTGACCCTTCCGTGGGCCGATGCCAAGGCGCCTGAGGCTCGCATCTTCTGCGACATCCACAATCTCGATGGCACACCTTTCGACGGCGACCCGCGTCAGGTGCTCCGACGCAATCTGCAACAGGCGCGTTCACACGGGTTCGACTTCTTGATCGCTCCCGACATCGAGTTCTTCTACTTCGCTCCACCGGAAGCCGGACAACCGCCGCGCGTCCTCGACGAGGCATCATTCTTCGACCTCACCACCACCGACGTGACCGGCAGTCTGCGCAAGGAGACGATCCGAACACTCGAGACCCTGTCGATCCCCGTCGAGTATTCGTTCCATGAGGATGCTCCGTCACAACACGAGATCGACCTACGCCACACCGACGCTCTCACCATGGCCGACAGCGTGATGACCTTCCGCCTCGTCGTGAAAGAAGTCGCCGCCGCCCAAGGTGTGCATGCAACATTCATGCCGAAACCCCTCGAAGGTGTTCAGGGCAGTGGAATGCACCTTCACATGTCACTCTTCGACAACGACGGAAACGCCTTCTACGACGGTGGCGATCCCTACAACCTGTCGCCGGTGGCCAAGCACTTCATGGCCGGGCTCCTCCACCACGCCGGTGAGATCACCGCCGTCACCAATCAGACGGTGAACAGCTACAAGCGTCTCGTTCCCGGATTCGAAGCTCCGGTGCACGTGTCATGGGCTCGCAACAATCGAAGCGGGCTGATTCGAGTACCGATTCCGAAGCGGGCCAACCCGTTGGCCACTCGCGTCGAGTACCGCTCTCCCGACCCGGCTTGCAATCCATATCTGGCCTTTTCGGTCATCTTGGCCGCTGGACTGCGCGGCATCGAGCAGAAATACGAGTTGCCGCCCGAAGCCGACGCCAACCTCTTCGAAATGGGCGACGATGCCCTCGAGAAGTTGGGTATCGACCAACTCCCCCAGTCGTTGTCGGACGCGCTCGAGGTGATGGAGGAATCGAGCCTGGTTCACGAGGCTCTCGGTGAGCACATCTTCGAATGGTTCGTCCGAAACAAACGCTCCGAGTGGCGTGGCTACAAGACGCAGGTGACACCCTTCGAACTCAACCGGTACTTGAGGTCACTCTGATCATGTCGAGCGACCTGATCGCTGTTTTCCCCGAGCCGCCGCCGCCCGATCTGGCCCGCACGCTCGATCTGGCCGGCTACCGGTGGAAAGCGTTCTCGTCGGCCGACGACCTGTCGAAGGCCGGCATCGCCGAAAGCTGGATCGGAGCCATCGTGTGCGGCGACGTCGACCTCGAAGCCGCGTGGTCCTTCGCTCGAGTACTGCGCAAGAAGGAGTCGGTGATCGTGCCACTACTCCTATTGGTGACTGGTGCACAGCTCGACGAACTCACGCTGCGCGACGAATTGTTCGACGACTTCTGCTTGCAGCCGTTCCACCCCCGAGAACTCGAGGCGCGTCTGCGACACCTCTTTTCGTATTCCACCGCAGCGCCTCGCAGTGAGCTGGTCGACTACGAGGATCTCGTCCTCAATCTCGAGACCTATCAGGCCTCGGTCGACGGACGACCGCTCGATCTCACCTACATGGAGTACGAGTTGCTCAAGTTCCTCGTGCAAAACCCCGGCAAAGTGTTCACTCGCGAATTGTTGTTGTCGCGGGTGTGGGGTTACGACTACTACGGCGGTGCTCGAACCGTCGATGTTCACATTCGCCGACTGAGAGCCAAGTTGGGCGAGGAACACGCCAACCTCATCCAGACCGTCCGCAGTGTGGGGTATCGATTTGGCCAATCCCCCCGCTGGTCAGCCTGATCAATTTTCTGATCGAGGATCCGGCCGAGTTTCTGATCGAGAAATATCCACCCTATGGGTGAAGAATCCGCACCAGATCACCGAGTTCCACGCCGTCGAGGGTCGGGAGAAGTGTGAGTCGTCCGATCGACTCGGGCAAATGTGCCAGTTCGGGTGACACGTCGACCACATGCGGCACCGCGATCACCGAGCAACCGGCGGCGAGAGCCGAACGCACGCCGGTCGGTGAGTCCTCGATCGCAATGCAGTCGTCGGGCCTTACTCCGAGGCGTTCGGCGGCGAGCAAGTAGGGCTCCGGATGTGGTTTGCCGCGAGAGACCTCGTCTCCGGTGACCGAGGCCGTGAAGCTCTCAGTTGGCAAACACCTCACGACTTCGTCGGCGAATCGCTTCCACGACATGGTGACCAGAGCCGTGTCGATGGCCGAGTCGCGAACCTGCGCGAGCAACTCGCGTGCTCCCGGTCGCCACGGCACCTCGGCCCGTACCCGTGCCACGACCCTGTCGAGCAACATCTCGACGATCTCGGTCGGCGTCCGATCCACACCACCGTGCTCGCGGATGTAGGCACCTGAATCGAGGAGATCGGAGCCCACGAGAGCCTTGGCATGGGCGTGACTCCATGTACCACCGTGCATCTCGACGATCTCGAACTCGGCGTCGATCCAGTACGGCTCGGTGTCGACGAGGGTTCCATCCATGTCCCACAAGACGGCGGCCGGGGCTGCAGTGAACGACATGCTGCTCAATGAGGCTCGTCGAGACGCTGAATTCGTCGACTTTCGATGGTGTGCCGACGTAACACATCGTCAAGTCGCGGATCGACGATGAGACCGTCGCGAACCACCGAACGACCATGAACGATCGTGTGATGTGCGCCGATCGGACCACAGCGCAACCACGCCTCGATCGGATCGGCGAGCGCACCGGCGAACTGGGGTCCGGTGAGTCGCCACACGGCAAGGTCACCGACTGCGCCGACGGTCAGTTCACCGATCTCACCCTCGCGTCCGAGGCACCCAGCACCTCCTCGGGTCGCCACCTCGAGCGCCATCCGTGCCGTTCCCGCCGCCGCACCATCGCGGAGCTTGGCGAGCAACATCGCCTGACGCGCCTCCAACCACAGCGATGCCGAATCGGCCGACGACGATCCGTCGACGCCCAGTCCGACCTTGGCTCCGGCCTGACGCAGAGAAACGACCGGGGAGATGCCAGAAGCCAGGATGAGATTGCTGCTCGGACAGTGGGCCACACCGACACCGGCCGCGCCCAGACGCCGCACTTCGTCGTCGTTCGGCATCACGCAATGCGCCACCCACGTGCGATCGGTGCACCAACCCGTTCGCTCGAGGTACTCCATGGGCCGACACCCGAACGTGGCCAATGAGAACTCGTCGTCCTCGGCGTTCTCGGCGAAGTGCGTGTGGAGACGCACGTCGAGCTTCTCAGCAAGTTCGGCCGACCGCACCATGAGCTCTTCGGTGACACTGAAAGGCGAACATGGCGCGAGCGCGATCCGAACCATCGCGCCGTGTGAACGATCGTGATGGCGTCGAACGGCTTCGTCACTGGCCGCAAGGATTTCGTCGTCGTCGGCCACGACATCGTCGGGCGGTAGACCCCCATCCTTTTCCGACAACGACATGGAGCCTCGAGTCGGATGGAAACGCACCCCGAGGTCGCGAGCCGCTGCGATCTCGGCACTCAACAGATCACCAGCCCCTCTCGGGTGCAGATACAGATGATCGGTGCTGGTCGTACAGCCCGACAGGGCGAGTTCGGCCAAACCGACGAACGTGCTCACGTACACAGACTCCTCGTCGATACCGCGCCACAGTGGGTAGAGCGACTGGAGCCAACCGAACAACGGCTTGTCGGTCATGGGCGGAAATGCACGGGTGAGGTTCTGATAGATGTGGTGATGGGTGTTGACGAGCCCAGGTGTCACCAGACAGTCGGTCGCATCGATCACGTCACGAGACGTCGGTGGTTCTTGGGTCGAGGAACCGACGGCCGACACCAGACCGTTGGTCACAGCCACCCAGCCCCCCGCCAATTCGCGCCGTTGGTCGTCCATCGTCGCCACGAGTCGAGCATTGCGCACGAGAAGATCGGCGGTCTCAGGAAAGGTCATGTGGGTTGCTCCAATGCGTCGAATACGGCTCGTACGTCATCGATCGTCGTTCGAGGATTGACGATACAAAGACGCAGAACGGTCTCGCCTCGCCAGGTGGTGGGGACGACGAACGAATGACCGGTGGCCAATTCGTGATCGCTCCAGGCGGCGTACTGCTCAGAACTCCAACCGAGGCGCCGAAACACGATCACGGTCAGATCGGACTCGAGAACGAGTTCGAGATCGGGTCGTCGACGTACTTCATCAACGGCCTGACGCGCCACATCGAGAGTCATCTCCATAGCGTCGGTGTACGCGCGTGTTCCGTGAGTGGCGAGGCTGAACCACACTGGTAGACCGCGCGCCCGGCGTGACAGATGATGGGCCATGTCGGCCGGATTCATCTCGAGCCACGGTCCGCTTTCGCTCTCACCACCGTGCAACACGTCGAGATATTCGGCGTGCTGGGCGTGCGCCCGGCGGCCATCGTGAACGTTGCGATAGACGAGCGCACAGCAGTCGAACGGCCCGAACAGCCACTTGTGGGGATCGACGATGAAACTGTCAGCCCGCTCGATTCCGACGAAGAGCTCGCGAACCGATGGTGCACACAACGCGGCGAGTCCGTACGCGCCGTCGACGTGGAACCAGATTCCTTCGCGCTCACAGACGTCAGCCACACCCCGAAGGTCGTCGATCACGCCGACATTGGTCGTGCCGCCAGTTGCAACTACTGCGAAGACACGATCACGATCATCCTGACTCAGCGCGTCAATAGTCGAACGAAGCGCAGAACCGAGGAGTCGACCGCGTTCGTCGACGGGGACGTCGAATACATCGGCGTCCATGGCCCGCGCCGCCTGCACCACCGAAGAATGCGCACTTCTCGATGCGAGAATCGCCCCGCGTGTGCGGTCATGACGACCCTCGGTCCGCGTTCGCCAACGATGTCGTGCCGCAATGAGTCCCGACAGATTCCCTGACGTGCCTCCGCTCACGAAGACGCCGCCGGCCGACTCGGGGAAGCCGGCCAGGTCGGCGAGCCAACGCAGAGCCTGATTCTCGGCGTACACCGCACCGGAGGCTTCGAGCCACGAACCGGTGTAGATGCTGCTGGCCGACACCACCATGTCGAAGATGACCGAGGCTTCGGTGGGCGCACCAGGAATGAAGGCGAAGAACCGCGGATGATCGACCGAGATGCAAGCCGGTGCCAACACGTCGACGAACAATTGCAGCGCCTTGTCGCCGCCGATTCCATCGGGAGTGATCGTCTCGCCCACCGCAGCGTGCAGTTCCTCATACGACTTCGGAGCGTCGAGTGGAACCGGATCCATCCGAACTCGTTCGAGGGCGTAGTCGAGAGCGTGATCGGCGAGGCGGGCGATGGATGGATCGTGGCGGTGCACGACACTCAGCCTCTCACGAAGAATGGACGTCGACGGATGACGCCGGTCGTCAGACGTTCAGGTCGAGGAGCTCGCTGCCCTCGTGGCGCTCCTCGCCGTCCTTCCAGAGAAGATGGCCGAGTAGAGCGGCAAGGCCCACCGAACTCAGGCCGACGATCACCGGAAAGGCGAACAGAACGATCACGAGAACAATGGCACCGGGCACGACGTCAGCCTACTTTCGGGACTTCTTGCCAGTCGACTTCTTCGCCGCTGACTTTTTGCCCGCTGACTTCGCCGCGACGAGCGGCTTGTAGGCCCAGGCCTCGATCTCCACGGCGCCACCGAACGGCAGCGCCGCCACTCCGATGGTGGAGCGGGCCGGACGAGAGTTGCCGAACCCGGCGACGTACGCCTCGTTGAACGTGGCGAAAGTGTCCATGTCGGTGAGGAAGCACAAGGTCTTCGACACGTCCGACAGCGATGCTCCGACCGACTTCAACTGCGCCTTCAGATTGACGACTGCTTGCGCGGTCTGGGCTGCCACACCACCGGACACGAGTGCACCGTCGGCGATTCCGAGCTGACCCGACACGATGATCCAGTCTCCGGCGCGCACCACCGGGGTGTACGGCCCGAGCGGCTTGGCCGGTGATTTCTTCGCAGGTGACTTCTTCACAGGTGATTTCTTCGCCATGGTCTCACGCTAGCGGTCGGCGACGTCACGCTCGCTCGGCCACCGGGCCGGCCAACCATCGAACCTCCACACCGCCGAGGCCACAGCGACGAACACCGCGTCACTCCCGTTGATCGGCTCGGCGTCATCGTCGACGATCTCGACGCGAACGTCGGGCATATCGGACGCCCGGACCACTCCGAACGAGCGAATCGTGAGATCGTGCACCACACCTGACTCGTCCACAGCCAAGCCTTCCGATCTCACCCAGCCGAGGGCCATGTGCGCTGCGCCGACACAGTAGGAATGAAGAACGGTCCGATCGAGTACCCGTCCACACCGCACTTTCACGTGGATTGCGTCGTCGTCGACACGAGCCCACGCCTCAGCTCCTTCCGGTGACGTCACATGGTCCCAGGGTTCATCTGACAACGACGAGCGAAGTACGGCAATTTCGGCCCAAACGGCGGCGCGCCGTTCCAGTGTGCTGGGTGGCCCAGGAACGTCCACCACTTGCACCTCCCAGTCAGGA
>Ga0181588_10000577_pt1 | contig 33351 bp, 33 predicted proteins | sample 071ome_26_FD_148607 | JGI IMG/M metagenome (GOLD analysis project Ga0181588, IMG submission 148607) | Coastal salt marsh microbial communities from the Groves Creek Marsh, Skidaway Island, Georgia - 071409BT metaG (spades assembly) | ecosystem: Environmental > Aquatic > Marine > Intertidal zone...
TCGAGCAGGAGCCGTCGCCCCTGACGGACGGCATCGTCGGGGATGTCGACAAGCCGGGTCTCGTGCGCAAACGCCAACACCCGCGAGCGCTCAGTCATGGGGTGGCTCGTGAGCATCGCGGAACGAGAACGCATAGGGCGACGGACCGTGTGCACGAAGATGTTCGAGCCGTTCGATCGCTTCCTTCGGCGTGGGTCGGTGACCCTTGGGCACCCACCACATCACGGTCGTTGCGGCGATCTCGACGTCGAACCACTCGTTGCGGCGCCGCAGGAACTCGCCGTGCTCGGATGTGTACGCAAAGTTCCAGAGCGACTCGACGTCACACCAGACCGTCAGATTGACGAGCAGGTTCGGGTCGTCGAACACCTGCGTCTCGATTGCTGCGCCCGAGCCGTCGGTGAAGCGCCATATGGCACCGGGGGCTGCGTCGCCGAGCGCATTGATGCGATCGAGATGCTCCATGAACCCTGCGAAACGCGGGTCGTCGTCGTCATACTTTTTGCGGGCGATGTTGAGCTGCGCGAGCTCGTAGATCATTCGCGAGGGCCGAACTCCGCCCGACGCTTCTCGACGAACGACGCAATGCCCTCCTGCCCGTCACGCGACGCCACCCCCGCCGCCATCACAGCGGTGGCGTAGTCGTAGGCATCGGCCGTCGCCATGTCGTACTGGGCGTAGTAGGCCCGCTTGCCCTCCATCTTGGAGGTGGCCGAACCGCGGGTTGCTCGGCGCATCAACTCGTCGGTTGCGTCGATCAGTTCGGCGTCGGGCACGACCCGGTTGACCAAACCCCATTCGGCTGCGGTGTGTGCGTCGATCGGGTCGCCGGTGATCGCCATCTCGAGACCGCGCTTGCGCCCGACCGCTCGGGCGATGCCCACCATCGGTGTATGGCAGAACAGGCCACCCTTGCCGCCCGGGGCCTGGAAGGCCGACGACTCGGCTGCAACCGCCATGTCGCACATCGACACCAGTTGGCAGCCGGCAGCGGTGGCGAGCGCATGCACCCGAGCGATGACCACCTGCGGCAACTGCTGGACGAGGAGCATCATCTCCGTGCACAGATCCAGGAGTTCCCGGGCCTCGGTCTCGGTAGCCCCGAGCATGTCACCGAAATTGTGGCCGGCGGAGAACACCGGACCTTCAGCCGCAAGGATCACACCAAGCGCATCGGACTGGCCGGTCTCGCGAAAAGCGTCCCGCAATTCGAGCATCGTGTCTCGGGCGAGAACGTTTCGCTTCTCGGGGTTGGCGAGCGTGATGGTGACGACGGCGCCGTCACGCTCGACCTGGATCCGCTCGTAGCTCATGCGTTCGACGATATCGCAGCCTCGACGAGCCAGGCGAAGATCGGATCGCTTGCCCGATCAGTCATCATCTCGGGGTGCCACTGCACTGCCACGATCGGGAGCGACTCGTGCTCCAGACCCTCGACACTGCCGTCGTCACCACGGCCGGAGACGATGTAGCCGGGGGCCACCTCGTCCACCGTCTGATGATGCAACGAGTTGACCTCGCGACGAGCGCCGTACAGATCGGCAAGCACCGATCCTTCGGCGAACTCCACCGCATGAACCGCGGCCTGCGGGGGCACGTCGTATCGGGCGTGAGGTGGGACGTCCTGGTGGAGGGTGCCCCCGCCGTGGACATTGACGATTTGCAAGCCCCTGCAGATGCCGAGCACCGGGAACGTACCGTCGATTGCGAGTCCCATCAGGGCGAGCTCGAGTTCGTCGCGTTCGGTCTCGGGCGGGAACAGATCGCTCTCCGATGCCTTTCCGTAGCGCTCGGGTCCCACGTCGGTGCCTCCGGTCAGGACTAGGCCGTCGAGTCGACCGACATAGTCCGACGGGTCGATGTCGACGGGCAACAGCACCGGCAGACCACCAGCTTCCTGCACCGCTCGGCCGTAATCGCTCATGTACATGTCGATGTCGATCTCGTGGAGGTTTTCGGCCATCCCCACAATCTGATGACCCTTCTTGCGACGCCCGACGAGACCGATCAGTGGCTTCATCGTCGCGACGTTAGCTGCGCCCGAGACCGTTCGGCACCGAACGAGTATGGTCTGCGGCGCAATCCCAGAAGGAGGCTCGATGACCACCTACGACCGCTATCGCGTGCTGTGGCCCGACCACCTCGGCCTCGCCCGGGGCAAGTACCTTCCGGCGCGCATCGCGGCGAAGGGTACCGGCCACTGCGCCAGTGCCTTTGCGCTCGGCTACGACCGCTCGCTGGTTCCCGCACCCGGCTCGTACCTGCTCGAAGGATTGAAAGACATCTGGGCGACGATGGATCCCGACACGATCAAACCGAGCTGGGAGGACGATCGCACGGCCGTCGCAGTCGCTCACCTCGACTTCGAAGGCGCGCCGTACACCGTTGCCCCGAGGCATGCGCTGCAAAAGGCGGTCGCCGACTGGGCTGATCTGGGCTACACGGTCAAGGTCGGCATCGAACTGGAGGCGTACGTCATCGAACCCGACGGAGACGGAGGCTGGAAGCGTTGGGAAACACCTCGCTCGATGGTCTACGGAACGGGCCCAGGATCCGATCCCAGCGGCGTGATCGACGACATCATGTGGACCGCCGAGCGTTGCGGTTTCAGGACCGAGTCGATCAACGCCGAGTTCGACGAAGCACAATTCGAGCTCACGCTCGAGTACGACGACGCACTTCGGGCGGTCGACGACATCTTCCTCTTTCGAGTGCTGGCCCGTGAGGTTGCCCTCGCTCACGGACTCGACCTCACGTTCCTCGGAAAACCGTTCGCCGGCGTGTCGGGATCGGGCGTCCATGTCAACTTCTCGCTGCTCGACGGCGACGGCAACAACGCACTGATCGACACCTCGTCCGACGACGGCCTGTCATCGCTCGCAAAGGCGTGTCTCGCCGGGCTCGTCGAACACCACAGGGGCATGACCGCCCTGTGCGTGCCGACCATCACCGGGTACCGCCGCCTGCAACCCGGAGAACTCTGTGGCTACTGGGCGAACTGGGGGTTCGAACATCGCTGCGCCGGAAACCGCATCCCCGAAGTGGGTGGACCCGGCACTCGCATCGAAAGTCGGTTGGCCGATGGTTCGGCCAACGTTCATCTTGCGGTCGCTGCTGTTCTCCAGAGCGCCCGCCTCGGCATCGTCCACTCGCTCAGCTGTCCAGATCCGATGACCGACGACGGCTTCGAAACGGTCAACACCGATGTCCACTCTGCAGAGAACCTGAAGGATGCGCTCGCCGATCTCACCGCCGACACGGCGCTGCAAGAAGCGGTCGGTCAAGACCTCTGCGACAACTTTCTCTTCATCAAAGAGGCGGAGTGGGAGCGATTCATCGATGCGGCCGGGGCCTACGAGGGGGGTGACCAGGCCACTGCCTGGGAACTCGCCGAGTACCTCATGTATCACTGACGATTTCTCACTGACGCATCTCCACGACCGGCGCCCACTGATTCCGGAAGGCACCATGCGACGTCTCGGCGACGACATCACGCTGGAAGACCTCGAGTTCGACCCCGATCCGATCATGGCGAGGCTTCGCGCCGACGAACCGGTGTGCTGGGTGCCGGCGCTCGAGATGTGGCTCGTGACCCGCTGGGACGACGTCGCCTTCATGGAGGCACACCCGGAACTCTTCTCGGCGGCGACCGAGCCATCACTGCTCGCCCGGGCCCTCGGGCCCAACATGCTCACCTGTGATCCACCCGAACACACCAGGCTGCAACAGATCATGCAGCCACCGTTCCAGCCCGGTGGACGCAGTGGTTCGTTCGTGTCCGACGAGTTGGCGAGCATTGCCGACACGCTGCTCGACACCGTCGACCCCACCGGTTTCGATCTCATGGCCGACTACGCCCAGTTGCTGTCGGCCGGTGCGTTGGCGACGGTTCTCGGACTCGACCACCACGGCTACGACCAGATGTGGGAGTGGTGCAACGGGCTCTGTGCCGACATCGCCAATTTCGGGAACGACCCGAAGCTCGCACAGGCCGGTGAGATCGCCAAAGCATCGCTCGGTGAAGCGATCGCGCGACGCATCGCCGCAAGCGCCGACGACGACACTGCGATCTCATGGTTCGTTCGCGACGGGGCCACCCCGGAGGAGATCGTCAACAACGTCAGGTTGATGATCTCCGGTGGGATCAACGAACCGCGCGACGGCATCGGCCTGGTGATCCACGTGGTGTTGAGCCGGCCCGACCTTCGCTCCGAGATCGAGGCATCTCCGGCCAAGCTTCGCCGTCTGATCGAAGAGGTCTTCCGGGTCTACACACCCGTCGGCACGGTCACCCGGCAAGCAACCCGGGACCTCGAACTCGCCGGGGTCTCGATCCGCCAGGGCGAACTGGTCAGCGGGGTGCTGCGTTCGGTCAATCTCGACGAGACCCACTGGACCGACCCGACCGAGATCGACCTCGACAGGCGCGAAGGCAGCCATGCCGCGTTTGCGCTCGGCGCACACCGTTGCCTCGGCGAGTGGCTGGGCCGCCAAGAGGTCCGAGTCGGAGTGGAACGGATCCTGGCCCGCTTTCCCGACCTGCGGATGGCCGACGGTGCTGACGTCGAGATCCGCGGTTTCGAGTTCCGTGGTCCCCGCTCGATGTTCGTCACGACGTCGTCGCCGCCGTGATTGCGCCGAGCCACTCGGCGAGTGCTCGGCCGATCTCGTCGGGACTGTCCTCTTGCAGGAAGTGATTGCCGGCCACGGTCACTTCGGTCTGGTTCGGCCAACCCCGACAGAAGTCGAGTTGTGGTCCTTTGAGAATGGCGCCAGGTTCGGCGTTGACGAGCAGCTTCGGAACCTCGCTCTCGGCAAGCCAGTCGGCGTAGCTCTGCACGATGTCGACCACCTCGGCGGGTTCGCCACCGATCGGGATCTCGCGAGGCCAGGTGAGGGTTGGCCGACGGTGTTCCCGTTCGACGAAGGGACGACGGTATTCGTGCATCTCTTCATCGCGGAGATCGCGGATGATGGAGCCGGGAAGCACGGCCTCGACGAACAGATTCTTCTCGATCACCATGTCTTCCCCGGCCTCGGAGCGAAATCCCTGAAAGATCCGCGTGGCTGCATCGGGCCATTCGTCCCAGGTCACGGGACGAACGATGGCCTCCATGTAACAGATCCCCTGCACCCGGTCGCGGTGTCGGTTGGCCCAGTCGAACCCGAGCGCCGAACCCCAGTCGTGGATGACGAGCGTGACGGCGTCACCGATGTCCAGCTCGGTCAGCAGTCCGTCGAGATACGCACGATGCTCGACGAAGCGGTACGAGTCTGGACCGGTGTCGTCGAGCTTGTCGCTGTCCCCATGGCCGATCAGGTCGGGGACGATGACCCTGCCGAGATCTTCCACGTGGGGAACGACGTTGCGCCACAGGTACGACGACGTCGGGTTGCCATGGAGGAACACGATGGCGTCGCCGCTCCCGCGCTCGTGGTACGCCATTTGTTTGCCGTTGACGCTTGCGGAGGACTTGGCAAGCGGGGTGGTGTTGAGGTCGCTCATAGCGTCGAGCCTCTCACGAGAGTGCAACCTGCTAGAACCCAGCCATGCGATCGATGCGACAACGATGGGCCGACGGCGAGAATCTGATCGGCGGATGGCTCTCCATTCCTGCGACCCTCTCCGCAGAGGTGATGGCCCGAGCCGGTTTCGACTATGTGTGCGTCGACACCCAGCACGGTGCTGTCGACTATCAAGTGACCGTCGAGCTGATCCGAGCCATCGAGCACGCCGGCTCGACACCGATCGTGCGTGTGCCGTGGAACGAACCCGGCATCATCGGCAAGATGCTCGACGCAGGCGCAGAGGGCGTCATCATCCCGATGGTCAACACCGTCGAGGAGGCCCAGGCTGCGGTCAGTGCCTGTCGTTACGCCCCCCAGGGTGGATCGAGGTCGTTCGGTCCGACGGTCGGCCGGGTGCGACGCGCCGACTACGTCGAGTGGGCGGCCGAGAACATTGCGGTCATTCCGATGATCGAGACCAAGCAGGCGGTCGACAACCTGCCCGACATCCTCCAGGTGCCCGGCATCGATGCGGTCTATGTCGGACCGGCAGACCTCTCACTCACGCTGGGCCTGCCGCCCGCAAACAACGATGGTGATGCTGCGTTCGACGAGGCCTATGCCACGATCATCGCCGAGTGCAACAACGCAGGGGTGATGCCCGGCTGCCACGCTTCCGGGTCGCTGGTGCAACAACGGTTCGGTCAGGGCATGCGGATGGTGACCGCCATCGCCGATCAGATCGCATTGGCGGCCGGAGCGAAAGCCGATCTCGCCCGTGCCCGCGGGACGCACGTCGACGACGAAGGCAGTTCGCTCTACTGAGCGCTGTCGACGTCCCACGATCGGCCCGACACGACAGCCCCGCTATGGTCGCCTCGTGTCCGAGCCGACCGGTGGCGACGAGATCCTCGACGCCGAACAGCAGATCCAGGCAGTACTCGGCGACCGCCCGCTCGACTTCACCTCGATGCAGGCCATCTCGAACATCTACCGGGCCGCCGCGTCGGTTCGCCGACGAGCGGAACGAACCGTTCTCGCCGAGCACAACCTGTCGTGGGGTGGTTTCACCTGCCTGTGGGTGCTGTGGGTCTGGGGCGAGATGGAGACTGCGAAACTCGCATCCGAATGCGACCTGGCAAAAGGCACGCTCACCGGGCTTCTCACCACGCTGGAGAAGCAAGAGCTGGTCGAGCGAACGCGGCTCGAAGCCGACCGACGGCGCGTCGTGGTGCACCTCACCGATGTCGGCCGCGCCACGATCGAGAACGTCTTCCCCCTCTTCAATGCGTTCGAAGGCGACATGTCGGCCGGTCTCTCCGTCGAGCAGAAGCAGGCGTTGGCCCACCATCTGCGGCGGGTGATCACCAACGCCACCGACGACTGAGCCGGCCGGTGGCGCAGGTATCGCCGGGCGTCAGATCGTGATGTCGGCGATGAGATCGAGGTCGGTGAAGGCAACATCACCGACCGCTGCACCGAACTCGGCCGCCGCCGCTTGGGTGACTGCGAGTTCGTTGTTCAACTCGGCTTCCTCGACCGAGTCGAAGAAGATCAACTGGTGCACGACCCCAGGCCGATTTCGGTCGGCGCAGATCATCGCCCGACGGGCATAGGTCTCGCCTTGCGCTGCGTCGGCGTACTCGTTCAGCAGGCGAACTGCCTCCTGAGGGTCGAGTTCGAACTCCATGATCTGAACAAACATGCTGGGTCTCCTCCGTTGCGGACGGTTCGGCGTCGCGCAACTGTCGCACGCCGACGGTAGCGGACCGAGCATCCTCGATGCCCGGCAACGAGGAATCAGTCGGCTCGCCGACGAAGTTCGTCGAGCAGCAACGGGTCGTGCCGGCCGAGTGCCGGCACGACCGGATCTGCGTCGGGCATTCCATCGATGTTGAACGGGGCCCGATAGGTCCGAGTCCGGCCGGTCGGCAGCTCGGTGGTGATGAAACGATCGCGGGCCCGCAACTGTTCGTGCTCCCACACCGCACGCGGATCGTTGACCCTGCTGAAGGCGATCCGTGCGTTCCGCAGACGATCGAGCATCTCCCCGGCCGGTGCCGAAGAGAGGGCGGCTCGAAGCAGCGGCTCGAAGACATCGATGTGACGAATACGTGCCTCGTTGGTCGAGAACCGGTCGTCGGTCACGAGGTCGGGCATGGCGAACACCTCGCACGCAAGCGCCTCCCACTCGGCCTGATTCTGGACGGCCAGCACGATCTCGCTGCCGTCATCGAGTGGGTAGATGCCGTAGGGGGCAATCATGGCGTGGCGATGGCCGGCCCGGACCGGCCGAGCACCGCGCCCCACAGCACCGTATGTGGGCGCTGCGGTCCATTCGGCGAGACACTCGAGCATCGAGAGTTCGATCGTGGCCCCCTCCCCGGTCCGAGCGCGGCGATACAGCGCAGCAAGGATCGACGACAGTGCATACATCGCACTGGCGATGTCGGCGACGGAAAAGCCGACCTTGCTCGGCGCGTCTTCCGAGCCAGTGAGCGCGATCGCACCGGCCTCGGCCTGGATCGCGAGGTCGTACGCCTTGTCGTCGGTGCGGGGACCGCCGAGCCCGTACCCGCTGATCCCACAGGCGACGATTGCCCGATGGCGATCGTGTACCTGATGGGCGAGCAGACCAAGCCGATCAGCAGCAGCAGGGGCCAGATTTTGGATGAACACGTCGGCTCCGGCGAGCAGCGACTCGAAGGTGGCTCGATCGTCGGAATCCTTGAGGTCGAGCTCGAGACTGTCCTTGCCGCGGTTACCCCACACGAAGAATGCAGAGCTGCCCTCGACAGCCGTGTCGTAGTCACGGGCGAAGTCGCCCGATCCGGGCCGTTCGATCTTGAGGACCCGTGCCCCGAGATCGACGAGTTGCCTGGTGCAGAACGGCGCGGCGATCGCCTGTTCGACCGCAAGCACGATGATTCCGTCCAGAGGGGCTGCCATCAGCTGTCCCCGGGCAGAAAACCACCACGAGTCTGGGGCAGCTTCATGTCGAGGATTCGGCTGGCCACGACCGTCCGCAAAATCTGGGCTGTCCCGCCCCCGATGGTGAACATTCGAACGTCGCGGTACATGCGCTCGAGCGGGTGGCGTCGCGAGTAGCCAGCTGCACCGTGCACCTGCAGAGCATCACTCACCACCTGGATGGCAGCCTCCGATGTGAAGATCTTCGCTTGGGCGGCGAGCGCAGGATCGGGGAACGCCGATCCGTCCGGTCCCTGCGATGCAGCAGCTCGATACGTGAGGCTCCTGGCCGCTTCGAGCTTGACGCTCATGTCCGCGAGCATCCACTGAAGACCCTGAAACTCGGCGATCGGCCGATCGAACTGCTCTCGTTCCTTCGCAAAGACCAACGCCTGTTCGTACGCACCCTGGGCGATACCGAGTGCCACCGTCCCGGCACCGACTCGCTGCGCGTTGTAGGCGTTCATCAGGTCGGCGAACCCGCGACGCAACCCGGAGGGTGGCATCACGACCATGTCGGGGCCGATGTACATGTCCTCGAAGGCGACTTCCATTTCCGGGATTGCCCGCAGACCCATGGTCGGCTCGCGGCGGCCGAACCGAAGACCCTCGGTTTCGTCGCGAATCGCAAGGAACCCACCGATGCCTTCCTCGGCGCCGTCCTCGTCGAACACGCGAGCGAAGATCAGATGCAGGCGGCTGACCGACCCACCGGTGATCCAGTGTTTCATGCCGTTCAGGACGAACCCGTCGCCGTGGCGGTCGGCGCGCGTCGTCATCATCGACGCCGCCGAACCGGCGCCGGGCTCGGTGATACAGATCGCAGGCTTGTCCCCGGCAAGCACCAGTTCGGCGGCGAGCTGCTTTTGTGCATGGGTGCCGTAGGTCATCACCGCCGAGATGGCGCCCATGTTCGCCTCGACCGCGATGCGACCGGTGACGCCACAGACCTTCGCCATCTCCTCGACCACCAGGATCGCATCGTGGATCGAGTGCCCCGGACCCCCGTATTCGCCGGGAATGCACATGCCGGTGAAGCCGGCCTGCTGCAACGCCTCGACGTTCGGCCAGGGATACTGCTCAGCCTCGTCGACGTCGGCGGCCCGGGGGCCGATGACGTCTCGGGCCAACGATCGGGCCTTTGCCTGGAGTTCGAGTTGTTGGTCGGTCAGTTGCCAGGTCATGTCGTTCTCAATAGCTCTTGGGCAGGCCAAGGCACTTCTGCGCAACAAAGGCCAGGACGAGATTGTTGTTGATCGGGGCTACTTGGTAGAGGCGGGTCTCACGCAGCTTTCGTTCGATGTCGTATTCCGAAGCGAATCCGAAGCCGCCGAACGTTTGCACGGCAGCATTGCCTGCTTCCCACGATGCCTCTGATGCCAGCATCTTTGCCATGTTGGCCTCCGCCCCACACGACTCGCCTCGGTCGAAAAGGTTGGCGGCCTGCCAGCGCATGAGATCAGCAGCTCGGAGGTTGGCGTACGCCTTGGCAAGCGGGAACTGCACCCCTTGATTCACACCGATCGGGCGGCCGAACACGTGTCGCTCATTGGCGTAGTTGCTCGCTCGGTCGAGAAAGAACCGGCCGTCACCGATGCACTCTGCCGCGATCAGGATCCGCTCGGCGTTCATCCCGTCGAGGATGTGCCGGAATCCCATGCCCTCGGTGCCGATGAGCGCCTCGGCGGGAATCTCGACATCGTCGAAGTACACCTCGTTGGTGTTGTGATTCATCATGGTCTCGATCGGGTTGATGGTCAGACCGGGGATGAGCTCACCCGACTCGGTGCGCATCTCGACGATGAAGACGGAGAGGCCCTCGACCCGGTTGGTCACTGCGTCGGCAGGGGTCGTGCGAGCCAGCAGGATCATCAGGTCGGATTGCCGGGCCCGACTGGTCCAGATCTTTTGCCCGTTGATGCGCCACACGTCGCCGTCGCGCACCGCTCGGGTCGAGATGGCCGTCGTTTCTGAGCCGGCGGTGGGCTCGGTCACACCGAACGCCTGCAGACGCTTTCGGCCATCGGCGACCTGGGGCAGATAGTGCGCCTTTTGGTCTGCAGAACCGTGGCGGAGCAGTGTCCCCATCACGTACATCTGCGCGTGACAGGCGGACGGATTGCCTCCGCTCGCCGAAATCTCCTCGAGGATGACCGACGCGCCCGCAAGGCTGAGCCCTCCACCGCCGTACTCCTCGGGGATCAACGAGCCGAGCCAGCCTTGGTCGGTGAGTTCCTGCACGAACTCGGTTGGATAGTGGTCCGGTTCCAGACCGCGCCAGTACTCGTTGCCGTACCTGTCGCAGAGTCGGCGAACTTCAGTCCGGATGTCGTCGAAGTCCTGGGGCTTGGCATCAGAGGTGGTGGACACGGCCTGCATGTTCCCAGACCCTCGATGGTGACGTCACCCCCGCCGGGCACATCTTCTCGAATGGTTGGTACAGCAGAACCCGACCAGCGGCGGCCTACCGATGACTGTGCCGATTGATCGTTCGGATCCGAACGAATTACGGTCCCGGCATGGCCGATCTCACGGGCTTCACGTACCCCCGAACGCCCACCGGGGCAGGCAGCATTCTTCCCGATCCCCCATGGCACTACTCCGGGGACATGCTGACGATCGAATTCCGCACCGACCCGGCCAACGTGGCCGAACTCCTTCCCAACGGCTTCGAACTCGCCGAGGAGGACCCGGGCGCATGCGCACTGATCTGGGCGTGGTGGCAGAGCTGCTCGGATTCGTTCGAAGAACTGCTCGATCCGTCACGGGCCCAATACAACGAGACCTTTCTCGTCGTGCGCTGCCGGTACGACGGGGTCACCTACAGCCGTGCCGTGTACATCTGGGTCGACAAGGACTTCGCCATGTCACGGGGCCATGTGCAGGGCTATCCGAAGAAACTCGGTGAGATGTGGATGACCAAGCCGGTGCCGTACGGCAGGGCCGGGCCCCGCCTCGAACCGGGTGGGCGGTTCGGCGCGACCCTGTCGACCTTCGGTCGCCGTCTCGCAGACGCCAGCTTCACCATCACGGGATTGGCCGAGACGCCTGGCTTCGTCAACGGCCACCCGATGCTCCACAGCCGCCAGATGCCCGCAATCGAGATGGACGGTCGCGATTCGCTCGACGAACTCGTCACCATGACCGGCTACGACGCCGAGGCCGGCCCGGTCTACGCCGGTGATGCAACGCTCGAGCTGCTCGACGCACCCACCGAGGAGCTCACCCGCCTTGCCCCCTTCGAGATCATCGGGGGGTACTTCCGCCAGGTCGGTCAGTCGATGCACGCCGGCACGACGGTCGTCGCCCACCCGAACCCGTTGGCGACATGAGATGCCGATGAGCGAGAGCCGCTCACAGACCCGGGACACATCATTCGGTACCAAACGATTAGGGTGCCGCGAATGGTGAAGGGCGCCACGTTCGTCGACGACTACCTGGCCGACCTCGGTCCCGACGACGCGGACATCACCTCGCACGACACTTACACCCACGGGGTTCCGCACGCGACCTTCGCCCGACTTCGCAGGGAGGATCCCGTCCACTGGACCCCCGAGACCGACGGATCGGGCTTCTGGTCGATCACGACCTACGAGCACGCACTCCACGTCAGCCGCGACGTCGACACCTACACCTCTGCACAAGGCATCCGCCTCGAGGAAATGGATGCCGAGGAGCATGCTGCGCGCAAGACGATGATGGAAATGGATCCACCGGAGCACACCCGCTACCGACGACTCGTCAACAAGGGGTTCACCCGCCGAACGGTCGAGTCCTATGAGCAGCCGATCCGATCCCTTGCCGCCGAGGTTGTCGAGCGGGCGTTGCACAACGACCACTTCGACTTCGTTCACGAGATCGCCGAAGAACTCCCGATGCGCATGCTCGGCAAGCTCCTCGGCACCTCCGACGAACATGGTCGCCAGCTCGTCGCCTGGGGCGATGCCCTGCTCGGCAACACCGACCCCGATTTCACCGACTACCCGGTCGACTTGGTCGACACCGATGAGTTCCGCATGGTTCCGTTCCGTTCGCCCGCTGCGATCGAGATCTTCTCGTTCGCCCAAGAGCAGGCCGAGCAGCGCCGCCGCTGCCCGCGCGACGACATCATCGGCCAGTTGCTCGAACCGGCCATCGACGGCGTACCCCTCACCGATCGCGAGTTCAACAACTTCTTCACCCTGCTCGTCGCAGCCGGCAACGACACCACCCGCTACACGATCACCCACGGCGTGTGGACGATGATGAACCACCCGCAACTCTGGCAGGGCCTTCGCGATCATCCCGAGCTCATGTCGAGGGCAGTGGAGGAGGTGCTCCGCACCAGCGCGGTCACCATGCACTTTCGGCGCACCGCCACCGCTGACACCGAACTCGGCGGCAAGCAGATCAAGGCAGGCGACAAGGTTGCCATGTGGTTCAACTCGGCCAACCACGACGAGGAGGGGTTCGAGCACCCCTTCCGCTTCGACATGAACCGCCACAAGAACGACCACATGGCGTTCGGCCGCAACGGACCCCACCTGTGTCTCGGCGCCTGGCTCGCCCGCATGGAGGTTCGCCTCGTGTTCGAGGAACTGATGAAACGGATCGATCGACTCGAGCTGGCCGGTGACATCGCCCACCTCCGCTCGAACTTCATCGCCGGCATCAAGCGCATGCCGGTGCGCGTGATCGCCTAGCAGAGCAGCCCTACCCACCGACACCACAGGCCGAGGAGCAGACCATGGGAGCAATCGTCGGAGCCGCACTCGTGTCGCACGTCCCACCGCTGGTCTTGCCCGAAGCGGTGCGCCGTGCGATGAACGACGGCGAGGACACCACGCTGGTTGGAGGGCTTCATCGGCTGCGGGACGAAAAACTCGCACCGCTCGGGGCCGACACGATTGTGGTGATCGACACCCACTGGTTTACGACGATCGAACACGTCGTTGCGTCCCACGACCGCCGCACCGGGATGTACACCTCCGAGGAACTGCCTCGGGGCATGTGCCAGATGCCCTACGACATGCCCGGCGACCGCGAGCTCGCCGAACGCTGGGCCGAACTGTCCGACGACCGGGACGACACCTGGATCACTGCGATCGACGACGAGTACCTGCCGGTGCACTACCCCACCATCAACCTCCTCCCCTTCCTTCAGGGCGACGAGGCGTGGCTGTCGGCCGGTATCTGCCAAACCGCCGAACCCGACGACTTCTTGCTCTTCGGGAACCTGCTCGGCCAGGCGATCGCGTCCCTGGATCGACGGGTTGTGATCCTTGCGAGCGGCGGTCTCAGTCATCGGTTCTGGCCGCTCAAGCAGTTCCGTGATCACGAGGGAGCCGACCCCGACACCCACGCCCGAACGCCTGAGGCCGCAGCGGCCGACCGTCGAGTGCTCGAGTGGATGATGGGCGGCGACCATGCGGCGATCATCGACTTCGTGCCCGAGTTTGCGCGTCATGCACCCGAGGGATTCTTCGGCCACTACCTGACCATGGTCGGTGCCCTCGGCGGTGCTGCCTGCACCGCAACAGGACAGCAATACGGTGCGTACGAGGCCGTCGCAGGAACGGGTCAGGCCCACGTATGGTTCGATCTGTGAGCGGATCCGATCGCAGCGCCCTCGTCATTGCCCACGAGCCAGACGGTCCGTCGGGCCAGGTCGGTGTCCGCCTCACCGAACGCGGCTTTCGACTCCACACCCACCTGGTGACCGACGACTACGACCGGCCCCAGGCCTTCGCCCCCTGGCCGACGTTCGAGGACTTCGACCTGATCGTCGTCATGGGTTCCATCCGATCGCTCACCGACAAGGACCAGATCAGTTCGTGGATCCATGACGAGATCGCCGACATCGGCGCTGCGATCGAGCGAGACCAACCCGTGCTGGGCGTGTGCTTCGGAGGTCAGCTGATCGCCGACGCGATGGGAGGCTCCGTCGAGGTCTCACCCATGGTCGAAGTCGGCTGGTACGAGGTCGAACCATTCGACGGCGCTCCCGACGTCATCGCCGACGGACCGTGGTTCGAGTGGCATCACGACCGCTTCCACCCGCCGCCCGATGCCGAGGTTCTCGGTCGCAACGAAACCTCTACCCAACTGATCCGGATCGGTCGAAGTGTCGGGACCCAGTTTCACCCTGAGGTGGATGTCCCTCACATCGAAGGCTTCCTCCGGGATGCGCCACCGGCCTACCTCGACGAGATCGGCATCGTCCCTGACCAGATGATCGAACAGATGCGGGGGATGCAGGCCGACAACTCGCGACGCTGCCACCAGCTGGTCGATTGGTTCCTCGACGAGGTCGCGTTCCCGGGCGAGTAGCGCTCAGCCCAACCGGCAGCGCTCAGCCCAACCGGCTCTGTGGCGCCCATGTGGCGTGCGTGCCGCTCGAGATGCGCTCGGGGAGCTGGACCCGGCAGATCGGCCCGGCCGCCGGATCGGCGGCGTCGAAGATCTCGCAGTGCGACACGTCGTTGACGATGTCGGACGAGAACGTCACGAGATAGGCGTCATCCTCGGCCGTCGACCCGAGTCGCGGCGCAACGACCGTCTCGGAAACAAAGGTTCCGTCGGGAGCCTCCCAGAGTTCCTCCACCCCGGACGTCACGTCCTGCTTGACGAGGCCGTCGAACGCGAACAGCCCGTGCGAGCATCGGGCGCTGTAGCTGTACCGGTACGGGCGACCCACGTGCTGCCCGTTGATCATCGGGAACTCGAGGCACCGATCGCTCAGCGATTCCTCCGACGTTTCACCGGTCACGAGATTGAACCGCCAGCGGTGATGGCGGGCCTGCAACACGTTCATGTCGAGCGTTTCGAACCCCTTGTGGTGCGGCTTGATCGATGCGCTGCGCTCGACACCGCGGGCGGTCGGGTTGTGCTGGAAGAAGCCGTCGAGCACGACCTCGTCACCGTCCTCATAGGCGTTCGTCCAGTGCAGCACGAACGTCGGATCGGCCTCGAACCACCGGATGTCGTCGGTGGTGCCGTGCCGGGGAACGAGTGCGAATCGACTCGGCAGATCGCGGCGAAACACGTTCGAGTAATAGCCGCTGGCCAAGGCGTCGGGGTCCCAGAACAGCGGAAGGTCGTTCAGGATCGAATAGTGCTCGGTGAACATCATGTCGTGGGGCAGACGCGGCCCCGGGAGGGGGATGTCGATATAGGTGGCGACGTGGCCATCGGGGTCGATCACCCCGTAGTGCATGTAGGGCGCCTCGACCCCGTAGTTGAAGAACAGCAGTTCACCGGTGTGCTCGTCGACCCGCTTGTGGGCCGAAACACCCTCGTTCGGGAACCAGTCGTCCCAGCGGGTGGTTCCCTTCGTCTCGAGGGTGTGGGGGTCGAGTCGATAGAGCTCACCACACTGGTAGAAGCTCGCCAGTGCCTCTCCCCGATGCACCACCACATCGGTGGACGCATTGTCCTTCATCATCGATCGGGCGCCCCAACCATGATCGGCGAGCGCGTTCGACGGGTGTTCGGTGATGCCCGCCCACAGCGATCGACCGGCCTCCTGCTCGGCGAGGAACCCTTCGGTTCGCACGAAACGGTTCGCGTACCGAGCCTCTCCCCCGCCGAACGAGATCGAATGCAGCATCGCATCGCCGTCGAACGGGTGGTAGCGCCGGATCGGTTCGAAGACGGCGGTTTCGGTGTTGCGAAGGTAGGTACCGGCAAGGTCGTGGGGAATCTCCCCTTCGACATCGAGGTCCCATGCGTCGTACTCGCGATACTGCGGACGCCACACCCCTGTGCGGTACGGGTGATCGTCATCGGGCGGAAGTCCGCCATGCACCTCGTTGACCAACTGGACCTGCATACGTCACAGGTTTGCGCATGGGGACGAGCGGCGCCATCTCTGGCAGGCTGAACATCATGAGCGAGCCGACCTCGATCGATGATCTTGTCCGTCGCGCCGTTGCCGCCCGGCCCGACGAGGCAGCCTTGGCCGATGCACCCAACCGCGCGTCGGTCGACGGCGCCGATCCCGTGCGACTGACGTGGTCGGAACTCGACGCCCGAATCGATGGTGCGGCAGCAGCTCTCACCGACCTCGGGGTGGGTCCTGGCGTGCCGGTCGGGATCCAGCTTGCGAACGTCGTGGAACTGCCGATCACGATTCTCGCCTGCTTCCGGCTCGGTGCGGTGGCCGTCCCCTTCCCGATCCAGCATCGCGCCCACGAACTCCGCCACGGGATCGAAACCGCCGGCTTCGAGGTCTTCGTCACGACCGACCGACCCGACCGACCCGACCAGGTCGAGTCGGCCACCGCGACCCTGCGCCAGTACGGCCCGGTGGCGATGACCCCTCCGGCGACTGCGCCCGGACCTCCTCTCGAGTCCGCCGTCGTCGGTGCCGAGACCCGCGCCACGATCTGCTGGACGTCGGGGACGACCGGCACGCCGAAAGGGGTCCCGCGAACCCATGGTCAGTGGATGGCATCGTCGAGTTTCCAGGTCAGCGAGCTGCGAATCGCCGCAACCGACCACATCCTGTGCCCGTTCCCGGTCGTGAACATGGCAGGAATCGGCGGGATGCTCGTGCCGTGGGCCGAGGCCGGTGCGTTCCTGGCCCTGCATCAGCCGCTCGACCTCGAGGTGTTCCTGGGGCAACTCGTCAGCGAGCGAATCACTTACACCGTCGTGCCACCGGCTGCGCTGAACATGCTGTTGGGCAACACCGAGCTGCTCGACTCGCTCGACCTGTCCAACATCCGCACCATCTCGTCCGGTTCGGCGCCGCTCGACCCATGGATGGTCGAAGGGTGGCAGGAGCGCGGCATCGAGATCGCCAACGTGTTCGGATCCAACGAGGGCGCTGCACTGCTGTCGACGATGGCAGCTGTGCCCGACCCGACCGAACGGGCTCGGTACTTCCCGATCCCTGACCGACCCGGCGTCGAGACGAGGCTCGTCGACCTCGAGAACGAGGCGGCGATCACCGAGGCCGGAACGGTCGGTGAGTTGCGCTTTCGCGGCATCACGGTGTTCGACGGCTACGTCGGCAGCGATGGGGCCGAATTCGACGCCGATGGTTGGTACCGCACCGGCGATCTGTTCGAATACGTCGCCGACGACAACCCTCCTCGGTTGCTGAAGTTCGTCGATCGGGCCAAGGACATCATCATCCGCGGTGGGATGAACATCAGCGCCGCAGAGATCGAGGCGCTGGTTGCCGACCACCCGGCCATCGTGGAGTGTGCCGCGATTGGCTTCCCCCACCCCGACCTGGGCGAGAAGGTCGGCGTGTTCGCGGTCGCCGGCCCCGACGCCGACCGACCATCGCTCGACGAACTCGTTGCCCATCTGCGCGAGCATCAAATCGCCAGCTACAAGCTGCCCGAACGACTCGACTACCTCGACGCCCTGCCCCGCAATCCGGTGGGCAAGGTCGTCAAACCCGAACTCCGTCAGATCTGGCGCGACCCAGCAACACCAGAGCGCCAGCCAACAACACAAGAGAGCGAACAGTGACTGCAATCCTCGGTGGCCATCAAACCGACTTCGCCCGCAACATCGCAAAGCAGGATCTCGACGTCAGCGACCTCACGAAGGAAGCGATCGAGGCCATCCTTGCCGACGCCGGCGTCGACGCCGCTGACATCGAGTCGATCCATGTCGGCAATGCGTTCGGCCAGCTCTACAACGGGCAGGGGCACCTCGGCGCGATGCCGGCGACCGTGCTCCCCGAGTTGTGGGGCGTGCCTGCGATGCGACACGAGGCGGCCTGCGCGTCGTCGTCGATGGCCGCACTCGCCGCCATGGCCGAGATCGAGGCCGGGCGCTACGACTGCGTGCTCGTCCTCGGCATCGAGCAGGAGAAGAACATGCCGGGCGCGCAGGCTGCCTCTGTGCAGACTGCGGCTGCCTGGGTCGGTCACGAGACCGAGGGAGTCGAGTTCTTCTGGCCCTACGCCTTCAACCGCGTCGCCGACGAATACGACAGGCGCTACGGGATCAGCGACGAACATCTCCGGGCCATCGGCGAACTCAACCTTCGCAACGCCCAGGACAATCCGAATGCCCAGACCCGGATGTGGAAGCTGACCCCCGAATCCTTCAGCGACGACGACCATGCCAACCCGGTCGTGGAGGGCCGCCTCCGCCGCAACGACGTCACCCAGATCACCGACGGCGCCGCCGGCGTCGTCTTGGTGAGCAATCGCTGGCTCGAGGCGAGGCACCGCACACCGAAGGCCCGGATCGTGGGCTGGGGTCACACCACGGTCGGCTTGCCGATCGACCAGAAGTTCGAGCGGAGTTCCGACAGCGAGTACGTCATGCCGCATGTCAGGCGGGCGATCACCGATGCGTTCGGGCGCGCCGGTATCAGCGGTCCCGAGGACCTCGATGCCATCGAGACCCACGACTGCATGACTCCGTCTGAATACCTTGCGATCGATCACTTCGGCATCACCGCGGCGGGAGAGTCGTTCAAGGCGGTCGAACAAGGCTGGCTCGAACGAGACGGCAAGATGCCGGTGAACGCCAGCGGAGGCCTGATCGGCGGTGGTCATCCCGTCGGCGCCACCGGTGCCCGCATGTTGGTCGACTCGATGAAACAGGTCACCGGGACTGCGGGTGGGTACCAGGTCGACGGTGCGACGCGCGTCGCAACACTCAACATCGGTGGGTCCACTGCCACCACCGCTTCGTTCATCGTGGAGGGCGCAGTCGAGTGACCACACCCGATTTCGACAACATCGTCCTCGAGATCGACGACGGCATCGCCACGGTCACCCTGCACCGGCCCGACAAGCTCAATGCAATGAACGAGCCGATGCGTCGCGAGTTGATGGCCGTGCTCGACCACACCGATGCCGACGACGATGTCCGGGCCGTGATCTGGACCGGGGCAGGCCGCGGCTACTGCGCAGGTGCCGATCTCTCCGGTGGTAGCGGCACGTTCGACTACTCGGCACGCACCGGCGACGGGGCTGCTGCGCCGACGGTGCAACGCGACGGTGGGGGCCAACTGGCGCTGCGTATCTACGAATCGATCAAGCCGATCATCGGTGCGATCAACGGCGCCGCGGTCGGGGTCGGGGTCACCATGACGCTGCCGATGGACATCCGACTCGCCTCGACCGAGGCAAAGTTCGGATTCGTGTTCGCTCGTCGCGGCATCGTGCCCGAGGCATGCTCGAGCTGGTTCCTCCCTCGCATCGTGGGGATCAGCCGTGCGCTCGAATGGACCTACAGCGGACGGGTGTTCCCCGCTTTGGAAGCCCACGATGCCGGACTGGTGCGCAGTCTCCACGCCCCCGACGATCTCCTACCTGCCGCCCGTGAACTCGCCCGGACCTTCACCGAGGAGACATCCCCGTTGTCGGTGTCGACCACCCGTCAAATGCTGTGGCGCATGCTGGGCGCCGATCACCCGATGGAGGCGCACAAAGTCGACAGCCGAATGGTGCAGGAGCTCGGGGCCGGGCCCGATGCAGCCGAAGGCGTTGCGAGCTTCCTGGAGAAGCGTCCTGCGCACTTCGAGGGCAAGCCGAGCAGCCAGCTCCCCCCCAGCATGCCGTGGTGGGACGAGCGGCCGTTCGAGTGACCTTCGACAACGCTGAACTTACAGCGTAAGCTGACGTCATGTCAGATACGGCCGACCAGCTCCGGATCGAACGTCGAAACGAACGGCGCACGGTTGCGCCCTACCGCGGTGGCATCGCCGTACGACTGATCGTCACCTGGATGTTCTTCATCGCAGCCTGGGTAGCCCTCGTGATCGCCACGACCGCCGGTCCTGTTCCTCTGTGGGTGGGCGCACTCGGGAGTTTCGTGATTTCGACCACGTTCTACATGCCGTTGCACGAGGCGACCCACGGCAATGTCTGGGGTGACGTTTCGACCGCCCGCTGGGGCGAAGAGGTCGTCGGCATGGCCTCGTCGTTCTGGGTCGGGTTTTCCTATCGGGGGCACCGGATCTCCCACATGAAACACCATGCCTTCACCAACGACCCTGCGAAGGATCCCGACTTCTTCGTCCACGGCTCCAAACTCGAGTTGCTGCCCAAGCTCTACGCCGGGACACTCGTCAACACCTTTCTGCCGCTGTTCGCCTTCGTGCCACCAGCCCGGATGCTTCTCCCGAGCGTGATCAAACAAGAGGGAGCTCGCCTCGAACGCAGCCCTGCCGAAGACCGCTACACGTTTCGCTTCTGGCTGCTGCGAACCCTTGCGTTGATTGCAGCGTTCACGATGGGCGTTGGTTGGGAAGCCCTGTGGCTGTGGTTCGTTCCGAGCGCCTTCGTGATCTGGTGGCTTGCGTTCATCTTCGCCTGGTACCCACATCACCCCGCCGACGGGCAGGTCGGCCGCTACGTCGACACCCGGGTCGCGACATTCCCCGGGTCCACGATCATCATTCGCGGTCACGATCACCACGCACTCCACCATCTCTTCCCTCGCGTCGTGCACTACAAGTTGCCGAAACTGTGGAAGGAGATCGGTCCCGAGTTGACTGCGAAAGGTGTCCGCACCGAAGGCACGGCACTCGGCGCCACCGGCCCGATCGTCTGGTAGCGCTCAGTCCTCGAGGTGCAGGGCCGCACCGCGAGCGGCGCCCTGGCGAACATTGATGATCTCGACAGACACGGCGTTGTCGGTGGTCCCGATCTCCTCGACGAGTCGGCGCAACGCCGCTGCAGCCGAGTAGTCCATGCGGCCGACGCCGGCCAGATCGAGGACCACCGACACGATGTCGGGATGCTCCGCGATCTCGCCGCGAATGAGCCGTTCGATGTTGGGAATCGTGGCGAACCAGAGCACCCCTTCCGGGGCGACGGTGAGCACATCACCAGCGCGCGAGCTCGGCGTGGTGACCCGAAGCTCGCGGTAGAGATGACTCCCGAGCGCAAGCGCAACACCGACAAGGACCCCGCGCTCGACCCGGGGAGCAGAGACCAACGTGGCGACCAGTGTGCCGACACCGACTGCAGCCTGCAGCAGGTTGCGTTGGACCAGTCGCACCAGTTCGCCGACCGCCACGAGCTTGACCACGGCTCCCAGCACGATCGCTCCGAGAATCGCTCCCGGAAGGTTCTCGAGCAGAGGGGTGAGCGGCAGCGCAAGCATCACGAACGCTCCGGTGATCGCGCCGGCCCAGGCACTGTTCGCACCGGCCAGTCGGTTCAACGAGCTTCGGCTGAACGAACCACCGACCGGAAACGCACCCGAGACAGCCGACGCAAGGTTCGCAACGCCCTGTGAAACCATCTCGCGGTTGGCGTCCCACGGCTCGCGTTCTTCAGCTGCGAACGTTCGGGCGATCGATGACGGCTCGGCGAAGCCCACAAGCGCAATGACGAGTGCCGGGAGGACAAGATCGCCGACCTGATCCCACGGGAAGTCGAAGGTCAGCGAGACGAACCCACCGTCGAGCTCGCCGACCACCGTCCCGGAATAGTCCGTCACCCCCGAAACGACCACACCGACGATGACGGCAACGAGGACACCTGGGAACAGCTTGTGGAGTCGTCGACCCCCGAACATGCACACCAGGGTCAATAGGGAAAAACCGATCGCTCCGGCCTGCCATTCGTCGGGCGAGGTGATGGCCTGCCAGGCATCGACCAGCACACCGTCACCATCGGTTGCGACATCGAAGATCTTTGGCAGCTGACTCGAGAGGATCAAGATCGCCGCCCCGGTGGTGAATCCGGTCAGCACCGGCTCCGACAGCAGATACGCGACCCCACCCATGCGCACCAGGCCGAGCGCCACACGGAATCCGCCGACGAGCAACGCCAGCAGTGCCGCCAACTCGATGTACTGGCCGGACTCGGGCGTCGCAAGGGGCTCGAGCGCACCGAACGCCAACAATGCGGTCAGCGCAACCGGCCCCGTCTGCAGGTACCGAGACGAGACGAACACCGCCGCCAGAATCGGCGGCAGGGCCGATGCGAACAAGCCGTACTGGGGAGGCATCCCGGCAATCTCGGCATAGGCGAGCGACTGCGGTAGAGCGACCAGAGCCACCGAGATCCCGGCAACGAGGTCACCGGAACTCGGCTTCGGCATCGTCGTCAAACCCTTCATCGCCGGTCAGGCTAGGCGGCTGGCTGCAACCACGCCGACGCACGACTCGATCTGGCCGCGATTTCGTCGACCCTCCCCAGCTGACCTGTTCAACCGGGTGGTTCGATCCATTCGTCGGTGCGGGTGTCGCGCCACAACGTGACCCAACGGCGACATCCCGACAGGTGGAACCACGCCTCGCGAACCGCGCCATGGACGTTGGTGTGCATGTAGCCGCGATCGACGTCACGCCGATCGGGATCGACGATCGTGTCGGGCACGGTGGGAATCTCGCCGTGGACCCATTCCTCGATCGAGCGCGGGCCGCAGTGCGGGCAGGGGACACGCATGCTCATCAGTGCGTACCCGACGATCCACGATCGGCGAGCGTGCGGTCGCGTGCGAACCGATCGAGCGAGAACGGCGCCATCAGTTCTGGCGCCACACCGGTTGCGATGTGTTCCGCCATACATTCGCCACCCGCCGGAATTGCCTTGAACCCCCACGTTCCCCACCCGGTGGTGACCAGGAAGCCATCGATCCCGGTGTCGCCCATGATCGGGGAGTAGTCGGGTGACATGTCACAACTCCCGGTCCATTGCCGAAGCACTCGCAGGTTGCGCATGAAGGGCAGAACGGTGATGGCTCGATGCGACAACGACGCCAACAAGTCATACGTGGAGCCTCGGGAATAGCTGGGCTGCCGATCGATCTCGGCTCCGAGGAGCATCTGGCCGCGTGCCGTCTGTGAGACATAGAACCCGAGGTCTCCGGAGGCGACGATCGGGTCGAATCGGCGCTGGTACCGGTTGGTCACGAACGCCTGGAGCGGATGCGTCTTGATCGGCAACCGCACGCCCGCCATGTCGGCCAGCAACGTGGCGTTGCCGCCGACCGCCGACACGACGGTGCCGGCCGCAACCCGCCCTGCCGATGTCTCGACACCAACGATGCGTCCGCGTTCGTGGATGAGCCCTGTCACCGCGGTGTGGGGCGCAACATGCACCCCACGACGCATCGCTCCTTCGGCGAGGGCCCATACGACACGATCATGTCGTGCGGTGGCCCCCTGGTGGAACGACGCTCCCATGACCGCCGGAAACCCACCGCCGCAGGCCAGATCGATCTCGGGACACGTCGTCGCGATCTCGTCCGGTTCGAGGTAGACGGTCTCGGCCCCGAACGCCTGGTTCACCGCAGCACGCGCTCGCTCCCGACGCACACCCGCCTCGGAATGCGCCATCCACAGCAAACCTTTCCGATCGTGCATCATCGTCCGACCCGTTTCCTCCTCGAGCCGTCGATACCGCTCGAGGGAGTGCTGGTAGAACCGCACCGCCTCTGGGATGCCGTAGTTGGCGCGAATGACGGTGGTATTGCGCCCGCTGTTGCCACCGCCGATGTAGCCGGCGTCGAGGACGAGCACTCGGGTGATGTCGTGGCGAGTTGCCAGATGGTAGGCAGTCGAGAGTCCATGTCCGCCGCCCCCGACGATGACAACGTCGTAGCTCGCCTCCGGTTCGTTCCACCGGAGCGTGATCTCGGCCTCGGGATGCTCGTTCACGTCAGCACGCCCCCGAGTCGATCCTCGAAGTCGCCAGCCAACCCAGCCGGGACGACCACGCTCCAGCGGTCGACCTCGACGAACACCTTCGCCGGAATACCGGCGATGGCCCCCTGACCGAACCCGAGTGAGGGTGGCGGCCACGTCGCTGCCCTCTCGAAGAGTTGCACCCCGACATCGGCTGACAGGGTGAAACGCACCCAACCGGTGTCGGGGAACACGATTGCATGTGGCTCGGGAGCGGTTGCGTCGAGCACGTCGAGCAGCAGCACCTCATCGGGCGCAAGTCGCATCTCGGTCGCGTCGGCGGGCCAGGTCGCAGCGTCGAGCGCCTCGGGATCGGCCACGACCCGCACGGCAGCGACGAGTTCGCCGGCGACGGCGAACTCACCCACGAGCCCGCACCCCCTCCGGGTCGTAGAAGGGCAACTCGGCGCGTCGCACAACCATGCCCTCCACCCGAACCTCGTCGGGAAGCATGCCGTCAACCGTTCGGACCCACGCCAGCATCACCGACCGATCGAGGGTCACCGACCACGCAGCAGAGGTGACATAACCGGCGTACGTTCCGTCCATCGACCAGACCACTGCCCCTTCGAACGGTGGGGGTCCGTCGCCTTCGAGTCCCACCAGCTGCTTGTCGAGCGGGAGACGACCGGTCCGTTCGATGGCGTGGCGACCGATGAAGTCACCAGAGTCGAGATCGACCATCCAGTCGTGGCCCAGGCGCCGAGGGGTCGAGTCGTAGTCGGAATCCTGACCGACGATGATGTGACCCTTCTCGAGTCGCACTCTCGACAGCGCATCGAGCCCGTGCGGTACCACACCGAGATCGGCACCGGCATCGAGGAGCGACCTCCAGAGTTCACCGGAACGCGCACACGGATGATGCAATTCGAAGCTGACCTCGCCCGTGAAGCTCAGTCGAACAACCCGACATGGCACGTCGGCGATGTCAGTCCGAACGTGACGCAGCATCGCCAACGGTTGGTCGAAACCAACTCGGGCAAGCAGTTCGCTCGCCCGCGGACCGGTCACGTTGATCGCTCCCAACGACATCGTGACATTCATCCAACGAACATCGAGATCGGCCGTCCAATCACGGAACCACATCTCCGCAACGCTCGCACCCCCGGACGTGACGGTGACGAAGAAGCGCTCCCCCTCGCCTTCGCGCATGATCATGCCGTCGTCGAGCACGTACCCGCGCTCGTCGAGCATCAACACGTAGCGGCCGCGTCCCGGACCGATCGTCGAGACATCGGTCGGAACCAGCCGTTGCAATGCGGCCTCGGCGTCGGGGCCGGACACGATGAACTTGCCGAGCGTGCCGACGTCACCGATCGACACGGCGCGACGAACCGCGGCACACTCGGCGTCGACATCGGCGTAGACCCAGGGCCGCCACCAGCCACCGAGGCGATCCATGGTGGCACCTGCGGCTTCGTGGACTGCGTGGAGCGTGGTCCGCGCAATGGCGGGGTGGTATCGGCCTGCGGCGAGCTCCGACAGCGTCGCCTGCCGAGCCACCGGACGAGCGGTGAACCGGGCTTCGAGCGAACCGGTTCGATCTGCGATGAAGCTCTGCAGATAGGGCGAGCAGACTGCGCCCTGACACACACCGGTACCGGCAAGGCTGGCTCGCTTGAGCAGCTCCATGCTGGTGAACCCGCGGTCCCAACACTCGGCGAGTTCGGCCATCGTCGTCTCGTTGCACGGGCAGACCGTCCCCTCCTTCGGACACGGTGGTGGAGCGGTGGCCACGGACGCACCCCCGACGGCGTCGACGGCCAGCGCAGCGCCCATGCGGGCGAGTAGGTCGTTTGGTGTCGTCCCGATGTCGACGATCACCGCATCGCACTCGAACCGCTCGTCGCCGACCACGACCGCCTGTACCCGATCGTTACCTTCGAAACGCTGCGGTGGTTCGGTGATCGTCACCGTTCGACCGAGATCGACACCGGCCGCCTGCAGGCGCTCTGCGAGCTTCGGGGTGTACAACCCGGCAAGGTCGTTTCCCCGGCAGACGGGAAGCAACGGGAGGACGCCGGTTGCGACGACCACCCGCTCGACATGGGTGTGGACCATGCCGGCATCGGCCCGTACCGCAACCATCGGGCCCGGAAAGATACCGACCACCTCACCTCCGTCGCCGGCATCGACGATCGGCGCACCGATCGACGCCGCTGCGCCACGGCCGGCCTCCCCACCACCGATCACCAGCACGTCGTGATGGGCGTTCCGCACTGCGACCGGCTGCGCCGGGGGGTCGGCATTCGGCAACATCGGTACGTCACCGATCGGCTGTGCCCGCACGAGCATCCCCTCCCGGGCGAGCGTCTGACAGGTGTGCACGTAGGCGACACCATCGACCTCGGCCACACAGTGCGGGGAATGACCCTCGGCGCACAGCGTTCCGCCACCGGTCGGATGCAGACCGGCCCGCAGGAGTGCGGTGAGGAGATGGTCACCGGGAACGAACGGCACCGCCACTGCGTCGAACGTGAACTCTCCCGAACCGGACACGACGCAAGCCTAGAAAGAACCGTCGGGCGATGAGTCGGCCGGGCATGCAGTTGCAGGCAACCCCAGAGAAGCGACCGGGCTCCAGTGGCCCAACCGGTCCGCTGCGATCACTCCCCGCCCCGTCGGCGTCAGAACTCTTCGCGGATCCAGAACGTAAGCGCGGCACCGATGAGCATGCAGGTTCCGACGAGGAGCCACATTGCGCCGAACCCATACCGGTCGATCATCCAGCCTGTTGTCAGCGGCCCGGCGAACACACCGAGGTAGATCCCCATCTGGGTCACCCCGCTCGCTGAACCTGCAGCAGCACCGTTGGCTCGCATGATGCCGAAGTTGGTGAACACCGGCCATGCCCAGCCTGCTCCGAAGGCGAGGAACGTCGACGCAACGTGGATACCGGCCCCACCAAAGGCGAGGCCCAGCGTCCCGATCGATCCGAGTGCCGCCAGACCGGCAGCCATCGCGTAGGGCTGCGCACCCATCGTGTCGGTCCGTACCCCCCAAAACAGTCGCCACCCGATCCCGAATGCTGCGCCGAGGCTGAGCATCCAACCCGCGACGCCCTCGCTCAGGCCCGCCTCGACGCCGGACGCCACCGTCCATGACGTGAGGCCGCCGGCTGCGAACGCCAGGAACGACCCGCCCACGAGTGACCACCCGAGCGCCCGTCTCGACGACGAAGGCCGAGCGGACCGCAACGTTTCGACGCTGCCGCGACCGACGAAGAACTGCACCAGCACCAAGGCAACCGAAGCGAGCACGACGCCCAACACGAAGGTCGACCGCCACCCGAGAGTGAGGGCCAGCAGGGGCACCGTGGCACCGCTGACCATGGCAGCCGACGGCATGCCCGACTGCTTGAGCGCGATCGCCAAACCCAACCGCGGTAATCGGGCGGTGGTGAGCGCAAGGTTCACCGCAGTCTGGTTGAGGGCATTCACCACACCGCACACCGCCAGCAACCCGACCATCGCCGGGAACGACTGCGCTGTCGTGGCGATCAGGCTCTGCGTGACAATCGTCAGCATCAGGCAACCGCTGAGTTGGCGACGCGGTCCGATCCGCTGCACCAACCGTCCACCGAGAACCGACGTTGCTGTTGCTGCCAGGAAGTAGGAGCTCATCGCCCAGCCGTACCGACCTGCCGTCACGCCGAAGTCATCGCTGACCTGGACCGACACCGCCCCGACGAGGAAGCCGGGGTACACACACGCAACTGTGGCAACGACCATCGTCGCAACCAAACGACGGTCGGTCGACGTCTGGTTGGGAACCGTCACGGTCACGGGCGTCCGAGTTCGAGCCGCGCTTCGATTTCGCCGTCGATGATGTTGCCCGTGGCGACGAAGCCGTAGCCGAGATACAGCGGCTCGGGGGAACCCACCCCCGGCACGTAGGAGACGTCGAGTTCGTGATGCCCCCACGATCGAACGACGTCGACCACGAGGTCGAGCACCCGGCGCCCGATCCCACGGCGCTGATGACGCCGATCGATCATCAGTCGCCACAGATATGGCCGGCCGCCACCCTCGGCAGCCGTGTCGAGCATCACGAATCCGACCAGCTCGCCGTCTGCCACGATCGCCCGCGGCCACGGGGTCACCGGCTTGCCGCCGTAGGGCTCCGGCAGGGAGGCCTCGGCGAGCGAGACCGCGTTCGGACTCACCATGCGTTCCTGGCTCTTGTGGGTCGACAGTGCGATGACCGGACGGACCAGGTCCCAGGTGATCTCTTCGAGCACCACATGCCCCGGCGGTTCGGTCGGACGCACACGCCACGCCTCGTAGTCGTCGCGGGTGATGCCATAGATCCAGTCGTCCGTGTTCTCGTCGCCCACCCACCACGACCGGCGCGTGTGGCCCTCGTGCACGAAACCGAGTCGTTCGACGACACGAGCCGAACGATGATTGTCGGGGTGCAGCGTTGCACCGATCCGGGTTCGTTTCGGATCGGAGAACAGCCAGTCGACGAGCCCACCGGCTGCTTCGGACGCATACCCGTTGCCCCAGTGGTCCCGGGCCACGGTGTAACCGATCTCGGCGGCCCGACCATTCCACTGGAGTCGCACCGACACGTCACCAATGATCTGCGCCTCGTCGAGGGTCTCGACGGTGAGCATCCACCAGTCGTCATCGATCGGCTCAGGGATCCCGCCGAGTTCGGCGAGCACGATCCGGGCCCGATCTTCAGGCCACGGCACTGTCCAATCCTGATACTTCGCCACATCGGGATCGTTGCGTCGAGCGACGAGGGCTCCGAGATCGGAGGCCACAGGCCGACGCAGGCGCAGACGCTCGGTCACGATCGGCTCGAACATGTCTGCGACCCTACGCCGCTGGTCAGCGATCGAGATGGTGGATTCCGAACGGGACGGGTCCCTCGATTCCGAATGTGGCGTGCGCTCGGTTGTACACCGCACGCGGCAGGACGGCAGGGGCGAGATCGGGGCTCGGTGCAACGACGATGGCCACTTCGATGTCGGCGAACTCGGGCGACGTCACTTGGCCGACATCGAGCGCGATCCCTTCGGTTGTCACCACCGCAATCAGGTCAGGGGCACCGACGAGCACGTCGTGTGACGATCGGAGCTGGATGTGACTGTCGAGCGAGCAGATGTGGAACGACCCCTCCGTCGTATCGATGCGAGCCTCGACCCGCTCGCCTCGGTCCGTCAGCGTGACGGTGACCTCGCCGAGTTTCCCTCGGCCGACGACGACCCCTCGATCGACGGCGGCAGCGAGCGCACCAGCCGGATCAGCGCCCCTGTCCCACGCGTCGGACGCCGCCCGGCCCGCCGCCAGTGCCGCGCTCACCGCGTCCGGAAACGAGGATCGCTGCAGGGTTGCCGTACGCATCGCCCAGGACGCACCCCCGATCGGGCCATCCAGTGTCGAGCCGGCCAGCACCGCACGGGCAGCCGAGTCGGCGTCATCGGTCGAGTCGGTATCGATCACGACGACACGCGTCGGGTCGGCCATCACCACCGCACGAGGCACGACCCCCGCTGCCGCCCATGTCGTCATGTCGAAGCGGTGCGCAGCGCGTACCGATCCAGCGGCATCGACGACGGGGACACCGCATGACGCAGCAACACCGAGGGCTGTCAACATGCCGTGCACGGTGAGATCGGCGGGAACGACCGCATCGAAGGCATCGCCGGTGCGCTCACCGAGAGCCCGGAACGCATTCGCTGCAGCATCGATGGACGCCGATGCCCCCTGCCCGGCAAACGATGCAGGAACCGCAACCCGCGCCCGGTCGGGGAGGTCGGCCAGCGCAACGATCCCTACCGGATCACCGCCACATGCTCGCCGCACGACACCGGCAAGCTGACCACCAGACTCGAACGATCCGCCGCCACCGGAACCGAAGAACGCGGCACCGAGCAACATGGACGCAACATCATCGGCAGCAACCGCTCCCGACCTCGCGACCTCGACCCTCGCCATACCGCCTCACTCTCCGATTCGGCCTCTCGATGGCGGGTCCTGTGCTCGAAGGCCAACCAGCCCGTCAAAACCGTACGGTCGTCAAAAAGACGGTTCAAGGACCGTTCGAACCTACCACCCTCCTCGGGAGTCGAGCGGCGCAACGTGCGAGACTGTCCGGCGTGGAAAGCATCACCGTTGCTCGCAGCCTTCGAGGGTCGATCGGCATGTTGGCCATGGCGTGGTTGCTGGACGAGTCCACCGCAACGAAGGCCGCAGCCCTCGGCCTCGATGCTGCGGGCCGAGGTGCCTACGCCGTCGGACGACTCGGCGTCCTCGGCGACTGCCCACCCGACGCCGTGGTGAGCGCTGCCTATTTCTGGGAACCCGGGTTGATGCGCACGATGGTGGCCGATGGGCGGGCGGTGAAATCGCCGGCCGAGGGTGCCGCGATCTACACCCGCATCTGCCAGGAGTGGGGCGCTGATCGCCTTGCCGGCCTCGACGGGGTCGAGCGTCTCGGCGACATCCTCACCAAGGTCGTCGACACGGCATCTCCGCTCGGCGCCCCGATGTTCGTCGGCTGGCGAGACATGCCTCGCCCCACCGAACCCGGCCCGGCCCACACATTCCAGCTTGCGCAGGTCATGCGTGAACTGCGGTTCAGCCGGCACTGCATTGCGATCCAAGCAGTGGGCCTTGGTCCGCTGGAGGCCATCCTGTCGGGGCCGGCCGGCGACTGGAACGCCAAGATGTTCGGCTGGCCCGAGCCGTACCCCGACACGAGCAGCCTGACCGAGATCCGGGAGGAGGCCGAGATGCTCACCGATCGCCTCCACGCTGCTGACCTCGACATCTTGACCGATACCGAACGCGCCGATCTGCGCGAGCTCGCCAAATCCGCCCGTGCCCATCACGGCTGATCAGGGACAACCATGACCGACTCCCCCTTCGACGTCGCCGAGATCGACCGGCTGCTCACGACGACGCGAACCGTCCGAAAGCGTCTCGACTTCGATCGCGACGTCTCCGACCAGGTCATCTTCGACTGCATCGACATCGCCGAACAGGCGCCGAGCGGCGGCAACGACGCAAGCCGTCGGTGGATCGTCGTGCGCGACGAGGCGACGAAACAGAAATGTGGAGAGCTCTATCGCCGCAACGGCGCCTTCATGATCGACGTTGCCGATCGGCTGGCCGGTAGCGGCCACGGCAAGGAACAGGTCTTCAGCTCGTCGGCATACCTGGTCGAACACTTCGCAAAGGCACCGGCGCTGGTCATTGCTGCGATCTGGGGAATCCACGACGACTCCGGTCGTCCGGGCTTGTTCGACTCCGTCATCCAGTCGGCCTGGAGTTTCAACCTTGCACTCCGAGCTCGTGGCCTCGGTTCGGCGTGGACCACCCTGCTCAACGCAAGCGTCGAGGAGCTCGCCGACCTCCTTGCGATTCCCCCTGGGGTCACGACGATCGTGACCTTCCCGGTGGCCTATACGAAGGGAACCGACTTCACGCCGGTGGCGCGTCGCCCGGCTGAGCAGATCACCTACTTCGATCGATGGGGGTACACCCGCGCCCGGGCGAGCGCAGACGGTGGCACCCATTTCGAAGACGGCCCCGGCGTGGTCGCCGAAGTCGACATCGATGCGCCACCGAAGGCGGTCTGGCCGGTCGTGTCCGACATCACGTTCCCGGCCGGCGCCGACACCGAACTTCGAGGTGCCGAATGGGTGACGAGCGACCGCGGCATCGGCGCGGTGTTCATCGGCCACAACAAGCTCGGTGACAACGAGTGGAGCGTCGACAACCACATCACCGCATTCGAGGATGGTCGGGTCTTCGAGTGGTCGACCGTCGACCCTGCGAACCCGGGAGCTCGCTGGCGGTTCGAGATCATGGACCAAGGGGTCGGTAGCCGCGTGCGGTTCTCGGTGCAGATCGGCATGGAGAACAACCTCATCTATGCGATGGCGATGGATTCCGACGATCCGGTTGCGGTCCTGAACGGTCGCCGCAAGCGCATGAAGGCCAACATGCAGAGGACCCTCGATGCCATGAAAGCAGCCGTGGAGGGCGCCCGGGCGTGACCCCGACCACGTCGTTCACCAACCCGTCGACCGGGTGCCTGCCATGACCCGACCTGCGCTCGGGGCCAGCGCGCCCGAGCTCACCCTGCGCCGAGCCAACGGCGATCGGTGGCGGTCTGCTGATCACCGCGGCCGCACGCTCCTGCTCATCTTCCACCGCCACATCCATTGACTGCCGTGCGCAGCTCACGCCGCCGCCGTGCGCGATCGGCTCGACGAGTTCGCTCCGAACACCGACGTCGTAGTGGTGACGTTCACCGAGCCCGAACGGCTGCACGAGTATCTCGGCCGCAACGATCTCCCGTTTCCGGTCGTGATCGATCCGGATCGCGCTGCCTATCGGGCATTCGGGCTCGGCCGCGCCTCGATCATGCGGGCCTGGGGTGTCCGGTCGGCGCTGGCCTCACTCCGGCTCATCGCCCGGGGTCGATGGCGTGATCTCCGCCGACCCACGGAAGACACCTTGCAGTTGGGTGGCGACTTCGTCATCGGTCCCGACGGGACGCTCGTCTACGGATTCTGGTCGCAGGGCCCCGACGATCGCCCCCGCATCGATGAACTGATCGCTGCGAGTGGACCGGGCTGACTACGGTCGGGGCATGGCATCCTTCGAGCACACGATCACCGAGGTAGCCAGCCTGCGCGACCACTACCGGGATCCCAGCGAGTTGGTGCAGAACAAGGCTACCGACCACCTCGATGTCGGGTGTCGCGAGTTCATCGACCGCAGCACCTTCGTCCTCATCGCCACGAGCAGTGCAGCCGGCGACGAGGACGTGTCACCCAAAGGGGGGCATCCGGGCTTCGTCAACGTTCTCGACGATCAGCGACTGGTCATCCCCGACCTCAACGGAAACAACCGACTCGACTCGTTGCAGAACATCGTCGAGAACGGCCGAGTGGGCCTCCTCTTCCTGATTCCGGGAGTGGGTGAGATGCTCCGAGTGAACGGCTCCGCCTGTGTGACCGTCGACCCCGAGATCCTCGACAGCTTCACCGCCGAGTACCGGCGGCCGACCAGCGCAATCGGAGTCACGGTCGACGAGGCCTACATCCACTGTGCCAAAGCGATCCGACGTGGCGTGCTGTGGACTCCCGACGAGTGGCCGACCGAGGTCAGCCATCCCGAGGTGAGCAAGATCCTCATCGAACACGCAGGGCTGAGCGGGCACATCACCGCCGACGACATGGCTGCTGGCCTCGAGGAGTCGTACCGCACCGGCCTCGAAGCCGATCGACCGAGCTGAGCTACAGCTCG
>Ga0181588_10000578_pt1 | contig 33330 bp, 42 predicted proteins | sample 071ome_26_FD_148607 | JGI IMG/M metagenome (GOLD analysis project Ga0181588, IMG submission 148607) | Coastal salt marsh microbial communities from the Groves Creek Marsh, Skidaway Island, Georgia - 071409BT metaG (spades assembly) | ecosystem: Environmental > Aquatic > Marine > Intertidal zone...
GTCCTCGCCGAGTTGTGCAATGAATGCGGCAACTGTCTGACCTTCTGTCCGGAACGCGGTGACCCGGCGATGATCAAGCCGCGGCTCTACTCCGATGCCTCGGTGTTCGCCGCTCACGAGGGTCAGGGCTTCCTGGTCTCTGCCGGACGCGTGGTCGACTATCGAGGAGGAGATCTCGAGGCGGCGACGGTTGGGGCCCTGCTCGCGGCGCCGGCCGGTGATCCGCTCGGAGGGGTTCGACCGTGACCACGTTCGAACTCAATGGCTCCCCGGTGACCATCCGTGGTGAGCACGAGCACCTGCTCTCGGCGTTGCGTGATGAGCTCGATATCACCTCCCCGAAGGACGGATGCTCGCCGTCGGGTCAGTGCGGGTGCTGCACCGTGCTCGTCGACGGCAAGGCGCGCGTCGCATGCCAGACCTCGCTCGATCGAGTGGAGGGCACCTCGGTCATCACCCTCGAGGGGGTCGAGTCCGCCGAGCGCGATCGGATGGCCGAGGCGTTCGCCGCCCATGGCGCCCTCCAGTGTGGGTTCTGCACACCCGGCATCGTCATGCGGGTCAAGTCGATGCTCGATAAGACCGCCGATGGTGAGCCGATCACCCGTGAGCGGGCAGCGCGTCTGCTTGGAGCGCATCTATGTCGTTGCACCGGCTACGTGAAGATCCTTGACGCGATCGAGTCGCTCGCCCGCGACGAGGTGCCGGTGTCGGTGCGCCCCGGCGGTGTCGGCTCGCGCGGGGTCAAGTACGAGGCCACCGACCTCACGCTCGGCGAGCGCGACTTCATCGACGACATGCGTGTCGATGGGCTCCTCCACGGTGCGGTGCATCTCGCCGAACACGCCCGCGCCGATGTGCTCTCGATCGACAAGTCGGCGGCGGAGGCGGTGCCGGGTGTGGTGCGGGTGTTCACCGCGGCCGATGTGCCCGGCGAGTTGCGTTCGGGTCTCATCCATAAGGACTGGCCGGTGTTCATCCCGGTCGGGGGTCGCACGAGTTACCTCGGTGATGCTCTCGCCCTCGTGGTGGCCGACAGCCGGGCGACGGCGCGCCGGGCCGCACAACTCATCGAGGTGGCCTACCGCCCGCTCGAACCGTTGACGAACCCGGTCGAGGCGTTGGCCTCGGACGAGGACGCGGTGTGGGGTTTGGACGGCAATCGACTGTCGACGAGCGCGTACTCACGCGGGGATGTTGACCAAGCGCTCACGGCGTCGGCTCACGTGGTGTCGGAGACGTTCCAGACTCAGCGCATCGACCACGCGTTCCTTGAGCCGGAGTCGACGCTCGCGGTTCCGGTGCCGGCCGGCGAACCTCTGCCCTTGACCGGTGGCGGCACCGGTGGTGACGCGGTCGACTTCCGCCGACTCATGGTGTTCTCGGGTGGTCAGGGCATCTGGGATGACCGCAATGACATCGCGCGGATCCTCGACGTCGACGGGTCGTGCGTGGTGACCGAACTGGTGAGCAACGGCGGCGCGTTCGGCGGCAAGGAGGACATGTCGAATCAGGGGCAGACGGCCCTCGCCGCCTGGCTGCTCGACCGTCCGGTGCGCACGACTTTCAGTCGTGAGGAGTCGTTCCTCGTGCATACCAAGCGGCATCCGATCCGCATGGAGTACTCGGCGGGCTGCGACGAAGCGGGCCACCTGACCGCGCTCCGAGTGCGGATGATCGGAGACTCGGGGCCGTACGCCTCGGTCGGCATGAAGGTGCTCGAGCGGGCCGCCGGTCACGCCTCGGGTCCGTATGTGGTGCCGGCCATCGATGTGGAGGCCGTCGCGGTGCGCACGAACAACTCGGTGTGCGGCGCGTTCCGCGGGTTCGGCGCCAATCAGGCGCAGTTCGCTATGGAAGGGGTGGTCGATCGCCTCGCCGAGCTGGTCGGGATCTCGGGTTGGGAGATGCGCTCGCGCAATCTGGTGGCCCCGGGTGTGGTCTGGGGCCCCGGCCAGGTGATGGACGACGGCAGCCTCGGAGCGCGCGCGTGCCTCGAGGCTGTCCGACCGGCCTATGAGGAGGCGATAGCCGCCGGTCGAGCGGTCGGCCTTGGTGTCGGGTTGAAGAACTCGGGTCTTGGCAACGGCTTCAAGGAGATCGCTCGGGCGGTGGTGCGCTTTCGCGAGGACGACATCGTCGAGGTTCGGCACTGTTGGACCGAGATGGGCCAGGGCGTGCACACGGTCGCGCTGCAGGTGGCGGTGACCGAGCTCGGCGTGGATGCTGAGCGTATTCGGGTGATCGTCGACTCGACCCGCGAGTTGGGTGCTGGGCAGACGACTGGAAGCCGAGGCACGTTGATGGGTGCGGGGGCGGTCGCCGAAGCCTGCCGGGCGGCGATGGCCGACGAGTGCCGCGTTGGCGTCGACTACGAGGGGGAGTACCGGGTCGACTGGACGAACTCGCTGTCCGAGGGCGTCGAGCACCCGGTGATCCACTCGACGTTCGGCTACGCCGCTCAGGTGGTCGTGATGGACCCCGACACCGGAACGGTCGAGCGGGTGATTGCCGCTCACGATGTTGGTCGGGCAGTCAACCCGTTGCTCTGCGAGGGGCAGATCGAAGGATCGGTGCACATGGGCCTCGGTTACGCGATGACCGAAGGGTTCCCATGCGATGCCGACGGTCGACCGCTGAATGACACGCTTCGCTCGCTCGACATCATTCGACCGAAGGACATGCCACCGGTCGATGTGATCCTGGTGGAGTCACCGCAGCCCGACTCACCCTATGGCATCAAGGGGGTCGGCGAGATCGGCCTGGTGCCGACCTCGGGGGCGGTCGCCGCGGCGATGCACGCGCGTGATGGCATCTGGCGGAGCGAGCTGCCGCTCGTCAACGAGGCGAATCGCGAGCGCGCCTCAGCCTGGGCCCTCTCGCCTAGCTGAGGCGGACCTCAGTCGGCGGCTGGGTCGAGGGCCGCGAGGTTGCGCTCCATATCGACCCTCTGGTCGGCGAAACGCCTCGCGATGATGTCGTGCTCGCGGTCGGGCATGCGCTCGAGTGCCGCGGTGAGACCGCTGCGCCCGAGTCCGATCCGGTAGGTCTGAGTCACCGTTGTCCCGTTAGGACTCTCCCCGAGGGTGAATCCCCACCAGGCGAGTGGCACCTCAGGGTCGCCGACCGCCCATGTGAGCCGATGCGGGGGTTCGCACTCCACGATGGTTGACGTTGTCTCCCACTCACCGAAGTGCTCGTTTCGGTTGCGTCCGAGGAATCTCGCGCCGACCGCGGGGCCGCTGGCGCCATCGAGCCATTCGGCGCCGAGAAACTCCCGAGAGTGCGCCGCGGGGAACTCGATGTCGCTGATGAGCGCCCAGATCTCCTCGGCGGGGCGGCCGACGAGTCGCGTGACCGAGGTGGAGGGACAGTCCGCGACGCGGAGGGGTGTCTGCTCTTCGGCTGGCTCGGTCATGGGGCCGTATGGTGCCACACATGCGAGTCGCGATCGCCGTCGACATGTCCTCCGACGACGACGCGAGGTTCGTGCTCGAGGCAGAGCGTCTCGGCGTCGACGCGGTGTGGGTTCCTGAGGCTTGGGGTTACGACGCGCTCACCCCGCTCGCCTTCCTCGCTGCCCGCACCGAGCGAATCCAGCTCGTCTCGGGCATCGTTCAGGTCGGTGCTCGTACACCGGCGATGCTCGCGATGCAGACGATGTCGTTGCAGCGCCTCTCGGGTGGAAGGTTTGAGCTCGGGCTCGGCTCGAGCGGCCCGAGGATCATGGAAGCTTGGCATGGGGTTGCGTTCCCTCCGCCGGTCCCGGCGATGCGCGAGACGATCGAAATCGTGCGTTCTGCTGCCGCGGGGGAGCGTCTCGGCTGCCGCGGTGAGGTTTACACGGTGCCCCTCGATGGGGCCGGCCGCGGTATCCGCTCGTCGGCGAGTCCGACCGAGGTGCTGATCCACATCGCCGCGCTCGGGCCGAAGATGCTCGAGTTAACCGGAGAGTGCGCCGATGGTTGGCTCGGTAACGCGTTCATCGCAGAACAGGCGGAGGTGTTCCTCGAACCGTTGCGTCGGGGCGCGCGACGTGCGGGGCGCGACTTGAGGGACATCACGGTGACAATGCCGGTGGCGGTGGAGTTCGACGACGATCTGGAGCGGGTGGGTCGAAAGCACGCGGACGGCTACGCCTTCACGATCGGCGCGATGGGGCCACCGGACCGGAACTTTTACAGCCGGGCCTTCGCGAGGCAGGGGTTCGCCGAGGAGGTGCAGGTGGTGTCCGACCTGTGGGCGGAGGGCCGTCGGGAGGAGGCCGCGGCCGCGGTGCCGATCGAGATTGGCCTGCACACGAACCTGGTGGGGCCCGAGGCGTATGTGCGTGAGCGGATCCGCGCCGACCGCGATGCCGGCGTGACGACCCTGCAGGCGAAGACGACCGGGACGGTCTCGGAACGACTCGACACCGTTGGACGACTTCTGGACCTGGTGGCCGACGTCGTCTCGGAGCGAGACTGACCCCAATTTGCGCACTTGTGATCGAGCATGTGATGATTGTCACCCTGAGTTCGGACGTCCGTCCGATCTGCGGTCACCACCAGGGGGGTCTGATGCCCATCGAGTCGTCCGGTCACAGCGCCGGTAATCCGCGCCTCTACGAGCTCATCGAGCATTCACCGAAAACGGGGAAGAGCCCAACCGTGTGGGCCTGGCCGCAACTCATAGACCACCTCAAGGTCGCGGGCCAGCCAGTGCAGGGTCCCTGGCCTCCCCATCAGGAACCACGGCCCGACCCCGACGCCGAGTCGCTCCCGACGGCGATCCCCGACGACGGCGGCCGCTGAGCGGCGAGCGAGAAACGAGGAGAGATGTATCCATCCCGATTCAACTACGAGTCGCCGAGCACCATTGAGGAAGCGATCGCGCTCCTTGACGCCGGCCGCGGAGAGGCCAAGATCCTTGCTGGTGGTCAGAGCCTCGTGCCGATGCTGAAGTTGCGGTTCGCGGCCCCGGAGACCCTGGTCGACATCAACAACATTCCAGGTCTCGGCTACCACCACTTCGATGACGCGGGTGCGCTCCATATCGGGGCGCTCTGCCGTCACGAGGACATCGAGAAGTCGGCGGTGATCGCTGAGCGCCAGCCGACGATCGCGGCAGCCGCTCCGTTGGTCGCGGATCCGATCGTTCGCACCCGGGGCACCTTCGTCGGGTCGGTCTGCCACGGCGACCCCCAGGGTGACTGGGCGGCCTGCATGATCGCCCTCGACGGCTACGTCGTCGCGCAGGGGCCGAACGGCCGTCGCGAGATCCCCGTCAAGTCGTTCGTGACCGGCCCATTCCAGAACGTCCTCGCGCACAACGAGATCGCCGTCGAAGCGGTCGTCCCGGCTCCTCGGGGCGAGGCTCGCGGGGCGTACCTGAAGCTCGAGCGTCGCGTCGGTGACTTCGCGACCGCCGCCGTCGCCGTGGCCCTCGATATGTCGGGTGACGTCGTGCTGCGTGCCGGCATCGCCTTGACCGGTGTGGGAGGTACGACAGTGAACGCGTCCGAGGCGGCTGAGTCGCTGACCGGCTCGACCCTCGACGCAGACTCGATCGCCCGAGCCGCCGAGCTCGCGGCCGCGGCGGCGCAACCCCGCAGCGATCACCGCGGCAGCGCCTCCTACAAGCGTCACATCGTCAACACGTTCACCGCGCGAGCCCTGAGCGGGATCGCCTCATCCAGCGAGAGGGCAGCCTGACATGACCAGTCTTTATGAGGAGGTGTCGGTCACGCCGGTGGACGTACCGGTTCGACGCGTCACCATCACCGTCAACGGGGAGCGCCGCGCCGCCGATGTCGAGCCGCGGCTCCTGCTCGCCCACCTGCTGCGTCAGGGGTTCGGTCTGACCGGTACCCACACCGGATGCGATACGACGAACTGCGGTGCTTGCACCGTCCTGTTCGACGGCCGACCGGTGAAGAGTTGCACGATGCTCGCCGTCCAAGCCGATGGCCACGACGTGCAGACGGTCGAGGGCCTCGCGAGCGCGAGCGAGCTCCACCCGATCCAGGAGGGCTTCAAAGAGGAGCACGGCCTGCAGTGTGGTTACTGCACGCCGGGAATGATGATGGCCGCCAAGGCCCTCCTCGAGGAGAACCCGGATCCGTCGGAGGACGAGATCCGCTGGGCGCTCTCGGGCAACCTGTGCCGCTGCACCGGCTACCAGAACATCGTCAAGGCCGTCCTGTGGGCGGCGGACAAGCTCCGGGCTTCGGCCGGCTGATCGGGGGACTGCGATGACCATCGACGAAATCAAGATCGGCGGTATGGGCGCGAGCCGCCGCCGAGTCGAGGACAACCGTTTCATCCGGGGTCGCGGCAACTACGTCGACGACGTGGTGCTCCCGGGCATGCTTCACATGGAGATTCTCCGGAGCCCGCTCGCGCATGCGCGTATCCGGTCGATCGACGTGTCGAAGGCATGGGAGATTCCCGGTGTTCGCCTGGTGCTCACCGGCGACATGATGGCGACGCGCAACCTCGCGTGGATGCCAACCCTCTCTTACGACACCCAGGCGGTGCTCGCTACCGACAAGGTTCGGTTCCAGGGCCAGGAGGTCGCGGCGGTCATCGCCGACGATCCGTATATCGCCAAGGACGCCTGCGAGGCGATCGTGGTCGATTACGAGCCGCTCCCGGTGATCGTGAACCCGATGCAGGCGATGGCCGACGGCGCGCCGCTCATTCGCGATGACAAGGAAAACCAGCCGGACAACAAGGTCTTCGACTGGGAGGTCGGCGACCGAGCGGCGACTGATCAGGCCTTCGCCGAAGCCGATGTCGTCTCGAAGCTTGAGCTCCACTACCCGCGGTCGCATCCTTCGCCGCTCGAGCCATGTGGTTCGATCGCCGACTTTGACCGTTCGACGGGCAAGTTGACCGTCTACATGACGACGCAGGCGCCGCACATCATCCGCGCGGCGGTGGCTCTCGTGGCGGAGTTGCCCGAGCACATGATTCGCATCATCTCGCCAGATCTCGGTGGCGGCTTCGGCAACAAGGTGCCCGTGTACCCCGGCTACGTCATCTCGATCTTGGCGTCGATCCTGACGGAGCGTCCGGTCAAGTGGATTGAGGACAAGACCGGCAACCTCATCTCCACGGGCTTCGGGCGTGACGTCTATCTGCAGGGCGAGATGGCGCTCCGCAAAGACGGCCGGATCCTTGGTGTGCGGATGCACACGATCTCCGATCACGGCGCGTTTTTCTCCGATGCGCAGCCGAGCAAATTCAAGATCGGGCTGATGCACTCGGCCTTCGCCTGTTACGACATTCCGTCGGCCCATCTGACAGCCACCGGCATGTACACCAACAAGGCCCCGGGTGGGGTCGCCTACCGATGCTCATTCCGAGTCACCGAGGCGATGTTCTTCCAGGAGCGCATGGTGCAGGCAGCCGCCGACGACCTCGGCATGGACCAGGCTGAGTTCCGTCGCATGAACTTCGTCCGCGACGACGACTTCCCGCATCGCACTGCATTCGGCTTCTTGACCGACTCTGGTCAGTACGGGAAGTGTCTCGATGTCGGCCTTGAGGCCATTGGCTACGAGCAGTTCTTGAAGGACCAGGAGGAGGCCCGCAAGAAGGGCCGTCTGCTCGGTATCGGTATCTCGACGATGACCGAGCCGCTCGGCGCAGGCAACAGCCGCGAATACGACATCCTCGGTATCAAGATGTTCGACTCGGCTGAGCTTCGGGTCCACATGACTGGAAAGGCGATCCTGCGCACCGGGGCGAAGACCCAGGGCCAGGGTCACGAGACGACCTGGGCTCAGATTGTCGCCCACGAGCTTGGCATCCCGGCTGACGACATCGTTGTCGAGGAGGGTGACACCGACACCGCCCCGTTCGGCATGGGCACCTATGCCTCGCGCTCGACGCCGGTGGCGGGTGCCGCGGTGGCGATGGTGGCTCGCAAGATCCGCGCCAAGGCTCGCAAGATCGCCGCTCACCTCCTTGAGGTGTCCGAGGAGGACGTCGAGTGGGAGCTCGGACGGTTCTATGTGCGCAGTCAGCCCGACCGAGGCGTGTCGATCCAGGACTGTTCGATGGCGGCCTACTCCAATGTTCCTGACGGCATGGAGCCGGGTCTTGAGAACACCGCCTATTACGACCCGCCCAACCTGACCTGGCCGTTCGCCTGCTACATCGCGACGGTGGAGGTCGACCCAGAGACCGGGGTGTGGGACGTGCTCCGTATGGTCGCGGTCGATGACTGCGGCGTCCGTATCAACCCGATGATCGTCGAGGGTCAGATCATGGGTGGGCTCACCGAGGCATACGCGATGGCGAGCATGCAGTTCATCACCTTCGACGCCGACGGTAACTGCGTCGGCTCGAACTACATGGACTACCTGCTACCAACCGCGTGGGAGACGCCCGGGTTCGAGCTCCACGAGGTCGTGACGCCCTGCCCGCACCATCCGATCGGCGCGAAGGGCATCGGTGAGTGTGCCACCGTTGGTGGCCCGGCGGCCTTTGTGAATGCGGTCATGGACGCGGTCAAGCACCTCGGTGTCCGGAACATCGATATGCCGTTGCTCCCCGACCGGGTGCACCAGGCAGCCAACACCGGCAACGACGTCAGCGGCATGCCGCCGGTGAGGACCGACGCTCCGTGATCGACCGTTCCGACGGCTGGAGCGTCATGGCGAAGGCGCTCGAGTTGATGGAGTCCGGGGAGGCGTTTGCCCTCGCGACCGTCGTGTGGCGCCAAGCGCCCTCGTCGGGTCAGAACGGATCCCGGGCGATCGTCACCGCGGACGGCGCTGTCCACGGATGGGTCGGCGGTGCCTGTGCTGAGCCGGTGCTCATCCGCGAGGCGCTCGATGTGATTGAGCAGGGCGAGCCCCGGCTCATCTGGCTCGGCCAGCAGTCGGAACTTGAGGGGATGCACATCCCCCACGGCGTGGTGACGGTGCCGATCTCGTGTCAGAGCGACGGCGCGTTGCAGATCTACATTGAGCCCGCCCAGGTGGCTCCTCATCTCGTGATTGTCGGCCGGTCGCCGATGGCCGCCACTCTCGCGGAGATGGCCGGATTGCTCGATTGGCGAGTGGATCTCATCGATGGGTCGGAGTTCGCCGAGTCGTGCTGCTCGTCCTTTTCGGCCGTCGTGGTGGCGACTCAAGGCCACGGCGACGAAGAGGTTGTAGAGACCGCGCTGCGGGCCGCTCCCGCCTATCTCGGGGTGGTCGCCTCGGCTCGCCGGGCCGACGCGCTCCGCGGCTTTCTCGCCGATCGCGGTGTCGACGCCGAGCAGGCCTCCTCAATCCGGATGCCGATCGGCATCGATCTCGGTCACACCACCCACCGCGAGGTCGCCGTAGCGGTGTTGGCGGAACTCGTCGCCATGCGCGCTGCTGGAGAGCTCCCCTCGGGTCAAGGTTCCGCGGTCGCCCGTCCTGAGTATCGGATCGATCCGGTCTGTGGGATGTCCGTAGCTGTCGACGCTGGCAACCATCCGTATGAGCTCGACGGTGAGACCTATTACTTCTGTTGTCCGGGCTGTCGTTATTCGTTCAAGAAGGATCCCGCCCAGTTCCTCGTTCAGGAGGCGTCATGCTGATCACTAACCAGATCGAGGTCCCGCAACCGCTCGAGTCGGTGTGGGACTTCTTCAGTGACATTCCGCAGGTCGCGGCGTGTCTGCCGGGCACGAATCTCACTGACCAGGTCGGCGACGATCGCTACGAGGGTGATGTCACGATCAAGGCTGGCCCGGTCAAGCTCGAGTTCGCCGGGTCCGCGGAGATCACTGCTCGCGATGAGGCGAACCGCACGATCACCGTCGACGCCGCCGGCGCCGATCGCAAGGGGCGCGGCCAGGCCTCGCTGGCTCTCAACGCGAAGTTGGCGCCGACGGCTCTCGGAACCCGCGTCGACATCTCGCTCGATCTGACGATCTCGGGAGCGGCCGCCCAGTACGGCCGTGGTCTCGTGGCCGATGTGACCGCGGTGCTCCTAGATGAGTTCGCGGTCAACATGGGTGGGCGCCTCGACGCGATTTCGAAGGGGCTCGACCCGAACGCCGTCGCGGGGGCTAAGCCCGCGAGTGGTGTGTCGATCGCTCTGCGAGCTGCCCGAATGGCGCTCGTGCGCGTCGCCCGACGTTTCTTCATGCCGTATCAACCGCTGCCCACGGGTCGCTGAAGGGGGAGTCATGACACTCTGGGGACTGGGGAACATCATCCTGATTGTGGTGGTGGTGCCCGTACTCGTCGCGCTGCTGAGCCGGGTGCTCGGCGCGCTGGAGCGAATCAGGGGCGCGGCTGACGACGCGCTCGCGGGAGGGGTCGCCTTGATCGGCGAGCTCGACTCCGCGCCTGAGCTCCTCGCAACGACCGACCAGACGATCGCCGAAGTCGCCGACGGCGCGGTCCGCTACGCGGGCAGCGTCGGGAAGCTGCTCGGGTAAGGGGGCTAACGAGATGACTACTGCTGCTGTTGTGACCCTGGTGGTCGCCGCTCTCATCGTCGTGGCCGCGGCGCTCGGATTGCTCAGGGTGATTCTTCACCTCATGGCAGTGCGACGCAGCCTCGCCGCTCTCGAGGGTGGGGTTGAGGTGATCGCCGCCAAGACCTCGACCGTGCCGACGGTGCTCCCGTCGGTGAACGCGAGCCTGCAACCGGTCCGCGACTTCTGTGAGTCGATCTAAGGGGGCTGACGATGATCTCACTTCTCGCTGAATCCAACACCGGCTGGGTGATCGGCTACGTCGTAGGCATCGTGGTGGTGCTCGCCGTGGTCGCACTCGTCGTGCCGATTCTCTTGCTCGCCAAGTCGATTGGCGGTCAGGCGGATCGGATCAACAATGGTCTCGGGCAGGCTGTCGATCACACGGCTGCGCTCGGTGAGTTGAACAACACGATCTCGTCCGCGACGGCGATCGTCGCCGGCCTCAAGCGGGGTCGCGAGAGGCTGGGAGGCTGACATGCTCGCTCTGACCGATACTCAAGAGACCCTTTGGTGGGTCGCCATCATCGCTGGTTTCGTTGTCGTACTAGCGGTGGCGGCGTTGCTCACGATCCTCGTGGTCTTGGTGCGCACGATCGACCAGCGGGTCGACGCGATCAAGGCGACACTCGACCAAGCCAAATCCAACACCGATGACACGGCGTTGATCGAGACCGTTGGGGCCGGCGTCGACGCCGTGCTTGCCGAGGGACTCGAGCACCACCTGTTCCTCGGCCGAGTCCTTGAGAAGGTCCGCTCATGACGACGCTCATCGTTCTCACCGTCATCGACATCGTGTTGCTCATCGCCGGGCTCGCGATCTACCTGTTCATCGTCGGGGGTCAACTGACAAAGGTGGCGACCCGTCTCGAGGAGTGCGCCGACGTGGTTTGGGAGATCAAGGCGAACGCCGAGGTCATCCGACCGGGGGTCGAACGCATCAACCGCACCGGCGGGGTTGTCGCCGGCGCCTTGCCGCTCCTTTACGGGATGGCGGAAGGCATCGTGACCGGGGCGACTTATCAGCCGGAGCCCGCCGACGCGGAGCGCCCGCCGGCCCGTCCTGCGATGGGAACCCGTCGTTCCCGTCTACTCGAGGCTGTTGGTTATCACCCGGCTGACTGATCACCCGATTCCTTAGGCCGTGTTGGGTCGGGGGCGTTACCGGTAGTGAGCGGACCGGTGGTAGGCGCGTGGTAGGCGCCGATCCACGTGTCCTTCCAGGTCCGGTCGTACTGGTCCGGGTTACACGAGGGCTTATAGATCGAGATCAACTCGCGGGCGATCTGCTCACGATGTGAGCGAAGCCCGCCGGGTACCTCGTAGACGCAGATGTGAAGGTTCCACTTTGAGCCGGCCCGCTTGACCCACGCCGGAGAGTGCGGATGCCGGAAGGGAAACTTCTCGGTCGACAGGTCGTCGGAGTGCCCAATGAAGATGACGGAGAACTCCTGTGGCTTTGACTCAGCGTCGTTCCGGGTGACCACTGCGTAGACCGCAGGAACAGCGGGAGCGGTCCAACCGGCCAAGACCCTCGGACCCTCAAAGGGGTATCCGGCGAGCGAGCCGAGACGAATCACGGTTCGAAGGCCTCGAGGTCGTCGACCTCAGAGATGGTCTCCGCGCGGGTGACCGGCCATTCGGGCAGTCCGGCCGCACGGGCCGCTTCGATGAACAGAGGGATGGCGACGTCGACGGCGGTGTCGGAGTCGGCGGCCTCCACCACGATCTGCGCGCCGTAGGACATCGAGCCGGCGCCGCTGGCGATGCCGTTGAGGTGGGCGACGGCATCAGCGAGCTCGACGACCTCATCGAGTCTGATCTCGCGGTCGCCTTCGGCGATGACCGACACGCTGTATCTCATGGCTCTCCTCTCAGCGGATGCTCGGGAGCGCTCGCGCGAACTCCTCGAGACTCCTCAGGTTGTGACCCGACACGATCGAGTCGATGAACGGTTCGGCGACCATCATCCCGAGCGACGAAGGCCGATAATCGGCGGCGTCCCCACGGTGGGGGTTCATCCACACGATGCGGTGGCTGAGGCGCGAGAGCGACTCCATCGCGTCGGCGAGCACCTCGGGATCACCCCGGTCGAGTCCGTCGGAGCAGATCACGACGATGCCTCCTCGGGTGAGTCCGCGGCGGGCCCACCCTCGGATGAAGGAGATGAGCGAGTCCCCGATCCTCGTTCCACCATCCCAGTCGAACACCTTGGCCGCCGCTTGGGCCATCGCCTCGTCGGGTCGTCGGCGGTCGAGTTGTCGGGTGATGCGGGTGAGTCGTGTTCCGAAGCAGAAGACCTCGACGCGTCCCGCGGCGCGTCGTGCCGAATAGGCGAACTGCAACAGGTTGCGCGAGTAGTCCGACATGGAGCCGGAGACGTCGAGCAACAGGATGATCGGTCGTTCCCGAAGTCGGCGGTCGGAGCGGATGATCGTCTCCGGGTCGCCTTGGCGTCGCATGGTCTCGCGGACCATCCGTCGTAGGTGAATCGATCGGCCGCGCCGGGAGGCGATGCGCCGTCGGGTGTGACGGCGCGGAGGGGTGAGGCGGATCGACGACATGATCCTCCGCAGCGAGGCGAGTTCCTCGGGGGTGCAGTCAGAGAAGTCCTTGTTGCGCCAGACGTCGACGGGCGAGGCCATGTAGCCGAGTTGAATCTCCTCCTCGCCACCGGATCCGGGTCGCTCTGACTCGACATCGGGGATCTGGAGCACGGACTGCGCGTTGTCCGATGGCCGCATCTTCGTGCGCGGATCGTCGGGCGCCGTCGGCTTCTCGTCGAGGAAGAACATCCGGAAGACGTTGTCGTAGACGGGAATGTGATCGCGTCGGCTCACGAGCGAGCAACGTCCGGCCCAGTAGACATCGAGGATGTCGGTCGGGTCGAGCAAGGCGATCGATGAGCACATCGCCATGACGTCGTCGGAGCCGATTGGCAGACCTGCTGCCCGGAGTTCGGCACCGAAGTCGACGAAGAGTTCGACGAATCCGCCGTCAGGCCCCGCCACTGACGTGACCGATCATGTCGCCGACGACCTCGAGATCGTCGCGGTCCTTGACGACGGCGCCGATCGTGTCGAGCACCTGCTGCTCGTCGAGGGAGTCGGCGCCGACCACCTGGAGGGCTTGGGCCCAGTCGATCGTCTCCGCCACTCCCGGCGGCTTGGCAAGGTCCATGTCGCGGAGTCGGTTGACGGCGTCAACCACTCGTTCGGCCATGGCGGCGGCAACTCCGGGGATCCGCGACATGACGATCTCGATCTCACGGTCGCGCGCGGGAAAGCCGATCCAGTGGTAGAGGCAGCGTCGCTTCAGCGCGTCGTGGAGTTCGCGGGTGCGGTTGGAGGTGAGAATCACGATCGGTCGTGACGGCGCGGTAATGGTTCCGATCTCGGGGACGGTGACTTGGAAGTCGGAGAGCACCTCGAGGAGGAAGGCCTCGAACTCGTCGTCGGCGCGGTCGATCTCGTCGATGAGCAGCACGCACCGGTCGCCGGCTCGAACGGCCTGGAGCAGTGGACGTTCGACGAGGAACTCGGTGGTGAAGAGGTGGTCGATCTCACCCTGGTTGCCGTCGGAGGCCCGAACCTTGAGTAGTTGGCGCGCGTAGTCCCATTCGTAGAGGGCCTGGCCGGCGTCGATGCCCTCGTAGCACTGGAGGCGAATGAGGTCTCGGCCGTACATGCCGGCGAGGGTCTTGGCCAGTTCGGTCTTGCCGACGCCGACCTCGCCTTCGAGGAGGAGCGGCCGACCGAGGGTGAGCGCGATGTGGGTGGCGGTGGCGAGTCCGCGATCGGCGAGGTAGCCCGCTTCCCGCAGTTCACCGGTGAGCGGTTCGACGCCGATGGGCGGGAAGGCAGGCATCGTTCAGTGCTCGCCGGCCCCGAGCACGATGTCGCGGATCGACTGTCCGGACTCGCTGAGTTTGCCCTCGCGGGCGAGACGTTCGCGCCAGGCGCTCCGCAGGTCGGTTTCTCCTTCGGCGAAACCGCTGAAGTCGATGCCCTGCATGTTGCGGCAGACCTTGGTGGGGCTGCACTCCTCGTCGAGGGTGGTGGCGGGGTCTCCCTGGGTCTCCCAGACCGAGGTGAGAACATCTTTCGCCGTGGCGGATGAGGTCGGGATTCCGTCGGCGGGTTCGCTCATGTCGAGAGTCTATGGCCGTGTTCACAAGGGGACGAGTGGAGCGGACGATTGTCCGCTGAGCGTCACGCCCCGCGGTTCAGGGTGGCGATCGCCGATGCGAGCACCGAGACCGCGATCTCACTGGGTGTCGACGCGTTGATATTGACTCCGGCCGGTCCGTCGATTCGGTCGAGGTCGGTGATGCCTCGATAGGCGAGCCAGTCGGCGCGGTTCTGTTGCATCCGGAGCGATCCGAGGGCGCCGATGTAGCCCGCCGAACTCTCGAGGGCGGCGGCGAGCACGCGACTCGATGCCTCGACGTCATGTCCCATGATGACCGCGGCGTCGAGCGGCGAGAGCGTGGCCATCAGACCGATCGCCGTCTCCGGTTCGGTGGATCGGTCGACCTGCCAGCCGAGGAGCCGGGCGGCGTCCTCGAGCGCTCGTGCGTTCGGGCCACCACCGGAGATCGCGAGACGGGTGACAGGAACGAAGGCGCTGACGAGCCGGTCGGTGGACTCGATGCTGCCGGTGGCGCCGGCGAGTAACTCGGCGATCTCGTCGGGGGGAGCGTCACTGAGGGTGTGCACCTCGATGTCGGAGAGTCGGCCCTCGGCGACGGTGGCGCTGATCGCGAGGGCCTCACGATTCAGCAGCAGCCCCCAGGTGCGCTCGGGAAGTGAGGAGGCGGGCACCACGGCGATGCGAGCTGAGGCGGGCCCAGTGAGTCCGGCGATGAGCGCGTCGACCTCACTCAGCGTGACGTCGACCACTCGACCGATGCCGGAGACTGCGAGTTCGGCGAGGTGGCTGTCGAGGATGCCTCCGCCGAGTGCCCCCATGCGTCCTCCGCCGGGGGTGAGCGCGACCGAGTCGCCGACGGCGAGGCCGGGAAGGTTGTCGGAGGAGACCACCCAGGCGACGTGCACCTCGGTGCCGGCCCGAAGGCAGGAGGCGACGCTGAGAGCGACGGAGAACATGTCCGGAATCTACCGATGGCCAGTGTGAGCGCTCCGACTGAGGTGGGCTCGGATAACTGACCTACGTTCGGGAGATGCGGCCTGACGTGTCCTCGGTCGATTTCCACTTCGATCCGCTCTGCCCGTACGCGTATCAGACCTCGAAGTGGATTCGCTCGGTGCGCGAGCAGAACGGACTCGACATCTCGTGGCGCTTCTTCAGCCTCGAGGAGATCAACCGGGTCGAGGGCAAGAAGCACCCGTGGGAGCGGGACTGGACCTTCGGTTGGTCGTTGATGCGCGTTGGGGCCCTGCTTCGACGTACCTCGATGGGCGATCTCGACCGCTGGTATGAGCGGATTGGTCGAGCGCTTCACGAGGAGGGATTACGTCCGCATCGTCCGGAGGTCGCGCGGGAGTTGCTTGCCGAGCTCGGCCTCGACCCGGGTCTCGTCGATGAGTCGACCGCTGACACGACCACCAATGACGAGGTGCTCGCCGACCATCAGCGGGTGGTGGACGCGGCCGGGTATGGCGTGCCGACGTTGTTCTTCGGCGAGCACTGCCTGTTCGGCCCGGTGCTGGTGGATCCTCCAGTGGGGGCGGCGGCGTTGCGCCTGTGGGAGGCGGTGACCGCCTGGGTCGAGTTCCCCGACTTGTTCGAGTTGCAGCAGCCGAAGACGCGCGAGATGGAGCAGCGGATCACGAGGGTATTCGAGCCATATCTCAACGCCCGTGACTGGGTGAGTATCAACCGCGGTGAGGAGATCGCCTTCACCGAGGACGGATTCCAACGGGTCGGCCCAGCCGACCGCGACCGATCGGAGGATTCATGAGCGATGAGGTGACGAGAGCATCGGTGGATGCACTCGAGATGTGCATGGCGTCGTTCGACGACCTGCTCGGTGGCCTCGATGCCAACGAATGGTCCACCCAGTCGCTCTGTCCGGCGTGGACTACGCGCGGTGTGGCTGAGCATCTCGGCGCGATCGAGGCGATGTTGCTCGGAGCGGAGCCCGGTTCGATGGCCGAGTCGCTGCCGTTCGAGCGGGCGGGGGAGTGGGTGTCGTCGGTCGCTGGGCTCTCGGATGCCGAGTTCCTCGATCGCTATCGGGAGGTGTTGACGCCGCGCCGCGCTGAGCTGGCCGCGATATCGATCGAGGAGTTGGGTCGTCCCTCGGCGACCCCGGTCGGGCCCGGCAACTACGCGCGGTTCATGGCGATCCGCGTCTTCGATTATTGGGTGCACGAGCAGGATGTTCGACGTCCCCTCGGTCGGCCGGGTCACGAGTCGGGTCCCGCGGCCGAGATCGCCCTCGACGAGGTGCATCGTTCGCTGCCGTACATCGTCGGCAAGAAGGTCGGTCTGCCGGATGGCATGTCGATTTCGTTCACCGTGTCAGGCCCGCTGGAGCGATCGATGCATGTCGCGGTCGATGGTCGGGCCGGATTGGTGGATGGGCTCGACTCGCCGGACGTGTCGGTCTCGGCCGACTCGACCACGTTTGTGCTGTTGGCCTGCGGTCGGATCGATCCGGAGGCGGAGATCGCGGCTGGGACGATCTCGTGGTCGGGCGATGACGAGTGGGGGGCTCAGGCCGCTCGCAATCTGCGCTTCACCATGTGAGAGGCCCGCTGGTCCCAGGGTCGGGAAATGCCCTCTTGCCTACCTAACGAACGTTAGGTAGGGTGTCGCGGTGGCTCAGAGCGTGGCGAACACCGTGCTGGTCGAATCCGGACGCGACCGCATCCTCGACGAGGCCGCGGCGCTCTTCCTTCGCCATGGCTACGAGGGCGCATCGCTGCGTCAACTCGCCGACACCGTCGGCATGAAGGCCGGTTCGCTCTACTACCACTTCGCTTCCAAGGACGATCTCCTCACCGAGATCCTCCGCCGCGGCATCGATGTCATGCAGACCGCCTTCGACGATGCCGAGGCGGCGAGCGCCGATGCCCGGCCGGTCGCTCGGGTCGAGGCCCACGTGCGCGCCCACCTCTCGGCCCTGTTCGAGAACGGCCCGTATACGGCGGCGCATGTCATGACCTTCCGCACCGCCCCCGAGACGGTTCGCGAGGTGGTCGTTCCGCTCCGCGACGCCTACGAGGCGCGATGGACCGAGATGCTTCGGCTACTGCAAGCCGATGGGGCGCTCGACCCGACGGTCGACGTGAACGTCATCCGACTCGTCCTGTTCGGCGCGATGAACGCCTCGGTCGAATGGTTCGACACCGACCGCGGGAATCTCGACCGGTTCGCCGCGGCGATCACCGGCCAGTTCTGGAACGGGGTCGGCGCGTGAGGGTCGTCGAGACACGGGTCGACGCTGGCTCGGCTGCGTTCGGCGAGAACCGCGAGGCCTATCGGGCCCTTGTCGACACCTTGCGCGAGCGCATGCGTTGGGCGATCGACGGCGGGCCCGGCCGGGAGCGCTCCATCGAGCGTCACCTGGCCCGAGGCAAGGTCATGGTGCGCGACCGCATCGACATGGTCACCGACGAGAACACCCCGTTCCTCGAGTTCTCGACCCTGTCCGGATGGGGTCAATACGGAGACGAGGTGCCCGGAGGCGGCATCGTCACCGGTATCGGGGTCGTCCATGGCGTGCCCTATGTGTTCATCGCGAACGACGCCACCGTTAAGGGCGGCTCCCTCGTGCCGATCGCGATCAAGAAGCACGTTCGCGCTCAAGAGATCGCGGAGGAGAACGGCCTTGGTGTCATCTATCTCGTCGACTCGGGCGGCGCGTTCCTACCCCTGCAAGACGAGATCTTCCCCGACAAGGATCACTTCGGCGGCTCCTTCTACCGACAGGCTCGCCTGTCGGCGATGGGTCTTCCGCAGCTGTCGGTCGTGCTCGGGGGTTGCACCGCCGGGGGTGCCTACGTGCCGGCTCTCTCCGACGAGGTGATCATGGTGGAGGGCATCGGTCGGATCTTCCTCGGTGGTCCTCCGATCGTGAAGGCCGCCCTCGGTGAGATCATCGAACCCGACGACCTTGGCGGCGCCGAACTGCACACCCGCACCTCCGGTGTCAGCGACTACATGGCCGCCACCGAGCCCGAGGCATACGGGCGGTTGCGCGAGATCTGCGAGACGACGGCCCAGCGCCGCGTCGACGATCGTCAGGGTTGGCTCGACTGGGCGCCGCCCGAACCGCCGCTGCTCGACCCCGAGGAGATCTACGGGATCATCTCGGCCGACGATCGGATCCCCTTCGACGCCACCGAGATCATCGCCCGCATGGTCGACGGGTCGAAGTTCTCGGCGTTCAAACCCGAGTGGGGCACCTCGATCATCACGGGGTTCGCCCGCATCTGGGGGCACATGGTCGGCATCATCGCCAACAACGGGATCATCTTCTCCGATGCCGCGCTGAAGGCGACCCACTTCATCGAACTCTGCGAGCAGCGTCGAATCCCGCTGCTGTTCTTGCAGAACACCTCGGGCTACATGGTGGGCCGCGACTCCGAGGCCGCGGGTATCGCCAAGCATGGGGCGAAGATGGTGTCGGCGGTCGCCAATGCGACCGTGCCGAAGTACACGGTGCTGATCGGCGGCTCCTACGGCGCGGGCAACTACGGCATGTGCGGTCGAGGATTCCGGCCGCGCTTCCTGTTCGCCTGGCCGAACTCTCGTATCGCGACCATGTCGGCTGAGACCGCGCAGACCGTGCTCGTCGACATCCGTCTCGCTGGCCTGAAAGGTGAGGACACGACTCCCGAGCAGGTGGAAGCGTTGCGAGCGGAGGTCGCCGAGCAGTACCTCACGCAGAGCGACCCGTATCACGCCACGTCGAGGCTCTGGGATGACGGCTTGATCGATCCGGTCGACACCCGCGACGCCCTCGGACTCTGTCTCGCGCTCGCCGCCCGACAGGACGCCCCGGCCCCCGGCCCCGGACTCGTCTACCGGATGTGATGTCGTGAGGATCCTGATCGCCAACCGCGGGGAGATCGCCCGCCGCGTGATCCGAACGGCTCGCGCGCTCGGTCACGCCACGATCGCTGTTTATGCCGACCCGGATGCCACGGCACCGTTCGTGGCCGAGGCGGACGTGGCGTTCCGTCTCGGCCCGGCGGACCTGGCCGCGAGTTATCTCTCTCCTGAGCGTTTACTCACCGCGATCGCCGAGACCCGGGCCGACGCCGTGCATCCCGGTTACGGGTTCCTGTCGGAGAACGCTGCCTTCGCGCGAGCGGTGGTCGACGCGGGATGTCGTTGGATCGGTCCGCGCCCGGAAGCCATCGAGATGATGGGGTCGAAGATCGAGGCGCGTCGGCTCGCTGCATCGGCCGGTGTGCCGATCATCCCGGGCTTCGATGAATCACAGGATCCGTCTGCTCTCGCCGCGGCCGCTGACCGGATCGGCTACCCGGTGCTCGTGAAGGCCGCAGCCGGTGGTGGTGGCAAGGGCATTCGCATCGTTCATGACCCGTCGGAGTTCGCCGGCGCGCTCGCCGAAGCGGCGACCGAGGCGGAGCGATCCTTCGGCGACGGCTCGATGATCGTGGAGCGGTTCATCCAGCGTCCTCGTCATGTTGAGGTGCAGGTGCTCGGCGACCGACACGGGTCGGTGGTGCATCTCGGCACGCGCGAGTGCTCGGTGCAGCGTCGCTACCAGAAGGTGCTCGAGGAGGCACCCGCGCCGAACCTGCCCGACGAGACCCGCGCCGGACTCCACTCGGTCGCGGTGGCTCTTGCCTCATCGATCGGTTACGACTCGGCTGGCACCGTCGAGTTCATCGTCGACGACGACAGCGGAGAGTTCTTCTTCCTCGAGATGAACACCCGGCTGCAGGTGGAGCATCCGGTGACCGAGGCGGTCACCGGTCTCGATCTCGTTGAGTTGATGATTCGGGTCGCCGACGACGAACACCTGCCTCTTCACCAAGACGACATCACGTTCTCGGGTCATGCGGTCGAAGCTCGGGTGAATGCTGAGGACCCGGCAAACGGTTTCGCGCCGCAGATCGGTGAGGTGACGCATCTGGTGGTGCCCGATGGAGTGCGCTGGGATTCGGCGGTGGTGGCGGGCAGCACGATCACCCCGCATTACGACTCGATGGTCGCCAAGCTCATCGTCGACGGCTCGGATCGAGCGACAGCACTGCGTCGGCTTGGCCGTGCCCTCGACTCACTGATCGTCGGTGGGCTGGTGACCAACACCGGTTTGCACCGTTGGCTCGTCGACCAGGCGCCGGTGATCGAGGGGCGGGTCACCACTCGGTTCCTCGACGAGGTGGACCTGCCGGCTGCACCGGAGTCCGGCGCAGCGCTCTCCGCACGGGCCTGGCTCGACGCGCTCTCCGACGCCGCGACGACCGAATCGGTGTGGGCAGCGGCCGGCGCGTTCTCGCTCACCCCGCATCATCGGTCGACGCCGGTGGTGGTGGTCGACGGAACGGGGGAGCGCCACGAGGTGTCGCGGGCGGACGCGCTGGCAGCTCCTGTGCCGGTCGCGAGCGTGTCGCTGTCGGAGAGGTCGGTCGCGGTGAACGTGGCCGGTCACACCCGCACCTTCTCCGTGCCGTCGCGCACCGAGCGGTGGGCACCCACCGGGTCGGGAGGTCACGGCTCGGCTGGTGCGGTCGTCGCGCCGTTCCCGGGTGCCGTCACTGAGGTCGCGGTCTCGATCGGATCTGAGGTCGCCGCTGGCGATCCGGTGGTGGTGATCGAGGCCATGAAGATGCTCCACACGTTGACGGCCGCGGGGCCGGGAACGGTGGAAGAAGTCCGGGTCGCCGTCGGCGACCAGGTCGCGTCGAATCAGGTGCTCGTCACCTTCGTCGCGGCTGATGAGGGTTGATCAATAGGGAGGGAACATGGTCCATCGCAATATCTATATGACCGACGAGTTGCAGGCGATCTACGACCAGACGGTCGAGTTCGTCTCGGCTGAGGTCACGCCGTATGGCGACGAGTGGGAGACCGAGGGCAAGGTGCCCCGCGAGGTGCTTCACAAAATGGGCTCGCTCGGCATGTTCGGCCTTCGCGCCCCGGAGGAGCACGGTGGTCTCGGGCTCGGCATGTTGGCCTCGGCCACCTTCTCCGAGGCGCTCGGAGCGTCGACGTTCGCTGGGTTCGATGTGACGGTGCTGGTGCACACCGATATGGCGGCACCGCACCTCATCAACTCGGGTTCACCTGAGCAGCTCGAGCAGTGGATGCCGGGGGTGCTGTCGGGTGAGACGATTCTGTCGATCGGCGTGAGCGAGCCCGATGCCGGTTCCGATGTGGCGGGTATGCGCACCTCGGCGGTGCGCGACGGCGACGGCTGGCGCATCAACGGCACCAAGACGTTCATCACCAACGCCGTCTATGGCGATATGACGATCGTCGCAGCCAAGACCGATCCGGAGAACCGCTACGGCATCACGATGTTCCTGGTGCCGGCGGGCACCGAGGGGTTCTCGGTCGCGAAGAAGCTCGACAAGCACGGCTGGCGATGCTCGGACACGGCCGAGTTGGTGCTGAACGACGTGTGGGTGCCCGACTCGCAGGTGCTCGGAACGGTGCATCGCGGTTTCTACGAGACGATGAAGAACTTCCAGAACGAGCGGATGGTGCTGATCGGCATGGGTGTCGGCGCGGCTCAGGCGGCGATCGATCAAACCCTCGCCTATGTGCAGCATCGGCCGGCTTTCGGTGGCCATCTCTACGACCTCGGCGCGATCCGTCAGCGGATGGCGATGAACCAAGCGCGTCTCGACGCGGTGCGAGCCGCGATGTACCACGCGGCGTGGATCGGTGATGAGGGCGGCGACAACGTGAAGGAGATGTCGGGGGTGAAGGCCTTCGGCGCTGAAACCGTCATGCAGATCATGTACGACTGCGTCCAGTTCCACGGCGGCATGGGTTACATGCGCGAGACCCCGGTGGAGCGCATGTATCGCGACGCCCGCATCCTGCCGATCGGGGGTGGGGCGACCGAGGTGATGCTCGAGGAGGTCGCCAAGCGCTCGATGGTGTCGGCCTGATCGGTCTCGGTATGCGTTCGGTTCCGCGTCTGCGTTCCCTGCTCTTCGCTCCTGCGGTCCGCCCCGATTTCGTGGAGCGGCTCGGCGAGCGGGGAGCTGATGCGGTCGTCATCGACTGCGAGGACGCGACCCCAGCGAACGCCAAAGAGGAGGGTCGGGCGAACGCCGCTCGGCTCGCTCCGATTCTGGCGGCGTCCGGGGTGGCGGTGACCGTCCGGGTGAACGCTCAGCCGACCGAGTGGTTCGCCGATGATGTGCGCGAAGGTCTCAGCGATTCGCTGGCTGCGGTGGTGGTGCCCAAGGTCGAGTCGATCGCCGGGCTCGACGCGGTCGATGCTGTGCTCTCCGCCTCCGGGCTCGGTGATCTCGGGGTGATCGCGGGGCTAGAGACCGCTCTCGGGGTCGCCGACTCGAGGAAACTCTTGGCGCATCGGCGCGTGGTGGCGGGCTACTTCGGAGCGGAGGATTTCATCGCCGATATGGGTGGGGTTCGCACCGCGTCGAATGACGAGGTGGCGACCGCTCGTTCGATGGTCGCCCTCGCTGGTCGGTTGGCTGGTGTGCCGGTGCTCGACCAGGTGGTCACCGACTTCCGAGATCTCGACCGGTTCAGTTCGGAGTGCGCGTCGGCCCGATCCCTCGGCTACTCGGGCAAGCTCTGCATCCACCCGGGTCAGGTCGCCGTCGCGAACGACGGGTTTGTGCCGTCAGCGGCCGAGGTCGCGCGCGCTCGGGCGCTGCTGGCGGCCTATGAGGAGGCCTCGGCTCGTGGGGTCGCGGCGATCGATTTCGAGGGGCAGATGGTCGATGAGCCGCTCGCCGCTCAGGCGCGGCGCGTGATCGCGCTCGCCGACTAGTCGCCTCGTCAGTCGGCGGGGCGTTTCAACATCAGCGCGTCGCGCACCGCTCGGCACACGAGCGTGTCGTGTTGGTTGAAGGCGCGGTGCTCGAAGGTGACGACACCCTGGTTGGGTCGTGACTTCGATTCGCGGGCCGCTCGGACTTCGGTCTCGACGTGGATCGTGTCGCCGTGGAAGAGCGGAGCGGGGAAGGTGACCTCGGAGAAGCCGAGGTTGGCGACGGTGGTGCCGAGGGTGGTCTCGTGCACGCTGATCCCGATCACCATGGCGATCGTCAGCATCGAGTTAACGAGTGGTCGGCCGAACTCGGTCTCGTTGGCGGCGTAGTCGAAGTCGAGGTGCAGCCAGGCCGGGTTCATGGTCATCGAGGTGAACATGACGTTGTCCGACTCGGTGATGGTGCGGCGGATGGCGTGCTGGATGACGGTGCCGGGCGTGAGTTCCTCGAGCCAGCGGCCAGTGTGGGGTCGGGTCACGGCTCAGCCCTTCAACTTCTCGAGCATCTCGCCCATCTGGCGGTGCACGGCGTTCACGGCTTGAAGGGGCCGCACCATCACCTTGAACTCGGTGATCATGCCGTCGTCGTCGCAGGTGATGATGTCGACACCGTTGACGTGCTTGCCATCCACAGTGGTCTCGAACTCGAGCACGGCGTGGTGACCGTCGAGGATCTCCTTGACGTAGTGGAACGAGCCGTCACCTCCGCCGGCGATCGCTTCGCCGACATCGGATGCTTCGCCGGGCAGGGCCACCGATGCGGCGTCGAGGTAGAGCTTGGTGATCTCCTTGCCCTGCTGTGGGGTGAAGACGACCGGGGAGATGAACACCACGTCGTCGTGGAGGAGTGCATCGAGGCCGCCGGGGAGTTCGCGTCGGAGGTGGCGATGCCAGCGCTCGATGACGTCGTGGATCGGGCCGTTCGTCATGGCGCCACCGTAATCGGCGACTCTCGGTTTGGCCTGTGGCAGGGTGGAGTGGTGAGCGACGTTGAGGATCGGGTGCGCGCCGCGGTTGGCGCCACGGGTGGTGACTGGCGCGAGGTGGCGTGCGATCCAGATCTCGCGGACACCGCCGCGTTCTGCGAGCGCTACGGCTTTTCGCCGGCCGATTCGGCGAACACGATCGTCGTGGCGTCCAAGGGTGATGATCCGGTGCTGGCGGCGTGCGTGGTGCTCGCCACTCATCGTCTCGATGTGAACGGTGTGGTTCGTCGTCGACTCGGTGCTCGGAAGGTGTCGTTCGCTCCGGCGGAGTTGACCGCCGAGGTGACCGGGATGGTGATGGGTGGGGTGACACCGTTCGGTCTGCCGGACGGTCTCGCCGTGTGGGTCGACGCTGCGGTGTTCGAGCGTGCCGAGATCATCGTTGGCGGCGGGAGCCGTTCGATGAAGTTGGTCCTGCCGCCGTCAACCCTCGCTTCGCTCGACTCTGTTGAGGTGGTCGAAGGTTTGGCGCGGCCGATTCCCTCTGAATGAGGGGCCCGCAAGGTGAGGGTTAGGCTCGACGCGGAGGTGCTGTCATGAACACACTGATCATCCTCATCGTGATCGCGGTGCTCGTCGCCTTCGGCGTCGTCACCTACAACGCGCTGGTCCGGCTTCGCAATCAGGTCGACAACGCCTGGGCGCAGATCGACGTGCAGTTGACCCGTCGAGCCGATCTCATCCCGAATCTCGTCAACACCGTGAAGGGCTACGCCGAGCATGAGCGCGAAACCCTCGACGCGGTGATCTCGGCTCGTTCGGTGGCGTCGGGTGCATCGACTCCGGCGGCGGCTGCCGCGGCAGAGGGCCCGCTCACGGCCGCCCTCGGACGGTTGTTCGCGGTCGCTGAGGCATATCCCGACCTGAAAGCCGACGCGAATTTCCGTCAGCTTCAGGAGGAGTTGACCTCGACCGAGAATCGCATCGGCTACGCCCGCCAGCACTACAACGACTCGACGACGGCCTACAACACCCGCCTGCAGTCGTTCCCGACGCTCATCGTGGCGCGCGCCGGCTCGTTCACCGAGCGTGAGCTCTTCGACGCCCCGGTGTCGGCGGAGAGCGTGCCGAACGTCGAGTTCTGACCGTGGCCGACCGGCCGTCGTTCATCGCGCTTTCGCGACGCAATACGCGTCGTTCGTGGGGCTTGCTCGCCGCGACGGTGGTGTTGCTGTGGTTGATCATCGTCGCGGTCGGTGTGCTCGGTTTTGGGTCGTCGTTCGTGCCCTCGGTGATCGTCTCGTTGGTCATCGCGGTCGGCTATCTGCTTTTCGCGCAGCGGGCCGCGGGACGCACCGCGTTGCGGATGGCCGGGGCGCATCCGGCGGTGGGTGATGAATTCTTGACGTTGCGCAACGTCGTCGAGGAGATGGCGATCGCCGCGGGCTTGCCGGTGCCGGAGGTGTGGGTGATCGACGATGCCGCTCCGAACGCGTTCGCCGCCGGCTATCGGCCGGAGAAGGCGGTGGTGGCGGTGACGACCGGCTTGTTGTCGTCGTTGTCGAGGGCGGAGTTGAAGGGTGTGATCGCGCACGAGATGGCACACATCCGCAACCGCGATATCGCGGTGACGACGATCTCGGTGGTGTCGGTGTCGGCGATCATGTTGCTCGCCGATCTGTTGATCCGGATCGGCCTGTACTCGTCGGCGGGGCGGCGGTCGCGAAGCAATGAGCGTGGCGCGACGATCCCGTTGGCGCTGATCGGTTTCGCGATTCTTATCGTTGGATTGCCGCTCGCGATCGTGTTGCGCGCCGCGTTGTCGCGGAGCCGCGAGTCGCTCGCGGATGCGACGGCGGTCGAGTTGACTCGCAATCCGAGTGGCATCCGCTCCGCGCTCGAGAAACTCGAGGCCGACAACCGTGAGATTCGTCGCATCGGGGCGGGGATGAACTCGATGTGGATCGAGTCACCGGCTGACAAGGCGCACGGCCCGACGAAGTTCTTCGCCGGTCTCACCGACACGCATCCGCCGATCGCTGAGCGAATCGAGATCTTGCGCGCGATGGAGGGTCTGCCCGCCGGTGAGCGTGGGCCGAACGACGCGTTCCCGGCGCCGTCGGGTCCGGTTCAGCCGTTCTGAGCGGCTCGCGCGGCGACGTTGAGGAGTTGCCGCCGCACCATGATCCCGTCGCCGGGGCCGAGGAGGCCGCGTTCGATGAGTTGACCGCCGGGCAGGTCGACGCGGGCTCGGACTCGAGAGATGAGCCGGGTTGAGCCGTCACGGTCTCGAAGTTCGTAGGCGAGGCTGAAACCGATGCGGTCGCTGACGCCGCCGGTTGGGGCGAGGCGCAGCACCAACGTGTGGGGCTCGTCGGCCTGGGTGACCTCGAATCCGACGGGGCCGCCACCCGGGATCACGTCGCCGGTGCCGACCTGTTGCCACGTGGGCAGGATCGTCGTGGCGCTCTTTCGACCGAGGTTGTCGATCCAGTCGTAGCTGTACCAGCCGGCCCGGCCGAAGCCCATCTGCCTGAGCCAGGGAAACACGGCGAACGGTGGCGCGTCGATGGTGATCGCTCGGGTGGCGATGATGCGCGCGTTCGGCACGAGATCGTCGCCGGCGAGGGGTTCGCGGGCCTCGTCGTTGGTGGCGCCCCAGGTCTCGAAGAGCATGTCGGCGAGGCTAGGTGCGCGGTTCGACCGGGTCTAGGTTGTGCTCGTGGCGAGCGGCGATCGGTCGGAGTATTTCCCAGCGATCGAGCGTCGCTACGGCCAACCGATGTCGCACTGGTTCTCGGTGATGGAGGGACTCGCCGGCCAGCGCTATCCGGAGCAGATCGCCTTCCTGCGCGAGAACCACGGCTTCTCGCAGGCTCACGCGAACGCTTTGGTGATGTACTCCCGCGGGTCGACCTCGTCGAAGCGGTTCTCTTCGGTCGACGGGTATCTCGCTCAGTTTGATGAGGTTCGAGCGGGTACGGCTCGCAGGATTCTCGAGGCGATCGAGGAGCGTTTCCCGGGGCTCGAGCGGGTGGTGGCCTGGAACCAACCGATGCTGAAGTCGGGTGACGAGTACGTGTTCGGGTTGAGCGTGCTGACCGGTCACCTCCTGCTCGGCCCCTGGGGAGATCACGCGATCGACGCGGTGCGTCACTTGCTCGAGGGTTACCAGGTGAACAAGAAGACGGTGAAGGTGCCCGTCGACTGGGAGGTCGACGGCGATCTGCTCGCTGCGATGGTCGAGCACCGTCTCGCCGAACTTGCCTGATCACCGCTCGGCGGGGGATCGGGCTCGATGCCTAGGGTCTCGGCATGGCCGAGGCCGCTGAACGGTTTTGTGAGACCTGCGGTCGGCGTATCGAGTGGCGTCGCAAATGGGCGCGCGACTGGGACAACGTCCGATACTGCTCCGATGGGTGTCGTCGGAACCGTCCCGGCGAACTCGATCGGCGACTCGAAACTGAGATCCGGTCGCTCCTCGATGCCCGGGCCCGTGGGGTGACGATCTGCCCGAGTGAGGCGGCTCGCGCGGTGGCCGACGATTGGAAGCCGTTGATGGAGCGAGCCCGGTCGGCGGTTCGACGCCTCGTCGTGGCCGGCGAGGTTGAGGTGCTGCAGGGCGGGCGGGTGGTCGATCCGTCAACGGCGAAGGGCCCGATCCGGGTGCGCCTCGTCGACTGACGGGTGATCGCTACCGTGAGGACATGGCCGCGGATGAGGTACTCGTCGGGCGAGTGAGGGAGCATCTCGCGGGCGATCTGTCGTTCAGTGAGCGGCGAATGTTCGGTGGGCTCGCCGTGATGTGTAACGGCAACATGGCGGCCGGCGTCATCGGCGACCGCTTGATGGTGCGGGTCGGACCCGAGGCCTGGCTGGCGGCGCTTGAGGAGCAGGGAGTCAGCGAGATGGATTTCACTGGTCGCTCGCTGCGCGGGATGGTCTATGTCGATTCTGGTGCTCTCGAAGGGGAGGGGCTAGCTCGTTGGCTGGACCGCGGTATCGCGTTCGCCGGGTCGCTACCAGCGAAGTGAGAATCCGGTGTCCGGAGGTCGGATCGTTTGACCAGCAGCGCCGTGTGTGGGAATTTCGCGGTTTGGTGAGGCGGATCACAAGGGGGAGCGGTGGCTGAGCAGGTTGCGTGGACGGCGATGGCTGATGGGACGAGAGAGGACTACGAGTTCCTCTCCGGCCTCTACGAGGGGCACGCTCGCGCGTGTCTCACCGACTCGCTCTTCGATCTGCTCGCTCGGATGGAGGGTCCGACGCTCGGTTATCGCGTTGACCGGGCGGAGCACAGCCGCCAGTCGGCGACGCGGGCGTTGCGCAACGGTGAACCAGACGAACTGGTGGTGGCTGCGCTCTTTCACGATGTCGGGGATGTCGTCGCCCCGCACAACCACAGCGCCGTCGCGGCGGAGATCCTCGCGCCGTACGTGTCAGAGGAGACGACCTGGGTGATCCGTCACCATGGCCTCTTCCAGGGCTACTACTACTTCCACCATCTCGGCGGGGATCGAGACGCCCGCGATCGGTATCAGGAGTCACCGTTCTTCGATCGGTGCGCGTGGTTCTGTCAGGAGTACGACCAGAACTGTTTCGACCCCGATTACGACTCGCTCACCGATGCCGACTTCCGGCCGCTTGTCGAGGCGGTGTTCTCCCGCCAGTCCCGTCTCGGAGCCGACTGGGAACTTGATCAGGCTTGACGCGAAAGGCCGGCGACGCGGTAGGCGCCTTCGAGGTCCTCGTGGTTGGTGTAGCAGCCGGTGAACTTGCGGTCGCCGGTGAACGCGGTGCGCCCGTGTAGGCAGCGCCAGTTATCGAACACGAGCATCCGTCCCGGCGCCCACGGGAATCGGAGCGCTCGCGCCGGGTCGCTGAACACGGCACGGAAGCCGTTGTACGCGTCGATCACCGCGTCGACGAGGCCGTCGATCGGAAGCAGCGGTGAGCGGTCGTAGTTATTGAATGACACCTGCGCGAGACGTCCATCGGGATCGAGTCGTAGTGGGGGTCGCTCGGCGATGAGGTGGACACCGGGTTCGATGAAGTGGGCCCGCACCGCGTACCTGGTGAGCAGGTCGGCGGCCTCGGGGTTCGATTCGGTGAAGTCGCGAACGGCGGCGAAGCCGTCCACGAGGACACTGTCGCCACCGGTTCCGGTGCGCGCCTGCTGGGCGAAGATGATGGTGCCGGGGGCGTCATGGCTGTAGGTGCCGTCGGTGTGCACGTCGAGGGCGAACGACTCATAGGCCGAGTCCTGATGCTCGAACGCACCGGAGTTCATCTCCCACACGTCACCGAAGATCGAGGCGCGTGGATAGCCGATTCGGGCGGCGAGTCGACGGGTCGGCGCCTCCCCGAGTTCGACGTCGTCGATCGCGAGCCACCCGAACTCGTGCAGGTGGGCGAGCGCCTCGCGCCACAGGGCATCGTCGTCGAGCACACCGGCGGTGAACAGGGTGGGCTCGGGCGGGCGCGACCAGAGGGTGATGTCGTCGGGGAGCCGCAGTGGACGGCCGGAGGCCGGCGCTGGCGCGCGACGGTCGCGGACAACTCGGGTAAGACCGTCGACGGAGTGCTCCGTGGCGGCGCCGTCGGACCAGTCGATGTGGAGGTGGTCGCCGTCGACGTGGCACGCGGTGATCTGGACGGATGGATCGATAGCGAAGGTGTCGGTGCGGCGTTGCAGGGAGTCAGGGTGCCGGCTCGCCGCGTCCTCGCCGTGGTCGCGCAACCACCGGGCGGGAATGGCTTCGCCCGCGATGGTGATGTGGGCACCGCGCTGGCTGAAGTCCATGGCGCAGTATGTCGTCGTCATCAGGGTGACCTCACAAGTCGAAGAGGTGAGTGAGCACCGATCGAATCTCGACCATGGCGCGGTGGTCGATGGCTCTGGCTCGTTCGAGCAGGCGCGCCACCGGTATCGAGCGAATGAGGTGGACATTGGCGTACTCGTCGTCCCCTGCGTCGACGAACCACGGTGCCGCATCCGGGACCTCGGTGCTCATCGGCGCCACGACGGCGCGGTTGGCTAATTGATGGAGCCGTGCATCGGAGAGAACGAGCACCCGTCGTCGGATCTCATCGCCGAGGTCGGCGATCCATACCTCGCCGTCGGTCGGCATCACTCGAGCCGGTCCATCCACGCGTCGATCGCGGCGTCATGGGCCTGTTGATCACCGGTGGAGGTCGCGGCGGCGGCCCGCGCCCAGAACTCCTGGCGCTCAAGTAACTCGATGGCTCGAATGACTGTTCCCTCGAGGGTCTCGTTAGTGGTGGAGAGCGACCTGATCCGGTCTCTGCTTTGGCTTGAGAGTTTCATTGTGGTGATCCGCTCCGAGTCAGGCATACCAGCAGTATACCAAAGGTGATCGTTGTAGCCGGGGATGTCTTGGGGTTCGCACGCGAGGGTGGGTGGAGGCGGAGTCGTTCGCGGGAAGTTGCTCGCCAACATTGTTGGACACCTGAGCGTCACCACAGCGACGACCTAACCTCGCCATGGTGAGGTCAAGTCGCACTCCAGTGGTGGCGACGATCCTTGCGCTCTTGTCGGTCGTGGCGGCCTGCGGTGGGACGGAGACTGCGAACGGTGACGGGCTGGCCGCGGGCGGTCCGGGTGTTCGATTCGACTCGGTCGACCAGGTCGTCGGTGCCTTCGTTCAGTCGCAAGCTCTGAATGGCGCCGCGGTGACCATCGTCGATCGCGATGAGGGGATCATCCACGAGTCGTTCCACGGTGAGTTCACCCCCGATCGGGTGGTGCTCCTTGCCTCATCGTCGAAGATGGTCGCCGCCGACGTACTGCTCGCGCTCCAAGACCGAGGTCTCATCGATCTGGAGCGGCCGCTCACCGAGTTCGTCGACTGGGCCGACGGCAACCCGGAGATCACGGCAGCGCAGTTGTTGTCGAACTCCTCCGGCTTGCGGACCGAGTGGTCGTTCTCGCCGTATGGATGCCAGTGGTCGCTTTTGGGGACGTTGTCGGACTGTGGTGTTGAGATCATGTCGACGCCCGCCGACGACGATGTGGTTCGCGCACCTGACACCGCATTCGACTACGGCGGTGCGCAGTGGCAGGTGGCGGGAGCGGTCGCCGAGGCGGTGTCGGGCCGGTCGTGGGCCGATCTGGTCGAGGAGAGCCTCTCGGAGCCGTGCGGGTTGACCTCGCTCGGCTTCACGAATCCCTGGGCGACACTGCCGAATGGCTCGGGCAACTCGTATCCGCCGGGGTTCGACGGTGACATCTCGCTGCTGCCCACCACGCTGAATCCAAATATCGAAGGCGGCGGCTACGCGAACAGTCGTGACTACGCGCGTCTTCTCCTGATGCACCTGCGCGGTGGTCTCTGTGGTGATACCCGGGTGCTGAGCGAGTCGGCGATCGCCAGCGCTCATGAGGATCGGATCGCCCGCGTTTACGACGGAAGCGCCGGCGCATCGACCGGCTATGGGCTCGGGTGGTGGATCGACCGGAACAGCGGTCGCCGGAGCGATGCGGGTCTCTACGGCTCTTATCCGTATCTCGATCTCGAGGATGGCTACGGGGTGCACATCCTCATCGAGAAGCAGTCGTGGGTCGGGAGCGCGCTCGCCGAGCAGTTGTTCGATCTCGTCGACGACGAGATGCGCGACTTCCGAGAGTCGTGATGTCAGCGGGTCACGAGACGCAGAACTCGTTGCCTTCGGGGTCGCGCATCGTGATCCACGAGTGCGGGCCCTGATGCCCCTCGTAGGCGCGGGTGGCGCCGAGTTCCTCGAGTCGGGCCACTTGCGCGTCACGTTCCTCCCGTCCGTATTGGAGGTCGAGGTGCAACCGATTCTTGGCTGCCTTGGCCTCTGGCACGAGCTGGAAGTAGAGCCGAGGACGTAGCTCTTCGGGGTCGGTGCACGCAGCACCGTCTCGGAACTGGAGGTGGCCTCGCACCTCAACGACATCGTCCTCGCCGATGTTGCCGGCGGCGATCATCTGGCGGACGAAGTCGTCGTTGTGCTCCTCGCGGTAGCCGAGCGCCTGGGCCCAGAAGTGGACGAGTTGGTGGGGGTCTTTGGCGTCGATGGTGACTTGGAGGCGCATGGCCGAACGTTAGGTCGCCAGTCGCCTGTGCCACGATCGTCTGATGAGCGACGACACACCATCTCGCCGGCTGTGGCGGGCTGCGGAGACGATTAACGCGGTCACCTACTTCTCTGAGGAGTCGATCGCCGCGGCCCGCGACGCTGGTTACCGCGGGTTCTGGATGGGCTATTTCGCTTTTCGAGCCGCGCCACTTGGTCGCGTAGGCCCGGCCGCGGTGGAGGCGTTGTTCAACAATTTCCATGCTGATCGTGTCGCGCGCGCACTGCCTGATGCGTGGGAGATCGCCCCGCCGGAGGTGGCCATCGAGCGTCGACGAACCGCAGCGGCTGAAGCGTTGCGGCGCTTCGGAGTGGAGGGGCCGGACGAGTATCTGCTGCAGGCCATGTACGGAGCGGTCGCGACGATCGCTCCGCACGGCCGCGCGATGTTTGCCGCCAACCGCCAAATCGGGCCGATCGGAGACGCGGTGGCCGATCTGTGGCAGTGGTGCACGACGGTACGAGAGCATCGCGGCGATGGTCACGTGGCTGCGCTTGCCGTGCTCGGCATTGACGGCCTAGAGGCGACCGTGCTGCTCGCCGCCGAGCGCGGTATCGACCTGGAGTTGTTCGAGCAGTCGCGAGGTTGGGAGCGTCGACATCTTGAGGCTGCGCTTTCTCGGCTTGGTCAGCACGGCCTCGTCGATGGCGAAGGAGGGTTGACCGACGAGGGCCGTTCGCTTCGCGCTGAGATTGAGGACCTCACCGACCGTCAGGCGTTCGGCGTCCTATCCCGGCTCGGCGAGGCGCACGAACTCGTGCTCGGCCACCTCGAATCGAGCGCTGAGATGATCCGTGCCGCGGAGGCGATTCCGTATCCGAACCCGATCGGGCTCGATCCGAGAACCTGAGGGCGCTCCCGGATGTCACCTGCTTGAGTCTTGAGCGGACTCGTTTGCGAGCGCGGTC
>Ga0181588_10000584_pt1 | contig 33106 bp, 29 predicted proteins | sample 071ome_26_FD_148607 | JGI IMG/M metagenome (GOLD analysis project Ga0181588, IMG submission 148607) | Coastal salt marsh microbial communities from the Groves Creek Marsh, Skidaway Island, Georgia - 071409BT metaG (spades assembly) | ecosystem: Environmental > Aquatic > Marine > Intertidal zone...
CCAGTCGCAGCTCTGCCGCCTCGGCCCAGGACAAGCTGGAGCGATCTTTCGGCAGCATGTTGGTGGGCACCATGAGGCTTAACTGCTCTTCATACAGGCTCATGGTGTTGAGCTTTTTCAGGGAAAACCCCTCAAGGTAGGTAATACCAACGTCGAGCTCGAAGTTGCGCAACTCGTTGATAAGCTTGTCGGAGCCAAGAAATTGAATATCGACTTCGACGAGGGGGTATAGTGACGAAAACAGACGATTAATGCGCGGCAGGACGGGAGAGCTGGTCGGCATGGCGCCTATGCGAATTCGTCCGTTCAGGTTGCGGCGCATAATCGCAAGTTCTTCGATCATACTTTTCTTGTCCGCGAGTAAGCGTTTTGCCCAACTCACGACACGCTCACCCTCTGGCGTAAAGCCTTGGTAGCGCTGGTGACGAAGGATGATCGGTACATCCAGCTCAGCTTCAAGTTGCTGAAGAGCGCTCGAAAGGCTGGGCTGGGAAACGTGACAGCGTTCGGCCGCCCGACCGAAGTGACCTTCTTGCTCCAACGCGATTAGATATTCAAATTGCCTCAAAAACATGACGACTGTCCCCAGTTTGGGCCGATCTCATCCATTAGCATTTGCTATTTCTTTAATAGACGAAGCCGATGATTTTTACTTTTCGATAGTTTTATAACTGTCTCCTATCAAAATCACAAGTGCTGCGGTATTTCTGATCTGGAGAATGCGGGTGAGCGCCGGTTTCCCCAACGGCGGGCAAAGCAATCAGCAACCACTCGCGACTGCCGGTCCGCATACACTACCGGACGGTCTTTTTTATTAAGGAGTGGGGGTAAGTCCTGGGAATCATTGCTCTAACCGTCACCGCTGCCGCGGTGATTCTGGTGGGTACGCTCATTGGCGCCATCGGTATTGGAGGCGTTCTTCTCGTCCCGTTGCTCACACTCGTCACCGGGATGGGCGTTCATGTCGCTATTGCCAGCGCGATGTTTTCGTATCTATTTACCGGAATCGTCGGGGCAGCTGAGTACGCACGAAGAGGTACTATCCAGTGGCGCACCGGTCTTTGGCTTTGCCTGGGTGGAATGCCCGGCGCTTATGTGGGTGCGCTAACAACCTGGATGCTGCCTTCTTCCGTTTTGGAGGCAGTAATCGGTTCGTTAGTGTTTGCGTCCGGCATCAAGGCGATGCGGCCCGTGAGTACAGAGGACCTAACGCCTCGGGAGGTCCATCCGGGACTACTTCTCGTGATTGGCGTAGTGACAGGCTTTGGCTCGGCCATTACGGGCACAGGTGGACCGCTTGTTCTCGTCCCGATTCTTCTTGCGTTGAAGGTAGCACCACTAGCCGCAGTGGGTCTGAGCCAGATCATCCAAATACCTATCGCGATCCTTGCTACGTGGGGGAACGTAAGTTTCGGGCACGTGGATTTCAAAGTGGGTCTAATGCTTTCCGTACTGCTTGTTCTGGGCGTGATCATCGGGGCAAAAATTGCCCATCAGGTGTCCAAGCGGGCGTTAACAAAAGTGATCGCAGTCGCACTGCTGGGCGCTGGAGCAGCGATGCTCGCCAAGGTATTCGGCTTTATCGGTTAGTTAGGAATGACCTTGTCTTTTGAGCGAGAGCGGGGTCTATCTTCGCAGCCGTGGCAGGAGGCATTGGCATGCCGTCGGTCGGCCGCGCTCTTTGATTTCTCATTCATGTTTTCTGCACGAATCTCAGGCCCTGATGCGGTCTTCACCATTGAGTGCTATCTGGGTCGGCGTGTTTCCGATATGGCTCTTAACGCCATCCGTTACGGCGTACACTCAGATGCGCGAGGTGTCGTCATCTCAGATCTGACCGTATGGCGGGTGAGCGCAGATACCTTTGATCTGATGAGTGGAGATCGCTCGGACATTTCTTTTTTGGAGGGTCTAAGGAGTAATCGACTCAGCGTAGAGGAGACAAGCGATCAATCGAGGGTTTACGCTATTCAGGGGCCTCAATGCCTGTCTCTTTTAGGTCGCTCTCACGTTCCCGCGGATGTTGAGGCGCTGAATTATTTCCAGTTTACCGACACCATAATGTTCGGGGTGCCTGTGCGCTGTGGGAGGCTTGGCTACACCGGCGAGCGGGGCTTTGAGTTGATCGTGGCAGAGCGGTTTGCCGAAGCATTATGGAGGTCACTTCGCGAGCGGATGCCGTCTGCAACTTTTGCAACAGCGGATGTATTACGCATAGAAGCAGGATTTATCCTTTTCTGTAATGACCTTGCCTTCGGAGCGGACTTGCCGGCTTTTGAACTTCAGCGGTGTTATCCGTCGGGCAACGCGGCTGGGGAAGAGCCCTCTGTTGTGTTGGTTTCCTTCATCGCTCAATCCAATCAGCCCCCTGTTCTGTGGCAGCATCCCAAGGGGAAACCGCCGTGGCCCAGCAGAGGAGAATTAGCGGTGACATCTGCCTGCTTCAGTCCATTGGCAAATGCGACGCTCGGCTTGGGATTTGCATTGACGACAGACCTATCTGAGGGCGTCGAACTCGCGGATCCATTAGGCGATTTTCAGAGCATTCGCATTACGTCCAGGCCTTACTATGATCCGCTGAAGCTCAAGGTGCGCGGCGGCTGGGATAGCCTATTGCTGCCCGATTCATGAAGGACGCCGAGAGCGTGGCGCGGGTGTCTCAGGGGCTCCGTCGCACGTCTGAAGCCGACCTCTATCAGATCATAAGACATTGCTTTTGACGGACAATAAGCCGCTGTCTACTATGGCCTGCTCATCTGAACCCCGATCATAATAGCGGGTGCAGTTCACGGCCTGCTCGTCGTGGATAGTACGCGCGAAACGAGGAATCCACTATCAAGGAGATAGTCAATGTCTGAGGAAAAACCACGCAGAAAAGTCACCATTAATCAGCTCCGAAAGAAGATGCGCGAGGGGGAGCAAATTGTGCAGATGGCGATTTACGACTATCGAAGCGCCGTGATCGCCGATCGATTGGGCATTGATATTTTGTGTGTCTCCGATACCGGCGGCATGATTCTTTTCGGCCATAAGAGTACGGTTACCGTCACTTTCGATGAAGTCATGATGATGTCAAAGGCAATCGACCGCGGTAGCCAATACGGGCTTCGTATGGTGGACATGCCTTACTGGAGTTTTCATGTGTCCCCAGAGCAGGCGGTGGAAAATGCCGGCCGCTTTGTGCATGAGGCAAATGCCGAAGTGATGAAGTGTGAAGGAAACCAGTATCACGCCCGGAATATCGAGGCGATCAATCGCGCGGGAATCCCGGTTCAAGGCCACATCGGTATTACGCCCATGCGCATGCCGCAATTAGGCGGATTTTTTGCGCAGGGGAAGACAGCGGACCGTGCGGCCGAGTTGGTCGACGATGCCTGGGCGATGGTAGATGCGGGATGCTTCTCCCTCATGTGTGAGGTGACGACCCAGGAAGTCAACGAATATCTTGCCCAGGTACTTCCGGTTCCGGTGATCAGCCTAGGCGCCGGCCTGGGTGCGCACGGCGTGCACATCATTACGTCTGACCTCATGCATCTTTATGAGGAGCATACGCCTCGACACTCGAAGGTCTATACGGACCTCATCCCTATCATGGAGGATGTGTTCACCCGTTACCGTGATGAAGTTCGCGACCAGATTTACCCTGGTCCCGAGCACACCGTGTACATGAGCGACGATGAGGCGATCAAGTTCGCGAAGAAAATGAAGTGGGACTGGAAGCTGGAGCAGTTGGACGTGAAGGCCAGCCGTAAAGGGCGAAAGAAAACGGCAAAGAAAACCTCGCTTCCAGCTCGAAAAACGGCTAAGAAAGTGGCCAAAAAAGTGACAAAGAAACGCTGACGGGTGGGGAAGGACTAATCATTGATAAAGACTATCAAATTATTGATTTGAGTCATTTTACAAATCAAATGGATCGGTTTGTAATGTGGGGCAGGATGTCTCGAAGACCGCTGCCCGCGGTCAGGTAAACATAAAAGGAGCGGCGTGTCATGCCAGCAAGAAATTCAAAGCAGTGGGAGCAAGTCCCTGGAAAACTTAAATCTGGGGAGTATGTCGACAGTCGAATTTATTCCGATCGGGGAATTTTTGAGGAAGAGATCAACAAGATCTTCCGAAAAGTGTGGACCCCGGTTTGTCATGAATCCGAGCTGCCAGACCCCTACAGCTTCCGAACCATGACGGTCGCCCGTGAGCCCGTAATGGTGGTCCGCGGCGCCGACAACCAGATCCGAGCGTTCCTAAACGTATGCCCTCACCGCGGCAACATGATTGAGAACCGGCCTTCTGGCTCGTTTGAGCACGGATCGCCATCTGGCGCGCCAAAGCACATGACCTGCATGTTCCATGCCTGGCAGTTCGATATGAAAGGCAACTGCGTTCACATCTCCCGAGCGTCTGAAGGGTATCAGGATCGCTTGGCCTGCTCGGATGTTGGATTAAGACGCCTGCGCTGCGAGGTTAAGTTTGGCGGATTTGTTTGGGTTACGCTGAATGACGCCATTGATCAGACCGTCGAAGAGTGGGCGGGGGGCGCTTTCGACTGCATGCGCGAATCCATCGATGCTGAGCCTCTCGAGGTATTTCACTACCATAAGGCAATCATTCCCTGTAACTATAAGTTGTGGCACGACACGAACTCCGAGTTCTACCATGACTATCTTCACTACCATAACCGCATCACCGGCTTTAATGACTCCTACTTCGCCCGCAAGAACATCGGTTTTGACAATGGACATGTGAACGTAGGCTCGTTTGAGGTCCAATACGATCAATACGAGGGATTCGAGTCTCGGGAAGAGTTGTCTTTTCCGCACCTGCCCAATAATCACTGGGAGATGATTGATTTCTTCCCGGGGGTTAACTTTAATTTACGAGGGTCCGCCCTGCGGTGCGACATCATGACCCCGTTAAGTCCGGATAAGGTCATGATTGAATTCCGCGGTCTTGGATTGAAAAAGGACACCGCGGAAGAGCGACTCATCAGACAGCGCCACCACAACTCAATCTGGGGTCCGTTTGGCCGTAACCTGCATGAAGATTTGCTGGCAGTGACGACTCAGCAGGCTGCGATGAGCGAGTGGGCGGACAAGCGTCGCATCCTTCACGGGAGGCATGAGTTGGATGCCGACGGGGACCCGACCATCCATGATGAAGAGGGTATGCGGCATTTTTACGATGCTTGGGGGCGCTGGATGGATCGGTGGCCCGGTGATCCCGACCTCTCCTATGAGGAAGGCCAGAACCGAAAGGCAGCCTAGCACCGCTACGCCCTTTTTCTATGCGGGTAGTCCAATGCCCGCATCTTTTTACGGCTTGAGCGCCCGTCATAGGGCGCTCGCCTTAACCTCTATCGGGAATCGAGATGGCCGACAGCAGTAATGTTGAGAACCAGATCCGTAATACGGTCTACAAAGCGAGCCTTTCGCTCGACGAACAGCGGTGGAAAGACTGGTTGGACCTCTGCCATAAGGACTTTTATTACGCGATCAAAGCGTTCAGTCCCGAGATCAACTACGACATGATTTATCTGGATGGTCACTTCGAGGACATGCAGAATCTTACGGAGATGCTACCCAAGCACAACTCCGACCACGCGGCGCTATCGCGTCATACCGTCGTGTATACAGTTGATATTGATGAAACAAAAAAAATCGCGACGGCGGTGTCTTCATTTGCGGTCTATAAGACCGAGCTTGACGGAATGAATTCCCACGCGCTGGCTGGTGAATCCGGGATCTTCCTGATCGGTAAGTATCGGGATAAGTTTTCGCTCGAATCTGACACGCCGCTCTTTGTGGAGCGTATTGTGCAGTTGGACACGAGGCGCCTGGACAAAGGGACCCATTGGCCGATTTAACGGCGCGAGTGGCGTTTAAGCGACTATGAGCTCGGAAAAAAACTGGCATCGCCTCTGCGCAATGGATGAGCTTGCCGGCGGGGGTCTGAAACGCTTCGAAGTGGCAGGCATCGTCGTCCTGGCCACTCGGGTAAACGACACCACTCGCGTCATTCCGCCGTTCTGTCCGCATATGGCGGAACCACTCATCGAGTCTGGCATCTGCAGCGGAGCGACGCTGACCTGCTCAAAGCATCTTTGGCAGTGGAATCTTGAAAGTGCTGAGATGCAGGGCGCAGCAGAAAAGCCGCTGATCTTTTATCCGTCCGAGGAGCGAGACGGCGAGTTGTGGATTGACGCCTCTCAAGAATTGTCCTACCAGTTTGATGAAGAGGACGACGACGATTTCGAGTGGTAGTCTCGGGCGAGATCGAGACCCCAGTCGTGCCGGCTTCGACGATGACGCAGGTTACGTTTCTAAATAAAACCGGTCGCGTGGACGTCCTCTGCGAGCCCGGTGAGAGCCTGCTGCAAGCAGGGCTGCGACACGGCCTTGAACTCCCCTATGCCTGCGGCGCGGGCGTGTGCGGAACATGCGTTGCCCGATCAAAACCCAATACCGTGGAAAACCTCTGGCCAAACGCACCGGGCGCCGCACAGCTTAATGCGGGTAAAGGAGAGTGCCTCCTCTGTCAGGGCGCAGCGCTCAAAGATTGCGAGATCTTGGTTCCCGCCAAAATTGATTTGTCTCGCCTTTCCGATCAAAGACCGGCTCGTTTTGAGGCGAACCTGCAAGACGTCAAGGTGGTCGCGCCTGACGTGGCTACATTTACTGTTCGGCTGCCCGAGACCGTACGACCTATTTCCGGACAGTACTTTCTGATGCGCCCTAAAGGTATGCAGGGTTTTCGTGCGTACTCGATGACGAACTTCGATGAATCAACAGATGCTTTGCACTTTGTCATCAAGAAGGTTGCTGGCGGAGTCTTTTCTGGAAAAATTTTTTCCGGCGAGCCCCTGGACGAGCCGCTGGAGGCCTTTGGCCCAATGGGATTGGCGACTTTTGATCCCAGTGATACCCGCGACCTGATTTGCTTGGTCGGTGGCTCTGGAATTGCGGGAATCATGTCGATCCTGGCTCAGGCCCGACGCGTTGATCATTTCTCCAGACATAGGTTGTTCATGGTATTTGGCGCGCGGCGTATCGAGGAATTCTTCTTCCTCGACGAGCTTGCCGATTTAGCTCGGACCCATCCGGATCACATCCAGATCCATCTCGCAGTCTCTGAGGGCGAAGCCGCAGGCGATACATCAAAGGACGTGCGGGGGTTATCCGTACACCACGGATTCGTACATGACGTGGCGAAAAGCCTGTCGCGGCCCGGTGAGTTTGACGGGGGCCTGGCATTTCTCGGTGGCCCACCACCGATGCTGAACAGCTGCCTTGCCTTACTCCTCGAGGCTGGGTTGCCGGTTTCGGATATCCGATACGACCGTTTCGCCTGAGGCGAGACGGTCGTCGCCGTCTATTGCCGCCGTCTCAAGCTTCCTTTTTTTCCAGCCGGCGTTGGTGTAGCGGCGGCTCTGTGTAGCCGTTACACACATCTCTACCTTTGAAGATCAGGTCACAGGCTGCATTAAAGGCCACCCCGTCACAAGCGGGTGCCATCGGCTCATAGTAGGGATCTGTTTCGTTCTGACGATCCACGACAGCAGCCATTCGTTTCAGGCAATCCATGACGAGCGCATCGTCAACAATCCCATGATGTAGCCAGTTAGCTATGTGCTGGCTTGAGATTCGCAATGTCGCGCGGTCTTCCATTAAGCCGATGTCACGGATGTCGGGGACTTTAGAACACCCCACGCCCTGATCGATCCAACGAACAACATAACCCAGTATCCCTTGACAGTTGTTCTCGACTTCTTCACGAATTTCCTCGTCAGACCAGGTGGGCGGCTCAGCGAGTGGAATGGTCAAGATGTCGTCCAGACTGGCGTGGTTACGACTGACCAACTCTTTTTGCAAAGATAAGACGTCCGTCTCGTGATAGTGAATGGCGTGAAGCGTGGCCGCGGTAGGTGACGGCACCCACGCGGTATTCGCGCCCGATTTGGGATGGTCGCCCTTCGCTTTCATCATGGCAGCCATTTCATCCGGCATCGCCCACATGCCTTTGCCGATCTGGGCATGCCCCGGTAAGCCACATCGCAGTCCCACGTCAACGTTCCAGTCTTCATAGGCCTTGATCCACGGCTGTGCCTTCATGTCCGCTTTTCGGATCATCGGGCCGGCCTCCATAGCCGTATGGATTTCATCGCCGGTGCGGTCCAGAAAGCCGGTGTTGATGAAGATGACGCGATCCGATGCGGCACGTATGCATTCTTTTAGATTTACGGTGGTTCGGCGCTCCTCGTCCATGATGCCGACTTTCATCGTTCCGGGAGTCATTCCGAGCAGCGCTTCGGTATGCTCGAAGAGTTTTACGCAAAAAGCGACTTCTTCCGGACCGTGCATTTTTGGTTTGACCACGTACATAGCGCCAGTTCGCGAGTTACCGCCGCTCGCGTCCTGAAGGTCATGCAGCGCGATTAGTGCGGTGATCACGGCATCCATAATGCCCTCGAACACCTCAGCGCCATTCTCATCAAGAATCGCTGGGTTTGTCATAAGATGCCCGACGTTTCTGACGAGCATCAGCGCCCGTCCGGGCAGAGAGAAGGTCGATCCATCCAGGGCGTAGTATTCCCGATCAGGACTCAGGCGGCGTTCAAAGCTTTTGTCGCCTTTGCTGACCTGGGTTGCCAGGGTTCCGCGCATCAGACCCAGCCAATTGGCGTAGACCAGGGCTTTATCGTCTCCATCGACAGCGGCGACCGAATCCTCGCAGTCCTGAATAACGGTGATAGCCGACTCAAGAATGACATCGCTCATGCCGGATGGGCTCATGGCGCCAACCGGGTGAGATCGATCGAAAACCAGCTCGATGTGCAGGCGGTTATGTTGGAGCAGCACGGCCGATGGGCTATCGAGGTCGCCTCGATAGCCTACGAGCTGGGCAGTCTCCTTCAGGCCGGTCTGAGTACCATCCGCTCGTTTCGCCAAAAGGCCATCAGCAGAAATAGCGAAGCCGACTGCATCGCCGTAGGCGAGGTCCTTGAGCGGAACATGTGTGTCCAAGAATTCGTTGGCATAAGCCACAACTTGCTGGCCTCGCTCAGGACTGTATTGCCCGCTTTGACGCGCGCCTTGCGCGTCAGGAATTACGTCAGTCCCGTAAAGCGCATCGTACAGTGAGCCCCAGCGCGCATTCGCTGCGTTAATGGCATAACGAGCGTTGTTTACCGGCACCACAAGCTGCGGACCGGGGATTGTGGTTATCTCATCATCGACATTCTGTGTGGTGGCCTTGAAGTCGGGTCCTTCAGCGACCAGATACCCGATGTCCTCCAGAAATGCACGATATCCGACAGGGTCGTGTGACTGGCCCTTGCGATTTCGATGCCATTCGTTGATCTTTGACTCAAGTGAAGCGCGCTTTTCGAGGAGCGCCTGATTCTCTGGGGTTAGATCTTTGATAATCTTGGCAAAACCAGACCAGAAGTGGTCCGCTTCAATCCCAGTAGGTGGAAGTGCTTCCTGATTGATTAGTTTGGCCAGGGCATTATCCACGGCCAGCCCAAAAAGTTGAGATCGTTCGTGCACGAAAAGTATCCTGAAGTAATCGAAAAAACGGGGCAAACACGGCATCTCGCCGGAGGCCGAATTTTACACCACTGGGTCTTGGAAACGAGAGGCTGTGACTTCATAGCCGGGCGCCAGGGGGTGTGCGGAAGCTGCGAAAGGTTCTGTTGATGGACTTCATCCCGCTTCTTTTTTTTGCGGTCGTTATGGTCGGTACGCCAGGGCCCGCCAACATGCTGCTCATGACGTCCGGGGCAAATTTTGGCTTTCTAAAAAGCGTTCCTTTTGTTGCGGGGGTCGCTGTAGGAAAACTTTTTATCAACGCTTTGCTTGGGCTGGGTCTTTGGAATCTGATGATGATGAGTGCGGAGCTGCTGATCGGATTAAAGGTTGTCAGCGTGGGTTACTTGATCTGGCTGGCATTACGGATGTCTGGTTTCTTGCTCGGTGAGAGACAACTCGCGCGGCCGGAATCTTTTTTTAAAGGATTGACCGTGCATCCTGTTAATCCCAAAGCCTGGGCCATGCTCGTCTTTGCCTACGGACATTTCCCCGCCTCGTCGGGCAGTCTCTGGGAGCAGACGCTAGTGATCAGCACAACCTTCTTGGCCGTACAGATCGTTTTTCACAGCCTTTGGTGCGCTGGGGGCGCGGTCGTGGTCCGCCTGCTGGCGGGCACCGCCGCAGAGCGCTGGATAATGCGCGGTCTGAGTTTGATCACCGTATTTGTGGTGATCTGGGCCATCGCTTTGGATAGCCTGATTTAGGCCGCTACAGAGGCCAGCGACCGCTTTGTGGACTCATATCTGCCGCTGCAATCCTGATCGGGAATTGGTCGCGGATCTTGGCGTCCGCCTGGGCGCCTAAGTAATTGGGGTAGTGAGTCGACAGTATTTCACAGCTTAATTTTCGACTGCGCTCAAAAAGGTCGGAGGCGCCTTCCGCCTCCCATTGATCGGATGGCCCGCGATCCATTAGCTTTGGGTAGACGTACTCACTTTCCATCACCTGGAGGGTTTGCTCGCTGCCCAGAAAATGACCAGGCTCTATAGCGCAGCGGTGAATATTCTCTACCCCTAGGGTATCGTCTGAAATCTCAATTCCGCGGATCGTGCGCTGAATCATGCCCACCGCTTCGTTATCGATGACCATAGATTCGAAGCTACAGCCCATGAGACTACCCATCATCCCTCCCACCTCGCAGACTCTGTTTGCCCCCGAAAGGGCAGCGAGCGCGATAGTGATGCCTTTTTCATAGCCGTACTGCGCATCCGGAATCTTTGAGTCTGTCATCCCGGCGCCGACGCTTGTGGGCAGGTCGTAATGCGTGCCCATTTGGATAGCGGCAGCGGCCAGCAATGCCTGCTCGCCACTACCACCACTGAATGATCCCGTACGAAGATCCGTAACGAATGGCCAAGTGGCAAAGGTAATGGGACAGCCTGGCCGGATAAGATTGACAATAGCGAGACAGGACAGGGTTTCTGCCACCACCTGCGCGAGGCTGCCCGCCAGCGTTGCGGGAGAGGTCGCACCTGATTGTGGAGCTACTGCAATATCGCTCGTTAGCCCAAGCTTGGTGGCGTCAATCATGACCTCGAGGTTTTCGCGGCCAAAGCGCAGCGGCGAGACAATTGGGCAACCGCCGAATATGACCGATGGCTTCTTCAGAAATTCGCCCTCTCCCCCCGACGCCAGGTCAAAAATCTTGATCGCTGGGGGGATGTTCTCCCGTCTTCTCAGACCAAGGCACAGCGGTTTTTCGGTACCCGCCATGAGCGCGTAGATCATGGTCATGTCGTGGGCGAGATCGTCCGTCACATCCCGACCGATCACCATGTCGCCAGACATGTGGATATTGTCGAGTCGATCTACGAGCCGGGCAAAATCATAGATATCGAGCACAGTGGACGGGCGGTAACTGCGGCTTTCCGCATCGAACGTCGTCACGGCACTGCCCGAATTGGAGAAGTAAACGCGGGTGCCATTGCAGTGCATATCGTCCTTGCCCGCTCTCGAGCCCCGAGCGTAGACGGTGTACTCCCGGGCTGCGCCGGCAACCACGTCCTCGACAAGGCTTTTCGGAAAGCACAGTCGACCATGCTTGTTGACCTCGGCACCCTTCGGCAAAACGAGGTTGAGCAGCTCCTCCGTCGGACCTCCTATGCCGGTGGTCGCGAGCACTTCAAGCGCTGCTTGATGGACGCGCTCAATATCTGAATCGGACAGTGGTTGATACTGGCCGCCCTCAAGACCCGCCCGTATGGCCGGGCTCTTGGAGACCGCTAAGCGCTCACGCGCGCGGGCCTTCCTGTCGGTGGTGCCTCGTCGATTGATTGAAGACGTCTGGCTCATATCAAAATGAAAAATGGCTCTAGCAATCGGTGTGCAGCAAAAATTCAAGAGCTTTGTAGTCAATGGATCAAAATCCTATCATGACTTTAAACCATAAAAATAAAGGTGACTCATTGGGTCAGGAAAAAGAATATGGAAACCTTCCGACGTTATAATTCAAGACGACTTAGCCTCTGTAAGATCGAGCGCTAATTATTTAAATACCCGAGTCTTGATTCATTTGATCTGTTCCTGGCGTTTTCGGCAGGACGGCACTTTCTATATTCAATACGTTATGCCTTCATCGAATAGCTTTGATATTTGCGCCCTACCGGGTGATGGCATTGGGGTAGAGGTCACCGAGGTTGCGTTGAAAATCATTGAAGCGGCCGTTCAGCGTGTAGGTCATTTTCAAGTTAACGTCATCACCCATGCGGCGGGCGCTGGACACTACCAGGACACGGGCACCGCCATGCCGGATGACGCCTGGCGAGCCGCTGAGGATGCAGACGCCATCTACCTGGGCGCTATGGGCCTGCCAAGCGTGCGTTATGAGGACGGTACTGAGATCATGCCCCAGCTGGATCTTCGTTTTAAGTTTGATCTTTATGCAGGCTTGCGGCCGGTATCCGCCAAGCGGGCGGCTCAGCAAATCCTCAAAGATTCGCAGTGGCAGGATATTGATTTTGTGATTATCCGCGAGAGCACCGAGGGACTTTTTGCATCAGTGGGGAAAGGCGAAGTGCGCGGCGATCTGGAGGCGCGCGATACGCTGGTGATCACCCGCGAGCGGTCGGTGCAGCTTTTTGAGTTCGCGTTTGATCTTGCGCGTTCTCGCGCTCGCATTCGGGGAGATCGACGACCGAAAGTGACGCTTGTCGACAAGGCAAACGTGTTCACCTCGATGGCGTTCTTCCGAAAGGTATTTGACGAGGTGGCCACTCGACAATCGGACGTGCAGACCGAGAGGCTGTATGTAGACGCTTGTGCGTTGGATTTGATTCGCAGACCGTGGGATTTTGATGTGTTGGTGACGGAGAATATGTTCGGCGATATTCTCTCGGATCTGGCCGCGGGCCTTGTTGGTGGAATGGGATTCGCGCCTTCTGCAGATGTAGGCGACCATCATGCGGTGTTTCAGCCAGCCCATGGCAGTGCGCCGGATATTATGGGTCGAGGTATAGCGAATCCGACGGCTGCCATTCTTTCGGGGGCTATGATGCTGGATTGGTTGGGCCGGCGACATGCTTTTGAGCCGTGTTTGGATGCTGCGCGTCTGGTGGAGCGCGTGGTTGAGCAGACACTGGCCGAAGCGCCAGACCTTATAAACTCCTCGTCTGCAATGGCGTCCCACATCATCGGGCGCCTTAACGCGTAGTTACGATCGACGATGCCGGCATGGGGCGCCAGGGGATTTGCTTATGAAAGAAAAGTTTTTTAATTTGGACGACCTCACGCAGGGGATCCGTCGCGAGTTGGGGCCGGGCGTGACAACCCGTATCTTTCCCGGAGATCATGCAATGCTCTCGGTGGTCCGTATCGAAGCCCATGCGCAAAGTGATCTTCACGCCCATGAGCAGGAGCAATGGGGGGTACTGCTTCGGGGGAGCGGGACCCGAATCCAGGGCGGAGAGGAATTTGAGGTCAAGGAAGGGGATTTTTGGCGAACCCCTCCCAACGTCCCCCATGCGTTTCGCGCGGGGAGTGATGGGGTGACGGTTCTTGATGTCTTCAGCCCGCCCCGTGAGGAGTACCGGGTGGGTGGGACTGGTATTCACTCACCGCAAAGCGCGGACTAGGACATTTCCTTCTTGAATCGGGACACTCTGAATGCCTGAGCATCATTTCGATATCCACGTGTTTTGCTGTATCAACGAAAGAGCAGCAGGACATCCGCGAGGATCCTGCAGTGTGCGTGGATCTGTAGATCTGCAGGAGTACATGAAAGCGCAGGCAAAACGGTTTTCACAAGGCCGACGCATTCGCATCAATAAAAGTGGCTGTCTGGATCGATGCGAACTGGGTCCGGTGATGGTCATATACCCCGAAGGGGTCTGGTATCACTATCAAACCAAAGACGATATTGACGAGATTCTTGAGTCGCACGTGTTAAACGGAAAGACCGTGGCTCGTCTTCAGCTTAGCCCGGGGCAAAAGACGCTTCGGACCAATGAGCCGGTGCGGGTAGCACTCCGCGTGGCTGATATGCGCGAACTGGCGCATGATGTATGCCGCTACGAACTGGTGGCGCCAGACGGAAGTGATCTTCCCGCTTTTGAGGCGGGTGCGCATGTGGATCTCTTTACCGGGGCGGGGATGCGGCGCTCCTATTCGCTGGCGGGAGATCCTGACACCCGTCAGCGCTATGTCCTGGGTATCCGCCGTGAGGTGCCAAGTCGAGGCGGCTCAGACTGGCTGCTTGACCACCTATCGGTAGGCGATCGATTGGAGGCTAGTCTGCCCAGCAATAATTTTCCTCTTGATTGGTCGGCCAAGCGGCACATCCTCATTGCCGGTGGCATTGGTGTCACGCCGATGATGGCTATGGGTCGGGCGTTGCGCAGGGCAGGGGCCTCATGCCATCTTCATTTTTGTGCCCCCGATGAATCACGCGCGCCGTTTCTCAGTGAGGTAAAGGAAATTTTTGGATCTGAACTAAGCCTTTATTTCGATGGAGGCGATCCGTCAAAAGGGTTAAACCTCTCAGAGGTATTGGGTTCGCCAATCGAGGGAGATCACGTCTATGTCTGTGGTCCACCTGGCCTCGTAAGCGCAACCCGTGAAAGAGCGAGTCACTGGCCCAGTGGGTCGGTGCACTGGGAGCAGTTCGCTCCCGGGGTACCGGAATCAGCGCCACCGAATGAGCCCTTTGAGATTCTTCTGTCGCGCCAACAGGTCAAACTTCAGGTGAGCGAGGATCAGACCATTTTGGATGCGGTCCGCAAAGCCGGTATCGACATCGAATCGTCCTGTGAGGACGGTTTGTGCGGATGCTGTCGAGTCGGATTGTTGGGCGGTGTGCCCCAACACCGTGACGTGGTCCTGACGGATGCAGAGAAGGTCGCCAATCGGGAAATTCTGATTTGCATTTCCCGTGCAAAAAAGGGCGAAGTGCTCGTGCTCGATATTTAGGGCTGGGTTAGTAATCGAGAGAATTACCCTTCTGATTGCTCCAGCATGGCGGGGATATGCTCCTCCCAGCCGATGGCCATCACATGCACGCCTGCAGCTATGGCCCGCAAGTCGCGGATCGTCTGAGCCGCTATCTCTAGACTGATCTTAAGTACGCGGTCCTTGTCGTCGCCGGCTTCGGCGATGCGCTTAATTAAGGTCTCCGGTATATCAACACCCGGAATCTTCTCGTTCATGTATTGCGCCATCTTGACCGATTTAATCGGAATGATTCCGGCGAGAATTGGCTTTGTCGAGCCTGCCTTCTCTAGAAAAGCGGAAAAGCTATTGGCGTCATAGACCGCTTGAGTCTGAAAAAACTGCGCGCCGCCCTCTATTTTCCGATGAAGGTTGTCAATTTCTGCCTGAAGATCGCTTGCGCCCGGGTTGGCCACGGCGCCAGCAAAAAGATGGGTGCTTTGATTGAGCGCCGCGCCGCTCAAATCGGTTCCATTATTGAGAGCCTGTACTGCCTCCAGTAATTGGGAAGCGAAGAGGTCAAAAACCGGTTTGGCATCCGGATGGTCACCGTTTTTAGGTGGATCGCCGCCCATGAAGACAACGTTGGGAATGCCCAGAGCGGAGGCGCCGAGTATGCTGGCCTGAATGGCCAGCCTGTTCTTGTCCCTGGAAGTCATTTGCACAATCGGCTCGACGCCGTGATCCAGGAGGAGGTGGCCGACCGCTACGGGGTCCATCGCCATACGGGCCGCATGGGACTCCGTCAGATTGATCGCAGTAGCGTAGGGCTTTAAAAGTTCGGCCTTCGCAAAAAGCGGCCCTAGATCAGTGCCCTTGGGAGGGGTGAGTTCGCTGGTCACGACAAATGCCTTGGATGCCAGAGCGTCTGAGAGTTTGCTCATATAGTTGTGGTCCGTGAAATCAGATGAAGTCGCTCTGCGCAACGGGTATTGTTGATCTTAGGGTGCTCACGCCTCACGTCAAGAAAAAACTCGACATACGAGTGCCTCGCGTCGACATCATAAAATTATGGACTAGTTCGCCTTGCGGGAGTGAGTGAACGATAATCCGATCATGGATGATTCAGTATCTTCCCGTTCCACGCCCTCGTCGTCGTCTGAAACGAAGCCTCATATCGTTTTCGTGACGCCCGGCAAACTCGGCGACGGACTCATTTCGCTGGTGATCGCGAACGGTCTGGTTCGAGCAGGCCATCGGGTAACGGTTCGAAGTGATGTGGTTCATGATCTTCGCGAGTGGCTCCCACAGTTTGAGACCGGACCGGCGGTCGCGCACGATGAATTTCTTCACCTCCCCGATTCTTGCGACCTTTGCGTCATCGACTCGCAAGCGCCTAATTTGCAGCGTTCAGGCATTGACCTCAGGCCAACGTTGGCCCGGCGCTCGGCATTTTTCAGTCTCGCCCATTACGAGACGCCGCTCGATGGTCTTTTTGACCCGAGCACATTGCCGGAAAATTTGCGGGCCCGCCTCGAATCGTTGGTACCGCGGCATGGCTTGGTGCGCGATAAGTCAGAGCCAAACGCGGATATGGTCGCCCATGCCCTTGCGTTTTGTCGTCGGGAGATGGGCTTAACAGATCTTAAGAGTGAGATTGGTCTGGTGGCACCCTCGTCCATTAGGCGAGCGGCGTCGATGTCCTCCGGCAACGTCTCAGTTGTCATTTCGCCAACCAGTGGGAAGGAAAAGAAGAATTGGCGAGCCAATCGCTTTGTTGCGCTCGCGCAGTCCCTCGAGGCAATTGGGTGTAGATGCGTCTTCGCCGTCGCGCCGTCTGAAAAAGCGCTTTGGACCACAAATCTAGATGGGCGATTCTCGCTTGCGGATACCCGCAGCATCTCCGATCTCGCAGGACTGGTTTCAAGAGCAGCCGTCGTCGTTGCCAATGATTCTGGGACGGCCCATCTCGCGAGCGCGCTGGGCAAGGAAACGGTCTGCATTATCTCCAGTCGAGATCGTTTTTATACATGGCGACCGGGCTGGAAGCCTGCCGCGCTGGTCTCTCCGCGTATTCCCATTCGCAGCGTGTCAGGGCTATGGCCTTTTTTCGTTAGTCCGTCGCAGGTGTTCAGAGAAGTCAACCAAGCGCTTAAACAAGTCATGGGTCAGGAGGCCATATGAGCGGTCCGTTGACAGGTATTCGGGTGATTGAGATGGCAGGCCTGGGTCCGGCGCCTTTTTGCGCGATGCTGCTGTCTGATATGGGCGCAGATGTCATCCGAATTGATCGACCGGGTGGCTCCAATCCGCTCGGCCTGGATATCGATTTGCTAAACCGGGGCAGGCGATCGGTTGCTCTAGATCTCAAGTCGTCAGAGGGCGTGAAGCAATGCCTTAAGTTGGTGTCGCGCGCCCACATCCTGATCGAGGGGTTTCGACCCGGTGTTATGGAGCGGCTCGGTCTGGGACCAGATGTCTGCCTCACGAAAAATCCCCAGCTGATTTACGGGCGCATGACCGGTTGGGGTCAGCAAGGCCCTCTTGCCCACGCGGCTGGGCACGATATTAATTACATAGCGCTTTCAGGAGTCCTCGATAGCCTGGGCTCGGAGCGGCAGGTTTTACCGCCATTGAATCTCGTGGGTGACTTTGGCGGTGGCGCGATGTATTTGGCTTTTGGTGTGGTGTGCGCGTTGCTGGAGGCTCGCCAGTCTGGTCAGGGTCAGGTTGTGGACGCGGCCATGGTTGATGGCGCCGCTCATTTAATGACCATGATGTATGGCCTGCTTCATAACAAGCAATGGACCGATCAGCGTGAGGACAATCTCCTGGATGGCGGCGCGCACTTTTACGGGGCATACGAATGTGCCGATGCGAAGTGGATCGCCATCGGTGCTATCGAGCCGCCTTTTTACAAGCTGCTTCTCAAGGCATTGGGTTTATCGAATGATGCGCAGGCTCAAAGCCAGGAGCGGTCCAACTGGAAACCGATGCGCTCTCGGTTTGAGGCAATTTTCAAGACTCAAACGCGCAGCTATTGGTGTGAGCAGATGGAGGGAACGGATATCTGTTTTTCGCCGGTCCTCGGTATGTCTGAGACGAGTGGGCATCCGCATAATCAGGCTCGCCAGGCATTTATCGAGGCCTTTGGCGTGACACAGCCCGCGCCGGCGCCCCGATTCTCCCGAACGCCTGGAGAAATTAAGCGCCCACCGCCCCAGCCCGGCGAGCATACGATCGAAGTATTCGAAGACTGGGGTATCAAGTACGAGCGTTAACTAACAGCCAATGGAGAGCTCGCGCCGGCAGGATTTCAGGTAGTGTCGGTATCGAGCAATAAAGGTATTTAGCTTTAACCGTTACGACAGGATATGAAATGAAAGCATTCCATGAAAAACGCGTCATCATCTCAGGCGGAAGTCGAGGCATTGGTTTAGCCATCGCCAAGCGGTTGGCATCGGAAGGAGCACGTATTGCTATCCTCGCCAAGACCGCCGAACCCCATCCCAAGCTTCCAGGCACGATCTATACCGCGGCAGAAGAAATTGAAGCGGCCGGAGGTCAAGCGCTTCCAATCATTACGGACGTGCGAGATGAGGCTCAGGTAAAGGCTGCCGTGAGTCAGGCGGCTGAGGCGTTTGGCGGTCTGGATATTTGTATTAATAACGCCAGTGCGATCTCGCTGACCAATACCGCCAAGACCGAGATGAAGCGATTTGATCTCATGTTCGCGGTCAATGTGCGCGCAACGTTTATGCTGTCGCGCGAGGCGCTCCCGCATTTGCTCAAATCCGACAACCCCCACATCCTGAATATCTCGCCTCCTCTTGATATGCAGACGAAATGGTTTGCGCCCTCGGTTGCTTACACCACCTCCAAATTTGGCATGAGCCAGTGCGTGCTTGGAATGGCCGGAGAATTCAAAAGTAAGGGGATCGCGGTTAATGCGCTATGGCCGCATTCGGTTATTGCCACGGCCGCAATAAGCAACGTGGTGGCAGGCAATATTGCATTCCCCCATTGCCGTAAGCCAGAGATCATGGCGGATGCCGCAGCCGCAATTTTGGCAAAGCCGTCACGGGATTTCACCGGTAACTTCTGTATCGATGATGTACTGCTTGCTTCGGAAGGCGTCACGGATTTCAGCATCTATCGCGTGGATCCAGGCAAGCCTCTTTGGAGCGACTTTTTTCTCCCGGATGACACGCCAGAGGTTGAGCCCGTGGTGGTGATGAAGGGGCTTTAAGTTCGTATGACACAGATCATTCAAAATGCCACGGTCGTTACCGTCGACTCGGCCCACGGGGTGATTGCTGACGGTGCGGTAGTTATTGATAAGGACAGAATCGTGGCTGTCGGCGATTCACAGACGCTTGTTCGCACCTACTCAAACGTGGATGAAGTAATTGAAGGGTATGGCAAGGTCGTAATGCCCGGATTCGTTAGCGCCCACAATCATCTCGGCTACGCGGTGTTTCGTGGAAGGGCGGAGGATGTGGGGCATGCTCCGACGCATCGTCTCTATCTGCCGATGAGCGGCATCATCAGCGCTTCGGAGCGGAAAGCAATCGGGGCTCTGGCCGTCGCTGAACTGTTGCGCGGAGGCGTGACGACTATTCTTGAAATGGAGGAAGAAGCAGAACTTTTTGCTCCCTTTATCGAGTCAAGCGGCATTCGAGCGTTGATGGGCGTGATGGTGAATGACGTGCGTCTGGACGCGCTGGCTAGAGGCCAGACCGTATTTGATGAATCGGTTCGTAGTGTTCAATTGCAGCAGGCGCGCGGTCTCGCCGAGCGCTGGCATGGTCGGGCTAATGGGCGGCTTCAGGCGATCATGGCAGCTACGGGCTTATCCACCTCCTCGCCGGCGTTGCTTAAAGGCATGCGCAAGTGCGCAGATGAATTGGGGCTTCGGATCTCGATTCATATGGGCTTTGGCGAACGGGCGCTGGTAAAGCAGATTCATGGCCAAGAGCAATTTGATTACGCTCAACGCCACGGCATGCTGGGTGCCGACGTGATCGCCGTTCATTGCTACGAGGTCGATGAGCAGGAAATCGAAACCTTGGCTCAATCGGGTACGACATTGGCCCATTGTCCCCACATGAATCAGTTCCGTGGCGAAGTCGCTCCCGTTCATGCGTTGCGCCAACGGGGAATGCAGGTCGGGCTAGGGATTGATAACTACTTTTCTGATTATTTTGAGGTTCTCCGCTCGTTTCTGTCGAGCGCGCGTATCAAAGCGCATGATCCTGAATTGTTTTCAGCAAACGATGCGCTGGCGATGGGAACCATTGAGGCCGCCAAAGTCATTGGACTGGATCACGAGATTGGCTCTATCGAGGTGGGCAAGAAAGCCGACTTGCAGATCGTGAATATGCGCACGCTTGGCTTAACCCCTACAAACGATCCGGTGACCACACTTGTTTATCACGGTCATGCAAAGGATGTCGAGACCGTATTCATTGATGGTCAAAAAATCGTATCGGACGGGAGCGTGCAAACAGCAGACCAGGATGATTTGCTGGCTGCGGCAGGGTCTGCCGCAGATGCGGCGTGGAATCGATTTAAGTCAAGGTATGGCGGCTTTGCTGCACCGGCGCCTCATTAGCAGATAAGGCGGTAGCGAGCTATCCGTCAATTCCCGTTTCGATAGCCACATCGGAATCAAAGTCCCCCACGATTTCGCCTTCCGTCATTTTCCAGTGGGGATATTCCCGCTCGTACGTGCGTCGAATGTCATCGATCGGGGGCTCGGCATACTCCCCGCGCTCGAAGATGTACTCCATATGGCGTCGACCCTCGAGATCATAGGGGTGATAGATCGAGTCCTCCGTGGCGTCAAAGTCCAGGGGCCGAAGCTGAAATTTATGACACAGCTCTAGATTGAAGGCGGGCGTGGCTTTGAGCCAGCGACCGTTCAGGTAAATAGAGGTATAGCCGTGCCAAAAGAAAATATCGGTGCCCATTTTTTCACGCATCTTGCGAGTGGATAAATGATTCCGTACATCCGCGTATCCCAATCGCGCAGGGATACCGAGGCTGCGGCAGCAGGCCGCCAGAAGGATCGCCTTTGAGACGCACCAGCCGTGGCCAAGCTCAAGGTTACGTCGTGCGCTTAAGCCCGTTTCCGAGATGTCCAGGTCGTATCCGTCATATCGGATCTGATCCCGGACCGCGTAATACAGAAGCACAGCTTGCTCCGTCGCCTGAGTTTCAGTCCCGATCGCGCGCCGACTGAAGCCGACTACGGCATCATCGTCGCTCTGAACGGTGGGACCCGGTTTGAGAAAGTCAGAAAAATCTGAAGTCACGGTAAGCGCGCGGTTTTCTAATCTGCGTGCAGACTATAGGCAGTCAAAAATTTATTTGTCAATCAAGCGTGTAACGTTGATACTCATTTGTCTGTCTGTTCAACTGATTTAGACACGATGGCTCAAATCGCTTATCTCAATAGCTTCCCTGCACCTAATGCACTCGAGATCCTCGCCGAGCATCCCCAGCACAACGTGATTAGGGTGGATGGCAAAGCGCCCCTCGATGAATGTTTTGACATTCTTCGCACCGCTAATGCCTATCAATGTGTCGGCGCACGAGATGAAGTGCCTGTCGGACTTCGAGTCGACGAGACCTTTTTGAATCGAACGCCAGAACTATTGGTTGTGTCGGCCAGTGGATCGGGAGTGGATGTGTTTGATCTTGAGGCCTGTACACGGGCCGGCGTGTTAGCGGTTAACCAAGCGGGTGCCAATGCGCAGTCGGTGGCCGAGCAGGCGCTCGCTATGATGATTTCGCTGTATCGATTCGTATCTACTGCGGATCGTATGCTGCGCGCCGGATGGAGCGGATCTCGATGGGACTTCATGGGCGCAGATCTTGCCGGCAAGACCATAGGTATTTTGGGGATCGGAAATATTGGGACCCGCCTCGCGCAAATTTGCAAAAATGGATTTGGTTGCCGGGTGTTGGCGACTGACCCCTTTGTCACGCCGGAAGATATTCAGAGGCGAGGTGCGGAGCCGGTGTCTTTTGACACACTACTTGAGCAGTCCGATGCGATCTCGGTTCACACACCGCTGACCGAGCTCACGCGCGATGTCTTCAACGCAGAGGCGTTTGCCAAAATGAAATCCGGCGCCATTTTTGTGAATGCGGCTCGCGGCTCCATTCACAATGAAAACGCGCTGGCCGATGCTATGGATGCGCATCATATTGCGGGAGCCGGTCTTGACGTCTGGGATGTCGAGCCGCCCCCGCCCGCGCATCGTCTGTTGCAAATGCCTAACGTCATCGCGACGCCGCATATTGCCGGATACACGCGCGATAGTCTTGAAAACATGGCCGAGCATGCGGCCACGCAACTGCTCACGATCTTTGATGGCCAGCGCCCCCCGCGCCCAGTGAACCCGGCTGTTTTACCCGTATTTCGCGAGCGCTATGTGGCTCGTTTCAAAGAGCCGCAATGGGCTGATTAATGGTTGGCAAAGACCAGCATCTGTACCGGCATTAACAGCGCCTGAATCCGAAGAATGATGGCGTGAACCAGGCCGACGGTATCCACAATGTGCAGGAATATCGTCTCGCCCATACCGAGCTCGCCCGACGCAAGCAATTCGTGATTGTTGGTATAGGCGTTGGCTATGCATTTGCTACCGGGCATCACCTTTTTTAAACCTTCCTGGTAGAGCGGTTCCATGACAACGGTGAGCGTTCCAGGTCGGGCTCTTTGCTGAGCGTCCAGCAGGGTATCGGAAGGTTTGAGTTGACCTGCGGCGACGACAGGCTGAACGCGTGTCACGACCATGGGAATCACTTTGAAGGGATCCGAAAGGCAGACGACCTCTCCCAGAGTGCCCGGTTTAATTACCTGAGTGGCCAGTTGATTGAATCCAGCGGCGATCTGGTAGCGTCCAGACTCGGGTCCTTCTGAGGGGATCAACACACCGGCCGGTCTCAGAATGGGATTCACGTAATCACCCCGTTGGAGAAAAAACTGGGCGACCTCACCATCCACCCCGGCGTAAATGATTGTTTTGCCAAGCTCTACCTCAGCCTGTTCGAGGGCGCGCCTGGCGCTTTCGCGCTGCGCGGGCAGCACCTCACTAATTTGTGACTCGACTGCCTCAATGTTTGCCAGGGCGCTCTGCACACCCCCTTGTTTCTGGGCAACGTTATTGGTGAGACGATCCAGTTCGATCTGGCTGACCAGTTGGGAGGAAAGCTTGCTCTTCTTATCGAGTTCATTCTCGGCTTGCTTTAACGCGCTCTGCGCCTTGAGTAGAGCGGCATTGGCTGCCTCCCGCTGAATGTTGGCCTGCGCAAACGCGGCCTCAATTTGGGCCAGCTGGCTCTTCGCCACGTTAACTGCTGCCAGTTGGGAACTGTCTAGGAGACTAAAGAGCGGCGTGCCGGCCGCGACTGGCTCCCCGTTCTTCACAAACACGTCCTCGACTCGCCCACCCCCCTCGGGCAAGATGGGAATCGTTCGAAAGTACGGTCCGGCGTTTGTTGTCGAGGGATGAAAATAGAAGACGACGGTAATCAAGGTGACGGTCAGGACGAGGCAAGCGGTAATCCCCCAACGGAGTTCGTACCAGACGGTGAAGAAATTAATCTCATGCCCCCAGCGTTTACCTTGTTGATACCGACGGAACAGGTAGTCTGGCAATACGGTGACTAGTGAACAGAAAATGAGTTCGAGCATGATTTAGTGCTCCTGCGGTTTGGCGTCGCGATCGTTGGACTGCGTCTCGGCAGGCTCTCCGGAAATCTTCGCGAGCGAGCGCGCGATGTTATTGATCGGCGTCAGGAAGTCTGGAAGTTTAAGTAGGGCGAGAATCAGCGCGAGGACCCAAAACACATTGTTATGCGTGAACAACGCCAAGAGCGCGAGCACCATGATCAGCTGAGACTGCGTGTTACCGTGTTTGTGTGCGAGTTGTTCCGGAATGGCATGAATCTTAAGGTAGAAAACCCCGATTCCCAGTATGAGCACGACAACAAAAATGGCAATGCCGGTAAACAAGGGATCGCTTCCATCTGCTCCACCTATGTAGGCGGGCAGATTGTGAGGTGCCAAAGCGTGCAGTTCACCACTCATACGAAGGTACTCCTGTAAAAAATAGAAAGTTCATCAGCCTAAGGTTTTCCTCGCGTTTGCTCGCTCGCGGCGAGCCGCTCCGAGAGCGGCTTTGCCGAAATACCATGCACCACAAGACTGATACCAACCGTACAGACCACGACCGACACGATCAGCTCCGTATGGGGCAGTTGTTCAGAGACCACGATAGCCGCAAACGCGAGGCTGGCGAGTCCACGAGGTCCAAACCACCCCAGAAAGAGTTTGCTTGCGGTTCGCTCTCCAGAGCCTGCCAGCGATAGCCCAATCGGTATCATTCGAATAATGGTGAGGCTGAGCAGCGCGTACAGGAGGATGTGCAAGTTCATCGCGGGCAACGCCAGAGGCACAATAAGAAGACCGAACATCACCCACGCAACCAACGCGAGTACTTCGCCGATTCCTTCAGCCGGTTCGACGAGATGGTGTACTTTGTCGCCAATCATTCCGCGAAACACCAGCCCCCCCACAAACGCGGCGATGTATCCGCTGCCGTGCAGGGACTGGGCAATTGCAAAACACCCAATGGCAAGAGCAGGCAGGCTCACCTGGAGCCAGATGCCGTCCAGCCACTCCCGCTTTTTTGCAAACTTGAGTAGCGAGGCTCCGATTACGGTCAGGCCAATGCCAACCGCAACCCCTATACCTATCTCTTCGCTCAGCAATACCCACGCAAGCCCATCTCCCTGGGTCGTGTCACCCAGCTCAAGCGCGATAAAAAGAAGAAGGAAAGGCACGCACAATCCGTCGTTGAGGCCGCTTTCAGCGCTCAGCCCCTCACGCAGTCGATCCGGCACCTTTGGGTTGGTGACCACGGCTTTTCCCAGCGCCGCGTCGGTTGCAGCCAACATGGTGCCCAGAACAGCTGCCTCATAGAGCGACAACACGTCAAACCAGGCAGCGGCGACGAGCGTACCAAAAGCCATGGTGAGGGGTAAACCAATCACGAGCATCCGAACAGGCAGCCTCAGGTTTCGCCTCAGTACCCCAAGATTAGCGTTAGCCGCGTCGATAAATAAAATGAGCGCCAGCGTGACATCGATTAGGGGCTTACCGTTTACCGCAGCTGCCTGCGGGGAGAACCAGTCGAGACCCAAGGGGCTCATAGCGATGCCTACGCCAACGAAGATAATCGGCGCGGATAAAGGCAGGCGCTGAATCTTTCCCGCAATCAGGCTATAAGCAAAAGCGAGTATGGCGAATCCGGCTAAGCCCGCATACATGATGGCGCTCCTCCCCTATAAAACCTTTTGGTGTCGGTGGACGCCAGCCCGACCCGACCACCTGAATTTAGGTACGATTGGCACAACATATGTTAGAGAATACCACCACTTGTACGGTTATCCAGATCCGCATAAGCGGTGTCTCAAAACGAACCGTTCGGTGTTCTGAATTCACGTAAAGGCTTACCCTTTGGCTGACAGAAAACTTTTTAGCGCGGAAGATCATCGTCGTGCGGCACAACGGCGCATGCCGCGGATCATTTTTGATGCCCTGGACGGTGGGGCCGGTCGCGAAACGGCGCTACGTAAAAACACCGAGGCCTTTGACGATCTTTTTCTTCAGAGCCGTGTTCTGGTGAACGTTCAGGATCGTTCTCTGCAGACCACTTTTCTGGATACACCATGGCAGTTACCCTTCGGCATCTCTCCGATGGGCATGTGCAATCTTTTTTGGCCTGACGCAGACCAAATCCTCGCTGAAGCCGCTCGCACCCTTGGGTTTCCGCTGGGTGTTTCAACCATGGCCTCGACGTCGCTCGAAGAAATTTTTGAGCAAGCCGGCGGTAACGCCTGGTTCCAGCTCTACGCGGGCGAATCCGATGAGGTAACTTTCGGTCTGGTTGAGCGGGCCGAGCGTGCAGGCTACTCGGCGTTGATCCTTACCGCGGATGTACCCGTTCTTCCTTCACGTCCGCGGGATTATCGAAATGGTTTTGCGGTACCGTTCAAAATGACCCCTCGACACGTTTTTGATTTCGCTTGGCACCCCAGGTGGTCGCTTAGCACCCTGGCACGTGGCGTGCCCAAGCCTGTCAATATTTCAGAGCACACGGCGCTCAAGAGATTGCCGGAGTTTAAGCGCGAGTCGGGTCGCGATCGGATCGACTGGGCCTTTCTTCGCGAGTTGCGCGCCATGTGGAAGGGTGATCTGATCCTTAAAGGTGTCATGAGTCCTGAAGATGCCAAAATGGGTATCGCTGCTGGTGTCGACGCGGTATACGTGTCTAACCATGGGGGCCGCCAGCTGGAGAGCGCGCCTCCAGCGATACAGGCATTGCCGATCATTCGTGAGGCGATTGGTCCGTCTGCGCCCCTGGTGTTTGATAGCGGGGTTCGCAGCGGTGACGATGTCGTCTGCGCCCTTGCCAGTGGCGCAGATTTTGTGATGCTAGGTCGGCCCATGCTCTACGCTATTGCTGGATCGGGGCGCGCGGGTTTGAATACATTTCTTAACGTACTGATGGACGATGTGAGTATCGTAATGGCGCAGATCGGTTGTCGGTCTCCGGCCGAGGTGGGCGCGAACTGTCTTGTGGGTACTTGCGGGTAGATCAAGGATCAACCCCGACCTATCGGATCTGAACAAACATCAATATGCATGACACAAAAATCATTCGAGGTGGGGCGTTACTGGCGCGGGCGCTGCACGAGAAAGGAATCGAGCGTGTATTTACGCTGAGCGGCGGGTTTTGTAACCCGGCACTTGAGGGCTTCTCTGACGTCGGTATCCCCGTGATCAACGCGCCTCATGAGCAGATTGCCGGACACCTGGCGGATGGATACACCCGAATCACCCGTAAACCCGCAGTTTGTCTGGTGGGGCCTGAGGGATTTGCTAACGCCGTTCCGGCAATGATGGAGGCTTGGGGCGAGCGCAGTCCAGTCATTTTCATTACCGGCTCGAGTACATTGAAGCGTCAGGGGAGTGGTGGCTTTAAGGAGATCGATGACGTCTCTGTAGCTGCGCCACTGACGAAGTTCAGTGCGAGTATTACCGATGGATTACGCATTCGTGAATTTGTAGATCGTGCTTACAAGATTGCCCTGAGCGGTTATCCCGGTCCCGTTCATCTGAGTGTACCCGTGGACATTATGTTTTCATCCTTTCCTGAGGATGCTCAGCTTGAGGAGCGGCCGTTTGTCCATGCGCCCCAGGCGATCCCGCGCGCCTGGCCAGCGCCTAATGATCTGGAGCCTATTCTCGAGACGATCGCCAAGGCCAAGCGACCTATCCTGATTGGGGGGCATGGCGTCTGGTGGTCCGGGGCAGAGGGCGTACTGCGAGAAGTCGGCGAGTCTTTGGCTATACCGATTTTCAATGTGCCCTATCACCAGAAATTGCTGCCGGAAACCAGCTCCGCCTATATGGGACTTGCCGATGTTCATCAGTATGGACCCTCAAGACATGCGCTGGAACATGCGGATGTCGCGGTGCTCGTTGGCGGGCGGCTGGATAACCAGATGAATTTTGGTAATCCACCGCTTTTTCCGGCGTCTTGCCAATTGATTTGCGTCAATGGATCGTCGGAAGAGCTTGAGCAGAATCGCGCTGCTGATCGGGTACTGCTCTCTGATCCCGGGGCGTTTCTCGAGAACCTGCTTGGCCTGAAAGCCTCGGCTCGAGATTCGCAAGCAAGCGATTGGATGACGCTTCAGCGCGAAAACCGCAGGGCCTGGGTCAAGCAAATGCTGAGCGAGATGGATGCGGACGATACACCGGGTTCAGGTGCGCATCCCTTGGCGTTGGCGCTAGAGGTCCAAAAGGCCATGCGCCCTGAAGACTGGCTGGTTATCGATGGAGGCAACACCCATTTCTGGTCGGAAATCGCGATCAATATTGCCGGCTCGCAGGGTAAGAAGCTGGGTGGGATTTTGCATCCCGGTTCGTTCAGTATGTTGGGTGTTGGCGTCTCGTTTGCTCTGGCTGCTAAGTTACGTCACCCGCAGGGACACGCGGTCGTGATCAGTGGTGACGGGGCCTTCCTGTCGGGTGGATTAAGCATCGAAGCGGCATTTCAGGAGGGTCTTCCGATCACCGTCGTCATTGATAACAATGGCGGCTTGACGACGATCTCCCAGCAGCAGGAACGACTATTTGAAACGCCACGTCATGTGGCGACTGATTTCAGGGATATTCCGTTTCATAAAATGTTTGAAGGCCTTGGCGGTTATGGTGAGCGGGTAGAGCGAGCGGAAGACATTGCGCCCGCGGTAAAACGTGCGCTGGCGAGCGGCAAAACCGCATGCGTGGACGTGCGAACCCGCGGCGTGATCAGTCCGATTGTGGCGGCAGTGACCAGCAAGCGCGATAAGGCGTCGATCGAGTAAGCAAATCGTGAAAGTCATTTCCTCCCACGTCCTGGACGCCCTTGGTGGTACGGATGCAGCGAATATCGAGGTGGCCTGTCATCGACTGCATGTCGATGGTACCCGTGTACTTCTGGTGCAAACACGTGCGGATGCCTCCGGCCGCATCGCAATAGAGGTGGACGTGGCTGCTGATAATGAAGCGGTCCGTTACGAACTGGCTTTCGGATGCGCGGATTACTTTGCTTCTCAAAAGCTCTCGTCCGGGCTGTCTCGATCACCGATCGGCGACGCCGTGTTTCGACTGGATCTGACTTTCGTTGCGGACCGTATTCACGTGCCCATCATTATCGCCCCCCATGGTCATTCGACCTGGTGGTCGCAGGCTGATCGTTAACCCCCATGTCGTCCGGCCTGGTCACCTCGAGACGAAATCGCCGAACGCCCTACACGGACAGCGTAGAAAAACTAGGGGTGAGCGGGTACTCCATCGTCAACCATACGTTGCTGCCCAAATCCTTTCAAAAAACGGTCGAAGAAGATTACTGGCATCTAAAAGAACACGTCCAGCTCTGGGATGTGGGATGCCAGCGCCAGGTGGAGCTACGAGGTCCTGACGCGGCCCGGCTGGCACAATGGATGACGCCGCGCGATCTGCGTTCCATGAGCACCGGACAATGCTTTTACGCTCCCCTGATAGATCATCGGGCCGGGCTGCTAAATGATCCGGTGGTCATCAAGCGCGCCGAAGACTGGTTTTGGTTTTCGATTGCCGATTCAGATGTGCTGTTATGGGCGAAGGGGCTTGCGCTGGGTCGGGGCCTGGATGTGGAGGTTGATGAACCGGACGTTTGGCCGCTGGCTGTGCAGGGCCCTAAGGCCGAGGAGTGTGTCGCCCGGGTATTTGGCGAACAGGTTCGCTCGGCCAAGTATTTTGAGTTTGTCGAGGGGGACTTTTCCGGTCATCGCCTCGTGGTCGCTCGATCGGGTTACAGCAAGCAAGGGGGTTTCGAGATTTATCTGGATGACAGCGCACTGGGTGAGGCACTGTGGGGCGCCTTGTGGGAGGCTGGATTGGATCTTGGAATTGCGCCGGGGTGTCCGAACCTTATTGAGCGTATAGAGGGCGGTCTGCTTTCTTATGGAAATGAGATGACGCGGGAGAATAACCCGCTGGAGATCAACCTCGATCGGTTTTGTCATTTGGGTGGTGAGTTTGACTACATCGGACGGGAAGCGCTTGAATCGATTGCACAAGCAGGTCCCTCGCAGCGTATGCGGGGCGTTCTGATCGACGGCGGGCCTTGTCCGCCGTGCGGTAAACCGTGGCCTGTTTTTGCCGACGGCCGCAAGGTTGGGCAAATCACGAGCGCGATCTGGTCACCTTTTTTTGAGAAAAATGTGGGTCTCTCCTTAATCAAGCAAGAGGCTTGGAATCCGGGCGCGGCCATAGCGGTCGAAATGCCTAACGGCGATGTTCAGTCTGGGGTGGTTGTCGAACTTCCATTTATGCGATCAAGCTAGAGGGAAATTGATGCGTTATCAACTTTTTTATGCACTCGGCAGCGCCTCGATGGGGGTTCGCGCGATGCTTGAGGAAATCGGGGCGGATTACGAGTTGATCCCTACAACGATTGATCGAGACAAGCCCCGTCCGGCCGAACAGCTTGCATTAAATCCAAACGGCTGGGTGCCGGTCCTGAAATGGGGCGATCAGGCTATGTACGAATGCGCGGCCATTACGATTTTCCTTTGTGATCGACATCCCGAGGCTGAGCTCGGGCCGTCTCCAGGTGAATCGGGGCGACATGTCTTTTTGCAGACTCTGGTCTACTTCTCGAGCTCAATCCAGAACGCGTTTCAGCTGACGTACTACCCGGACCGTTTCGTTGATCAAGCGTCGGATGAATCAAGTGCGGTTGCTCGCGGCAATCGGCGTCTGGTAGAGACATGGAACGTCATCGACGGTCAGATCGGGAGTAATCCGTGGCTTTTGGGTTCCTCATTTAGTGCTGCGGATATCTATCTTTTCATGCTCACGACCTGGCTGACGCCGGAGAAGGGCCATCCGGTGGTTGATAATTTTCCGAATGTCAAACGAATTGCCGAGGCTGTGGCGCAACGCCCAAGTATTCGACGGGTGTATGGCGAATCGTTTCCTGCGGCAGGTGGGTGATCCCACGGTTTAAGAATTAGGCGTGAGCGTGATGCAAATTGAGCCCATACCCAATGCCCCGTTTGGTGTCCGCGTCAACGGTCTCCGTTGCGCTAGCGTGAGCCCCGAGGAGATCGGCCAACTTCAGACAGCTTTGCATGAACATCAATTACTGGTGATTCCCCGGCAAAATGAGCTAACGCCAGCTGAGGAAGTAATGTTTTACCGATTGATATACCCGCAAGCCAAAAATGTTTGGCGGGATCAGACTGAGAATGCCTGGGAGCGCTTCAAGGTTGACCAAGGCAACCTTGCAGGCACGTATCAAATTCCCGACGAGCCCGGTGTACTGGTCCTTGGTAAGGGTCAGATCAATCATCATGGTTTGCAGGTGACTCTGGGCGGCGATCGGACCGCATACGGTAAATCCAAAGGCTCTCAGGTGCTCGGAGGCGGTGGATTGCAATGGCATATTGATGGACCTTTTTACGAGCACGCTCCCGGTCTTTACACCCAAATGCGCTGTCTGGAGGCGCCACAGAGCGAAGGGAGATGGATAGACCTGGCCAATGGAGGCGATCCCGTTTGGTGTGCTGCGGGCGCGACAGCCTTTGCCAGCGGGCGAATCGCCTTTGACCTTTTGTCGGCTATGGATCAAAGCCAGTGCCTAGGTACCCGCGTGCACTACTTTCCGAGACCTTTTGAGACTACGTATCGACTCGGCAATACGGCCGATGGACTTCGCGTGGCGGACTCTGAATCCGAGGCATGTTTTGAGCGGGGCGCCGAGAGCCCTGGACAAGCCTTTAATGATCCCCTGGCTCAGGTTTATCCCCTGGTATGGCGTTGCCCTTACACCGGTAAGGCGGCACTTATGCCCCAGCCTAGGTGTCTTGCCTTTCTTGAAGACGCTCATAAAGAGCCGTCCGTCTTTCTGGGCACCGTCGAATCGCGCCTTTGCGTGCAAAAGTGGATGACGCCGGCCGTTGCGTCCGACCATGTCTATGTTCACCCCTGGCAGCCCGGGGATCTCGTGATCTGGTACAACCACGCGGTCTGGCATTCCGCTACGGGCAGTCTTGCCCCCGATGATCGGCGAGTAATGCACCTGACGGCATTTAATGACCGCCTCCCTCCAAAAGGAGCGGTGACTTAGCACTTCGTGAAAGCGTAAGTTTATGGACGTATCTGAAGAAGCTTTACTGTCGTTTGATCTGGGTCCGCATTCGTTTTCGATTACGACACTATCCCCAAGGGCACAGCGGCTGTTTGATCAAGGTCTGAACTGGTGTTACGCCTTCAACCAAGATGAAGGCCTGCAGTGCTTCAAGCAAGGTCTGGCGCATGACCCGGACTGCGCCATGCTCCATTGGGGTGTGGCTTATGCAGGCGGCCCGTTTTACAACATAGCGTGGAGCGATCTCAGCGAGATTGAAGTAGAGCGCTGTACCGCACTTTGCTACGAGCACGTGATGAAGGCGCTTGCCGGCGTTGATCGCGTCAGTCCCATTGAGAAAGCCCTTGTGCTCGCGATATCTGAAAAGTTTCAAGAAAATCATCCGGTTCAACAAACCGAGTTCGATCGCTGGAACGATGATTACGCGCAGGCAATGCGGCGGGTGCACGAGAAGTTTCCGGAAAGTCCCGACGTTGCGGCACTTTTTGTTGAAGCAATGATGAATCGAACGCCTTGGCAGCTATGGGATGTTGAGCAGGGCCAGCCGATGGCAGGTGCGGATACCCTCGAGGCAATTGCGGTATGCGAAGAAGCGATTAGCCGCCTGGACGCCGCCAATCATCCTTTGCATCCGGCACTATTGCATCTACATATCCACCTGCTGGAAATGTCGCCTACGCCGGAGCGCGCGATGCGTTCTGCGGAACGCTTGGGCAATCTTTGTCCTGATGCCGGGCATGTCCACCATATGCCTGGACACATTTACGTTCTTTGCGGTGACTATCAGCGGGCTGTTGAGATCAGTCGGGATGCGATTGTGGCAGATCGAAAATACCTCGCTTATGCCGGCCCTTTCAATTACTACACGACCTCGCGCTGCCACGACCTGCATCTGATGATGTATGCAAGCATGATGACCGGTCAGAACCAGTCGGCGCTTCTGGCGGCGGATGAAATGTGTGAGAACCTTTCTGAGGCGGTTATCAGTCAGGAAAAGCGTCCGTTCATCGCCAGCACGATGGAGGGGTATTTTTCAATGCGCATGCATGTGTTGGTCCGCTTTGGAAAGTGGCAGGACATTATTGATGCCCCGCTACCGCAGCCTGCTGATCTTTATTGTGTCTCTACAGCTATGCATCATTATGCGAAGGGAGTCGCGTCGGCTGCCCTTAAGAAATTTGACGCTGCCGAAGAACACAAGGCATTGTTTTATGCCGCACTTGACGGCGTCCCTGAGGATCGACGATTTTTCAATAACCCCGCCCGGCAGACGTTGGGCGTCGGTGAAGCGATGCTTCTTGGTGAGCTTGCGTACCATCGCGGTAATCATCAGGAGGGATTTAGCCACCTGCGCGAAGCAGTGCAGCGTTGCGATGCCCTTCATTACTCGGAGCCCTGGCC
>Ga0181588_10000589_pt1 | contig 33011 bp, 35 predicted proteins | sample 071ome_26_FD_148607 | JGI IMG/M metagenome (GOLD analysis project Ga0181588, IMG submission 148607) | Coastal salt marsh microbial communities from the Groves Creek Marsh, Skidaway Island, Georgia - 071409BT metaG (spades assembly) | ecosystem: Environmental > Aquatic > Marine > Intertidal zone...
CTTGTCGAAGAATTCGATGGCCGCAAGTCCGCACACGAGAACGACGATGGCCAAGACGGCGACCGGCTTCCAGAGCAGAGCGCCGATGAAGGCCGCGGCGATGATGAGACCGACGGCCACCGCAGTCGGCATGTCGCGTCCGGAGGTGCCTCGAGTCGATGCCGTTGATGTCGAGGCGGAGGACTTCGATGCAGTCGGGCGAGACGTCGGACGCGATCCGCGATCAGGACGTGACGTCGGCCGGCTCCCGGTGTCGTCACGACGCGCGCCACTCGGAGCTCGTTGCGTCTCGGTGGTGTCACCGGATCGGCGCACACCTCCTGATGGTTCACGAGACGCTGCTTCACGGGGCATTCCACCGGACGGGTCACGGCGCACACCGCCCGAAGGTTCACCAAGTCGCACACGCGGACGACCTCCACTCGTGTCGTCACGACGCGTCTCGCCGACGGATTCGCGCACTGGTTCGCGCATGGGCTCACGGGGTGCTGGGCGATCGGGAACAGGACGCGGAGCAGCACCTGAGTACGACCCCCAGATGTCGACGTCGTCGTCGTTGGCTGATGCCGACGAGCCCGTCGACACCGGAGCAGTCGGCTCATCGGCGGGACGGGGCCGTGGACGTGAGCCCGACCCTGTGGGCGATTCGGGGAAGAGACGCGGCAACTCGCCAGTAGCCGGTTCTGTCCAGTGCGGCAATTGACCGGTCTCGGATCCGAACGTCAACGGGGCGTCGCCCGAGGTCTCGGTCGATTCATCGTCGGAGAACCGGAGTTCGCCGAAGTCGTCGTCGGGAGCATCGTCGCGCTCGCCGTGTCCCCCGTCGCCGGTACGGCGCCACATGTCGTCGCTCATCGGTTCCTCCCGCTCTCAGACGTCGAGCAGTTCCTGCTCTTTCTTGTTCACGGCCTGGTCGATCTTCTCGACGTGGTCGTGCGTGATCTTGTCGAGCTCCTTCTCGGCTCGTTCGAGTTCGTCGGCCGAGATCTCCCCGCCCTTTTCTGCTGCTTCGAGGCTCTTGCGGACATCACGGCGCACGTTGCGCACAGCCACCCGCCCGTCCTCGGCCATATTCTTCACCAACTTCACGTAGTCACGGCGTCTCTCCTCGGTGAGAGCCGGAAAGTTGAGCCGGATAACCGTGCCGTCGTTGGTGGGTGAAGTGCCGAGATCGGAGTCTCGGATCGCCTTCTCGATGGCGCCAAGAGCCCCTCTGTCATGGGGTTTCACCACCAGCATGCGGGCCTCGGGCACCTGGAAACCGGCCAGTTGCTGGAGCGGAACGTCGGACCCGTAGTACGAGACCATCAGCTTTTCGACCAGAGCCGGCGAGGCTCGTCCGGTGCGCACCGTGGTGAACTGGGACTGGACGTGCCCCACTGCCTTGTCCATCTTCTCGATGGCTTCGAGGAGCGAGTCGTCAATCACCCGACCAGCGTACCGACGGGTCGACCCTCCAGAACGGATCGAATGTTCCCCGGCGTGCTGACGTCGAACACCACGATCGGAATGCGGTTGTCCCGGCAGAACGCGATGGCGGTGGCGTCCATCACCCGCAACTCCTTCTCGATCACTTCTTTGTGCGATACCCGGTCGTAACGGGTCGCCGTGGGATCGACTTTCGGATCAGCGGTATAAACGCCATCGACACCCGAGTGGGTTCCTTTCAGAATCGCCTCGGCGTCGATTTCAGCGGCCCGCAGTGCAGCCGCCGTGTCGGTGGTGAAGAACGGATTGCCAGTTCCTCCGGCGAAGATGACGACGCGGCCTTTTTCCATGTGCCTCTCGGCGCGTCGGCGAATGTAGGGCTCGGCCACCTTGGGCATCTCGACCGCCGTCATCACGCGGCTGTGCTGGCCCACCCGTTCGAGTGCGTCCTGCAACGCGAGGCCGTTCATGACGGTGGCGATCATTCCCATGAAGTCGGCCTGCGCCTGATCCATGCCTTGGCCCGCGCCTTTCAGACCGCGCCAGAAGTTGCCACCGCCGACGACGATCGCCACGTCGACACCCAGGTCGTCGCGGACGGCTTTGATCTCGGTGGCGACTTGCTGAAGGGTGTTGGTGTCGAGGCCGAACCCCGTGGGCTCGGCCAATGCCTCACCCGACAACTTGAGAACGACCCGCTTCCAGCGGGGACGAGTCTCGCTGGTTCCGCTGATCGTTCGGTCAGTCATCGCAGGATCAGCCGATCTCCACCTGTGCGTAGGCCACGACCGACGCCGAGCCGAGCACCTGCTGGACCGACTGCTTGTCGTCCTTGGCATACGGCTGCTCGAGCAAGCACACGTCCTTGAAGAAGCCGTTGATACGACCTTCCACGATCTTTGGGATCGCCGCATCGGGCTTGCCCTCGTTCCGGGTGATCGTCTCGAGAGTGGCGCGCTCCTTGTCGACCTCGGAGGCCGGAACGTCGTCGCGCTTCAGGTACTTCGGACGAGCAAAGGCAATGTGCACGGCAATGTCATGGGCGAGGTCGACGTTTCCGCCAGCGATCTCGACCAGGACGGCGTTCACACCGCGTCCACCTTGGATGTGCTGGTAGCTGTCGAGCACGTTGCCCGCTGCCGCTTCGATGCGCACGACCTCGCCGAGTTCGATCTTCTCCTTGAGAGTGATCTTCAGATCTTCGAGAGTCGCGCTGCGCTCGGCGACGGCGGCTTCGCCCTTGTCGGCCACGAGTTCGGCCAAGGCCTCAGCCTCGGCCTTGAACTGATCGCTGCCGGCCACGAAGTCGGTCTCGCACTTCAGTTTGACGATCGCGCCCACGTTGCCCTTCACGATGAGGGCAACCACACCTTGGGTGTTCTCGCGGTCGTCGCGCTTGGCCGACGCCGCCAGGCCCTTTTCACGGAGCCACTGCTTGGCGGCTTCCATGTCGCCGTTCGTCGACTCAAGGGCCTTCTTGCAGTCCATCATGCCGGCACCCGACGACTGGCGAAGGGCTTGGACATCTTTGGCGGTGAACGACATCAGGCCTCGGCTCCCTCGTTCGCGGCATCGGCACTCGCCGCGTCAGCGGCCGGAGCCGTCTTGCTGGCGGCCAGACGAGCCTCACGTTCGGCCTGTGCGGCGGCAGCCTGAGCGCGTGCGTCGGCCTGGCTCGCCGAGAAGGCGGCCTGTTCCTCGGCAGAACGCTCGGCGACTGCGCCGCCGGCCTTGCCGGCGATGAATCGTCCTTCGATCACGGCTTCGGCCACGACCTTGCACATGAGTTCGTTGGCGCGAATTGCGTCGTCGTTACCCGGGATCGGGAACTGCACCAAATCAGGATCGACGTTGGTGTCGACGACGGCCACGACCGGGATACCGAGCTTGTTGGCTTCGGTCACGCCGATGTGCTCCTTTTTGGTGTCGAGCACGAAGACGGCCTGCGGACGACGCGTCATGTTGCGGATACCACTCAGGTTCTTCTGCAACTTGGTGAGTTCGCGGTCCTTCAGAAGCGCTTCCTTCTTCGGCATGAGATCGAACTCGCCCGATGCCTTGCTGCGCTCGAGTTCGAGCATCTTCTGCACGCGCTTGTGAATGGTTTCGAAGTTGGTGAGCATGCCACCGAGCCAACGCTCGTTGATGTAGGGCATGCCGCACTTCTCGGCGTAGGAAGCAATCGGGTCCTGAGCCTGCTTCTTGGTGCCGATGAACAAAACGTCGCCGCCCTTGGCCGCCAGATCGCGCACGAATGCGTAGGCGACTTCGATGCGATCGAGCGTCTGCTCGAGATCGATGATGTAGATGTCGTGACGCTCTCCGAAGATGAATCGCTTCATCTTGGGGTTCCAACGACGGGTCTGATGGCCGAAGTGGACTCCGGCTTCCAGCATTTGACGCATCGTGACGATGGCCATGGTGATCTGTCCTCCTGTTCTGCGGTTGCCGACACGCCATCTCGCGCCTCCCGGAGGAAACGACCGCAGATGAGCGACGTGCAGTGATGAATGGTCCGTGTCCGGGCCGTCCGGCAGACTACCTGGTCAGAGCGCAGACCCCACGACGAGACCCTCCGCTAGCCGCGCGAAAGTCGCGTGACACCAATCGGGCCCGGCGACGGCGCAGTTGTCCGAGGTGAGCCACGGGATCCACGTAGATCTCGTCTCCTGCCGAGGTGATCTCCCGCAGACTGAGCGAGACGGTGGTCCCGGCTGCCATGCCGAGACGTCCCCCCTGGCTGATGACCCGTCCACGGGCCAGGGACGCCGGCAACGATGTGAGTCCTCCCACAGTCACGAGACGGCGGCTGGTCGTCGGTGCTACGACTTCCACTGTCACGTAGCCGGTTCCGGCCACCACGCCCACGAATCGAATCGTTCCCGAGACCGGAGCGACCACCGTCTCACCGAGCTCGGCCGCGAAGTCGACCGCCTGGTTACCCGGGCAGAACCGACACGCTGGCGCCACGTAGGGTCGCTCGACCGGTCCGGAGACCGGTGGAATCAGGCACAACGAGACGGCGAGAGCCCACATGCGCACAAGGTGGGCGCGATCACGGCAATCCGGCGGCTGTGAGACGTGACCTCAACATCAGGACCGCCTTGGAGTGGATCTGCGACACCCGACTTTCGGTCACGCCCAGAACCTCGCCGATTTCGGACAAGGTCATGCCTTCGTCGTAGTAGAGCGCCACGACGGTTCGTTCACGATCGGGAAGTTCTCGTACTTGAGCCCGCATCGCCGAACGTACCTCGCGATCCTCGAGAACTGAGTCGGGGCCCTGTTCAGGTGATGCTGGCAACTGTCGCGATTCACCGTCACCTGTCACGACGTGATCGAGCGGTCCGACGTTGGCGACTGCGACAGCACTCAACCATTTCTGTAGTTCCTCTTCGTCGATACCGAGATGAGCGGCGATCTCGACGTCTTCAGGGGCGCGTTTCAGTTCGTTGCCGAGAATCGCGATGGCCTGCTCGATCTGACGCGAGCGCTGACGCACCGTGCGGGGTACCCAGTCGATGGCTCGGAGCCCGTCGAGAATCGCGCCCTTGATTCTGGGGACGGCGAAGGTCTCGAACTTGAATCCTCGATCGGGTTCGAATCGGTCCACTGCGTCCATGAGACCGAAGATGCCGGTACCGATCAATTCGCCGGTATCGACGCCCGCCGGAAGTCCGGCCGCCACTCGACCAGCGACGAACTTGACGAGCGGCGAATAATGGACGATGAGCTGATCCCGGGCCCCCGAATCACGTTCGGAGGTCCAACGAGCCCAGGCCCGATGGATGGCCGGGGTGTCGCGGGACGGCTTGTCGTCGGGTTCGGGCATGTGTGAGAGAGCGATCTAGGCACGTGGGTGGGTCGATGTGTACACCGACCGTAGACGCTCCTTGCTCACATGTGTGTATCTCTGGGTGGTGGCCACGTCACTATGGCCCAGCAATTCTTGAACGATACGAAGGTCGGCCCCTCCGTCGAGAAGATGAGTGGCGAAAGTGTGCCGCAGCGCGTGCGGATGTGTGGGAGACGGGCTTCGTTCGTCGACGATCCGACGAACGTCGCGAGTTCCCATCCGTCGACCTCTCCCGTTGAGAAACAATGCGGTTCCCGAACCGTCGTCGGCGACTTCTGGTCGGCTCTTCATCCAGGTTCTCACCGCGTCGATCGATGCCTTGGTCATGGGGACACGACGCTCTTTGCCACCTTTGCCCCATACCGTGACCACCCCTCGTCGGAGATCGACTCCGTCGATGTCGAGTCCGCACAGTTCGCCGACTCGCAAGCCACTCCCGTAGAGCAGCTCGAGAGCGGCGTCGTCACGTCGACGCCGCCACAGCGGGGTGTCGGGCGCAACCTCGTCGGGTTCGAGCATGTCGCGCAGTTCACCTCCATCGAGAACTCGAGGCAGACGACCCTCGCCGGCGGGCGCCTTCAATCCTCGCGACGGATCGACGTCGATCAGTCCGGTACGGCGCGCCCAACCGAAATAGCGACGAAGGGCCGAGGCCTTGCGGGCGATCGAACGCTTGGCGTATCCCTCGGCCCCGAGTCGGGCGAGATGGCGACGTAGGTGAAGTCGATCGACGTCCATCGGTCGATCAATCCCGTCGTCGGCCACGAAGTCGACGAAGCCGAGGACGTCTCTTCGATAAGCATCGACGGTGTTGCCGGACGCGCGTGTCAACGATGCGACGAATTCGTCGACATTCCACTCGCTCGTTCGCCCGGCAACCACATGGTCACAGTACCGACATCGTCGATCCGATTCGGATCGACCCTCGTTCAGGCAGCTGCGATTCGCTCGAACCAACCACTCGTGTGTCGGAGCCATCCCCACGATTCGAGACGCCCGAGACTGAGGGCCACGTCACCGAGAGTGTGAGGGGGGCACGCCTGCACCACCTGATCGAGATCGAGTGGTGACATATCGAAGACGGCGAGCACTTCGGCATCGACACCACGGGGTGTCACGCGAAGGTCGCGTACGCAGTGCGCCATTCCGATCGATTCAAGTCCGAGCACGGCCAACACGTCGTCGGCCGAGGTGGCGACCAGAGCTCCGTCGCGCAACAACTGATTCGTGCCGTCACTGGCGCGAGTGGTGGTGGCACCGGGCACCGCCATCACCGGAACATCTCGCTTCAAGGCTTCGTCGACAGTGATCATCGAACCTCCTGACTCCCGCGATTCGACCACCACGACGACGAGCGCCAAAGCAGCGATGATCCGGTTGCGCAACGGAAAGCGAAAACGATCTGGCGGCGTGCCTGGCGGCGACTCACTGATCACGATGCCTGCATCGGCGACCGCTCGCCAGAGTCCACCGTTGGCCCGTGGGTACACCACGTCGAGCCCGGAAGCGACGACACCGATCGGCGCCCCTCGACCGTCAGTTCCTACCTGCAGAGCGGCGAGGGCCCCACGATGTGCGGCGGCGTCGATACCGAGCGCGAGTCCGGACACGACGTCGACTCCGGCAGCGGTCAGATCGCGGCCGAGTCCACTGGCCACCGATCGCCCGTACTCCGTGGCGTGTCGGGTGCCGACCACCGCCACTCCGAATCTTCCGAGACGATGGATCTCACCGCGCACGAAGAGCGCCGGTGGTGGGTCACGGTCGGCCCGTAGTCGTTCGGGATAGCGATCGTCGTGAATGGAGACCACGAAGGTGTCAGCCAACTCGTGGACGATGTTCGTGTCGGATCGACGACCGATGTCGGCGGCGAGCTCGGCTTTCCACACCGCGGCGAACTCGTCGAACGACCGACCGATTCGTCCGCCGAGGATCGACGTCACGATGTCGCCCGGTCGATCATGTTGCATCAGCGACAACAATCGACGAGATCCAAGGGCGGGAAGTCCGAGGAGACGCACGACGGCTATGTGGTCGTCGGAATGCTGGACCATGTGGCAATTCACCGATTCCGATGTGGTGCGATTCGTGCTCGCAGAGCCAGCGCGGCAGCCACATGTTCGTCGCCGACGGTTTCGTGGGCGCCGTCACGATCGGCCAATGTTCGAGCCACTCGTCGAATGCGGTGCAAACCCCGACCGGTGAGACGCCCAGTTTCGAGTTCGCGTCGAAGAAGCACCATCGCCGGATTCGTCACCGGCGCATGCCGGTCGAGATCGGCCCCCGTCAATCGTCCGTTCAGGACACCTTGCCGTTCGAGGGCCACGTGCCTGACCTTACGAACCCGATCGTGAACGACTGCCGTGCATTCGCCGTTCTCGCCACCGAGTAGTTCGTCGGCGCCGGGCCGATGGGTCACCACACGAACGTCGAAGCGATCGAGAAGGGGCCCGGAAAAGCGTCGTCGATACTTCGCCAACGCGGTCTCGTCGCACTCACACGAACCCGGAGGCCCTCCACCGCACGGACACGGGTTGGTCGCCCCCACCAACGTGAAACGAGCCGGCAGCGTGGCCGTCGCGTGCGCACGACTGAGTCGCACCACGCCTTCCTCCAACGGCTGACGCAACGCGTCGAGGGCTGACGGAGCGAACTCGCCAAGTTCGTCGAGGAACAGCACACCACCGTGGGCGAGGCTCACCTCCCCCGGCCGTAGCGCCGAACTTCCACCGCCCACCATGGCCACGAGACTCATCGAATGATGGGGCATGCGAATGGGCGGAACGGTGACCAGTCCGGCATTCGGTAGTGGCTCACCCGCCGCTGATCTGATCATCGTTGCATCGAGCGATTCATCGGCATCGAGACGAGGCAGCAGCCCTGGCAATCGTTGAGCCAGCATCGTCTTGCCTGAACCGGGTGGGCCGACGAGAAGAAGATGATGTCCCCCGGCTGCCGCCAACTCGAGTCCGAGTCGGGCCGCACCTTGACCGCGGACGTCGGACAGATCAGGAACGATCTCGGCGGAGGTGTCCGGTCGTGGATCGGGGGCCTCGGGCCATGACAGCTCACCGCTCAGATGCATCACCAGACTTCGCAGATCGCGAGCCACTCGGACGTGGCGGGGATCTACCAGTCGGCATTCGTCGTAGTTCTCCTCGGCCACCACGATCACGTGATCGCGACGACTCATCGCCATCGGCGACACACCCACGACGGGTCGGAGGCGGCCATCGAGAGCCAACTCGGCGACGAATGCGTGGGACTCGAGTTCGCGTGTGATGTCGACATCGATCTGATCATCGGCCGCCAAGATCGCCAGAGCGATTGCCACGTCGAGGCCACTTCCCACCTTGCGCGACGTCGAGGGGGCGAGATTGATCGTCACTCGACGATTCGGCCACGCAAAACCCGACGATATGAGAGCCGATCGAACACGATCTCGCGCTTCGCGGCACACCTCGTCGGGACGCCCGAGGATCGTGAACCCCGGCAGTCCCGACGAGACGTGGCATTCGACGACGACGGGCGCCCCGTGGGTCCCGATCACACTGGCAGTTCGAACATTGGCGAGCACGCAAACCATGTGGGCACCGGGGATGACGCCACGGCGTTGGGTCGAGATGCGAAACTCCGAGCTGTGTTCCGAACGAGTCGATCAACTCTGCGTCCGCGTCATGCGCTCGCCCTCGGAGTGATCCTGATCACAACAGCGCTCGGTGCCGTCGCGTGTTCAGATCCCGATCGGAGCGCGTCACGATTCTGCGGTGAACTGGCGGTCGATCTGCCGTTGCTCGGTGGACCGTTCGCCGACGGCGGTGACGTCGATGACCTGGTCGATCGCTACGAGCGACTCGATCGCATCACTCCGTTGGCCATCGACGACGAGTGGCATGCGCTCACCGAATTGGTTCGGCTCGCATCCGAGGTCGACGTCGCCGACCCTGAGTCACGCCAGCAACTCGCTGACACCGCCTACAAGACCGAGCGATCGGCCCGCGATGTAGCGATTTGGGTCGAGACCACGTGCGGTCTGGCCATGCCCGACGTCGTAGGCGTCGAAGGAAGTGTCCCGGTGAACATCCCCACCACCATGGCGACCCTCCCGCCCATGCCGGACGCGCCGGTCACGTCGACTCCGTGACGTGGACTTTGTGACGTCGACTTCGTGATGCCGATCTGACCGGACTTCAGACGATCTCGCCGCGCTTCAAGATCACCTTGTCGACCAGGCCATAGGCCTTGGCCTCTTCGGCAGTGAACCAGCGGTCGCGCTCGGCGTCAGCCTGGATCTTCTCGAGAGGCTGGCCCGAGTGCAGAGCCGTGAGTTCGGCCATTCGTCGCTTGGTGTAGGTGATCTGCTCGACCTGAATTGCGATATCGGCAGCCTGACCGCGTAGACCGGCGAGCGGCTGGTGCATCATGATGCGCGCATTCGGCAGCGTGTAACGCTTACCGGCAGCACCGGAAGTGAGGAGGAACTGCCCCATCGAGGCAGCGAGCCCCATGCAGACGGTGGCCACGTCGCAACTAACGAATTGCATGGTGTCGTAAATCGCCATGCCGGCCGTGACCGATCCGCCGGGGCTGTTGATGTAGAGCCAGATGTCGGCATCGGCGTCCTCGCCTTCCAGATACAGCAACTGAGCGCAGATCTGATTGGCGATGTCGTCGTTCACGTCGGTGCCGAGCATGACGACTCGATTTTTCAACAACCGGGTGAAGATGTCGGGACGACCACCACCGTCTCCGGTCTCGAGGGCATGTATTCCAGACGGGAAGGCGGGCTGCGACGAAGTCATGATGTGAAGGCTATCTCTCGATGTGCGGACTCTGTGAGGCAGAATGGCCCGGTGAGCGCTCCAACCCCCTTCGTTCCCAGCACCGACGAGTTGCTCGCCAACAATCGTGCCTACGCCGCCGAATTCTCCGATCACGACCTGGCACTGGCGCCCCGACGCCACTTGGCGGTGGTGGCCTGCATGGACAGCCGAATGGACATCTTCGAGATGCTCGGCCTGCGTCACGGAGACGCGCACGTCATCCGCAACGCCGGTGGTGTCGTGACCGACGACGTCGTTCGTTCGCTCGTGTTGTCGCAGCGTCTACTCGGAACCCGGGAGATACTGCTGATCCATCACACCGATTGCGGTCTTCAGAAGGTGACCGAAGATCAGTTCAAACGCGAACTCGAAGCCGAATGCGGCGTCAAGCCGGGATGGGCGATCGAATCTTTCCTCGATCCATACGAAGACGTCCGACAGAGCATCAGCCGACTCGTCCTCAGCCCGTTCATCACTTTCAAGGAGCACATCCGCGGATTCGTCTACGACGTGAACGCCGGAACGCTCAACGAAGTCACCGTCTGAAGTCTCTAGCGTCGAACGACCCCCGAGGCCACGACCATGACGTCGCCGCCGCGAAGAGTGCCCGCATCGATCTCGGTGACGAGTCCGGCCACTCCTGCGGTTCCTGTGGGGCTCGCCTCCACCCCCGTTGCACGGGGCACGAATTCGGCGGCTCGACGGACGACGTCTTCGGGTGCGACGACGACTCGGCCGCCTGTCCGCTCGATCTCCCGAAGGTCGACCACCCAGTCGTAGGTCTCGTCGTCGAGGATCCCGTCGGCAAGCGACGCCGGTTCGTGTTCCCACGGCCACATGTAGTGCGTCCAGTCGGCGGCCAGATCACGCGCCTCTGTCGACGATTCTCGGTACCTCGTCCAGGCCCGCGACAACGGCGCGCATCCCTCGGTCTGAACGGCTACAAGTGGCGCCGACACTCCGCCCTCACCGAGACCGCGCGACAGCGATGCCGCAAAAGCTCCCCCGCCCACTTGAACGTAGGCCGCGTCGAGGTGATCGACACCCGACGCGAGGAGTTGTTCGGCGATCTCCCACCCGATGGTGCGTCCACCGTCGAGACACAAGGAGTTCTCGGGGCCCTGCACGCTGAAAGGAACGGCTCCACTGGCCACCGCCTCGCGAAAGCGCAGCACTGTCGGATCTCCGGGTGGGTCGGATTCGCGACGCGGGCAACGATGAACTCGAGCCCCGAGATGGTCGAGGGTGTCGACCACGATTCCACCTGCCCATTCGGGAATGAACACGTCGATCGGCCAGTCGGCCGCCGCCGCGAGCGTCGACGCCGCAATGGCCGCATTGCCGCACGACGAGATGGCGAGGGGTGGCCGGGACTCGTCGTCGCCCCAGGGGACCCGGCCCGTGCGTTCGGCGATCACGAGATGGAGGAGAATTCCGAACAGGTGTCGCGCCTTGTGGCTGCCAGCTACGTTGTGCGTCTCGTCCTTGACCCAGACGTTCCCCGTGAAGCCGAGTGCGTCGGAGAGATCGGTCGACACTGCGAGAGGTGTCGACCGAAAGCCGGTACCGGCCACGCTCGCCACCCGATCGTCGAGTTCCCGAACGATCGACAACGTCTCGCTGTCGTCGAGGCCTTGCGCCCGAGCGAATCGCGACACAGCCAGTCGGTCGAAATAACGCACGAAGGGATTGGAGTCCTCGACGAAGATTTTCTGACCGAGGTTCTCTCGATCGTCCGTCAGAGCATTCGACGATTCGATCACCAGGACGTGATGTCGATCACCCGACTCGTACGGGCAACGCCACGGCATAGTGGTGTCGATCGACACCACATGACCGCACGATGCGCACCGGAGGTGCATGTCAACCAGCGACGCGGGCGTTGAACTCGTCGATCATCTCGTCCCAAACCGGCAGGTAACGCTGCAGGCCGGTCCAGAATCCGAGATCACGACGAGCTTCGAAGAGTTCGAAAGGTGTTCCCTGCTGCTCGACCCAGGTGTAGTAGCCGAGGTTGAAGATGCGGTTGCGGTCGCGAGTGGTGCAGTCGATCATGTTCTCGGTGGTCACGTGGCCGAGGTGACGGCCGAATACCTCGGCGGCGTCGGCCGTGGTCATCTCGCCGGCGAAGCGATCAGCCAGTGTGGTCTGGCGCGAACTGGGGTACAACGCTCCACCGTCGGTGGCGACGGTGATGACGGCCTGATCGGGATGCAAGTCGAGCAATTTGGCCGTCTTGATGGCGGCCAACGTGTTGGCGATAGCCGAGAAGCCGAAATGGGTGAGCGCCTCGACGAGTTCGGGGCTCACGCCCTTGGAGTCGACGAGATACTTCTGGCCGGCCGGAGTGTTGAACAACACGTCGAGCTCATCTGTGGCGTGATCACTGATCGCGCACACCACGTCGGTGTTCATCACGTTGTGGATGAGCGGGATGTGCTTGTCGCCGATGCCCTGGATGTTGTGCTCTCCGAATCCGTTCTCGAGCATGGTGGGGCATTCCAGGGCCTCGACCGCGACGATACGTGCGCCGTAGTCGTGCTTCAGACGATCGCCAGCGGCGATGGTGCCGGCCGAGCCGGTGGCCGACGTGAAAGCTGCCAACGAAATGTCGCGACCCTGCTTCTTCATGGCGTCTCGAACCGTCTCGAACACATGACCGAAGGCCCGGCCGGTGACGGCGTAGTGGCCGAGGTGGTTTCCGAATTCGCAGAATTGGTTGAAGACGAAGTTGCCCGGATCGAGAGAGAGCTCGTTGCAAGCGTCGTAGATCTCTTTCACGTTGCTCTCGGTGCCGACGGTCTTGATGACATCTTCGGCGGGATTAGCACACCAACGGTCGAGCCAATCGAAGCGCTCCTGACTCATGCCGGCCGGGAGAATGGCCACGCCGCGACAACCCATGATGCGACTGATCGCCACGCCACCACGCGCATAGTTGCCAGTGGACGGCCAGATGGCCCGATGCGAGGTCGGGTCGAACTGTCCGGTCACGACACGAGGAGCCAGGCACGAATATGCCGCCAGCACCTTGTGAGCGGTGATCATCGGGAAACGATCGCCGAACACCACGATGATCGGATTGTCGACGCCCGTGATCTCTTTCGGCAAGACGACATGATCAGGAACGGCGACCCGGTTGCCGGCCAGATCGTTGTACCAGTGGACACGCCACAGGTTGCGGGCATCGGGACCCTGGTGGTCGGCGTCCCCCACGAGCGACGGATCGATTCGAGTCGGATCGGCCAACTGGGCGAAGGTCGGTAGAACGATGCCCTGCTCGCGGAACCGGGCCACGCTGTTGGCCAGAGCTGCCTCATCGACCACGCGGTCGGCCAGGCCGAATTGGTTCTCCAGTGCGTCGGAGATGACGCTGGTGGTGGCGGACGTCTGGTCAGGAGCGAGAGTCACCTTGACAGTTTGTCAAAGTTTCCTGGTCACGACACCCTTATCATCAAGGTGCGGGTGGAAAACACCCGTCACGCGGGCGTGGCGAAACTGGCAGACGCGCAGGATTTAGGTTCCTGTCCCGAAAGGGGTGTGGGTTCAAGTCCCTCCGCCCGCACCAGAACCCTCTCGAACGATGACCCTGACGCCGCTCTCCGAGTCCGAGATTCCCCACGTCGTCGACCTCATCAACAGGTGCAACGTTCTCGACGGACCGAACATCAGGGTCGACGTCGAGGAACTCCGCCAAGAGTTGGACTCGAGCCTCACAGAGAGAAGTCGTGACGTCCGGGTCGCCCGGCTCGATACCGGCCGGATCGTTGGCATCGTGTGGACTCTGCACCTTCCGTCGGCAACGGCGCCACAACGCTGCGACATCGAGGGGTACGTCGACATCGAACTACGCGGACGAGGGCTTGGTCGCGAACTCATGTCGTGGGGCATCGACCATGCGCGCGAACTTCTGACGTCTGCGGATTCGCGCGCCGGCCACCCGGAGCGAGCGATTCGGGCGTCTCGGTCCTCCACCAATGCGACCGCGGCCCGACTTCACCACGAGATGGGTTTCGTCGACGTTCGTTGGTTCGACGATTTGCAGCGACCGCTCGACGGCCTTCCCGACCTTGTGATTCCGTCCGGAGTCACGATCGAACCATGGCCCACCGAACCGGCACACCTACTCGCCGCCCTCGAGGTGAAGAACCGTGCGTTCACTGATCACTGGGGATCGGTCCCCACCACACCGGACGGTTGGCAGGAGATGACGTACGGGTACGGCGCCCGACCCGACCTCTCCGCCGTCGCGTGTGATGCAACCTCGGGTGAGATCGTCGCCGTTCTGCTCGCGCGGCGATACCCCGCCGACGACGAGATCCGCGGCCATCGCGAAGCGTGGATCAGCACGCTCGGCACTCTCGCCTCGCACCGCGGACGCGGTATCGCGTCGGCCCTCGTCGCTCACGCCATGCACCGATTTCGCGACGCCGGACTCACGCACGCCATGATCGGTGTCGATGCCGACAACCCTTCGGGAGCCCATCGCATCTACCGAGGCCTCGGATTCGTCGATCATGTTCGGATCGTCACGAGCGAGATCGCACTCTGAAAGACTCGTGACGTGAAACTGGGCGATCTCCCCACACCATCGCTGGTCGTCGACGCCGGAGCGTTCGCCAGGAACCTCGACACCATGGCTGACACACGTCCCGGACCCTCTTTGCGTCCTCACGTGAAAGCCCACAAGTGCACGTCACTCGCCGCTCGCCAAGTGGCGATGGGTCATCACACGTTCACGTGCGCCACCCCACGCGAGGTGGTCGGCATGATCGACGCCGGGGTGGGCACCGATGTGCTGCTCGCCAACGAGACTCTTGATCGGTCGCGCCTGCACTCCATGAGCGAGGCTCAACGTCGATCTGGGGCGACCGTGATCGTCGCCGTCGATTCGGCCGAAACGATCGATGCCGCCGCATCGTCGGGAATCACCGGCGTTCTCGTGGACGTGAACGTCGGGCTTCCTCGTTGTGGTTGTGCACCGGACGCTGCAACCGGTTTGGCACAACACGCGAGATCACTCGGCATGGTCGTACGCGGAGTCATGGGTTACGAGGGCCACCTGATGGCCGTACCGGATCGGGAGTCTCAACGCGCCAAAGTTCTCGAGTCGATGACGACTCTCGTCGACACGTTCGACAGAGTCGTTGAGGCACTCGATCACGATCCTCGCTGCACCATCGTGTCGGCCGGCGGAACCGGCACCTTCGACCTGTACGACACCGAACATCCCGTTCTCTCTCGCGTGAACGAAGTTCAGGCCGGCAGCTACGCGCTCATGGACACCCACTACAGCGCGCTCGATCTCCCCTTCGAACAAGCCCTCTTCGTGGTGGGGACGCTGATTTCGTCGACAGGAGACCCAGGTTCTCCGGGATCGTGGAGCGTGATCGACGTCGGACTCAAGTCACTCGGCATGGACCACGGCAACCCGAGCATCGACGGAGCATCCGTCTGGTTCTGCAGCGACGAACACACGACATTCGCTTTCGATGACCGTGCACGACCCACCCTCGGTTCGAGGGTATTGGTGCGTCCGGCGCACGTCGATCCGACGGTGGCACTGCACGAGACGATGTATCTCGTCGACGACGTGAACCTTGGCGACGACGCGTCAGTTCTCGAGACCTGGCCGGTCGACCTACGCGGCTGGTAGTTCTACGCCGTCGACACGTCTCTGAGTTTGCGGGCCAGTTCTTGGAACGCCCGAGCCCGATGCGAGATGCGGTTCTTCACGTCGTCACCTAGTTCGGCGAACGTCTGGTCGGGAAACTCGTCCGGCATGAACAACGGATCGAAGCCGAAGCCATGCTCGCCACGCTCGGTGAGGGCGATCGTGCCGCGACACTCGCCTTCGACAGCGAGCTCGCGACCGTCGGGCCACATCACGACGGCAACGGTCACGAAACGGGCCCGACGTGACTCGGGTGTGAGACATTCCTGTGACTCGAGACTCTCCAACAACTTCTGACGATTAGCACCGTACGGATCGTTCGCGTGTTCCGGACGATCACTCGCGTAGCGAGCCGTCCGCACTCCGAGTTCACCTGGCAACGCGTCGACGAAGAGTCCGGTGTCGTCGGCAACGGCCGGCTTTCCCGTTGCGTCGACGATCGCCTGCGCCTTCAGTCGTGCATTCCCGATCAACGTGTCGGCGTTCTCGTCGACATCGGGCACTTCGGTGGGACGCGGGAGAAGTGCGACCGTGTCACCCAAATGTTCGCGAAACAGATCTTCGATCTCACGCACCTTGTCGGGATTAGCCGATGCACAGTGAATGTCGAGATTCATGGCGTCGGCCGGTCAGACGCGTCGAGGAGGTGGCATCGAGATCATCTCGGTCTGCAACGCGAACACCTCGGCAAGGCCGCCTTCGGCCAGACCGAGGAGAGAATCGAGTTCGGTGCGGCTGAACGACATCCCCTCGGCGGTTCCCTGTACTTCCACGAAGCGACCTGCCGCGGTTCCGGACTCCCCGGCCCCCCGCAACATCACGACGTTCATGTCGACTTCGGCGCGACTGTCTTCCACGTAGGGCAGATCGACCACCGGAACACCGTCGACGATGCCAACACTTACCGCTGCGCACAACGAATGCAGCGGGTGACTTTGCAGGGATCCGGCCTGCACCAGACGGGTGAGAGCGTCGTGCAGAGCGAGGAACCCACCGCAGATACTGGCGGTTCTCGTGCCGCCATCAGCCTGCAACACGTCGCAATCGACCACCACCTGACGCTCGCCGAGAGCGACCATGTCGCACGCGGCCCGAAGGCTGCGACCGATCAGGCGTTGGATCTCGACGGTGCGCCCGCTCTGCTTGCCCTTGGCCGCTTCACGGTCGACTCGTTCAGGTGACGAGCCGGGAAGCATCGAATATTCGGCGGTGACCCAGCCCTTGCCACTCCCCTTCATCCACCGCGGAACGTCCTCGTCGATGCTCGCCGTGCACAGCACCCGGGTACGGCCGACGGAGACCAGAACACTGCCCGATGCCATCTCGGTGAAATCTCGTTCGAACGAGACCGGACGGAGTTCATGTGATTGGCGACCGTCATGACGGGTGAAAGTTTGAGACATGGGAAAGAACCTAGCGAGGGGAAAGCTGGATCTAACTTCTCGTTCTCCAACGTTCGGCACCGACGAGTTCGGGCCCGAGCAATTGGCGTCCAAGAGTCTCGAACCAGGCAACGTCACCACTCGACAGAAAGCGCGCCGTTCCCGGTGAATTTTCGTCCTTCTTCGCCCGCCCCGAGGTTTGTAGAAGGTCTCGGAGAGCGAACGCCGTCTCGTCCGCCGACGACACAAGAATCACGTCATCACCCAAGACTTCACCGATCACTCGGGCGAGAAACGGGTAGTGCGTACAACCGAGAAGGAGCGCGTCGACTTTCGCTTCACGAACCGGGGCCAGTAGTCGCTCGGCCAGGACGGTGATTTCCTCCCCACTCGTCCGACCGCGCTCCACGAACTCGACGAATCCCGGACAAGCCGCGCTCACGAGATCGACACTCGCGCCGAACGACGCTCGAGCCACGGCCCGCTCGTACGAGCCCGAGTTGATGGTGCCGATCGTGCCGATCACGCCGACCGAACCCTTCCGCGTGGCGCGCACCAACGCCTCAGCACCCGGATCGATCACACCGATGACCGACACCGAGCGACCAGCGGCTGCGAACTCGGCTTCGAGTTCATGAACGGGCAGCGCCGCAGCAGCTGTGTTGCACGCGACCACCACCGCCTTGGCTCCGAAATCGTCGACCAGACTCCAGGCGATCTCGCGCGCGTACTCGCGCACCTCGCTCAAGGGCTTGTCGCCGTAGGGATAACGCCCGGTGTCGCCGATGTACACGAGGTCTTCGCGGGGCAATAGGTCGATGACAGCGCGGGCCACGGTGAGGCCGCCGAAACCCGAGTCGAACATGCCCACTGGTCCGGAGACTCCATCAATACCCAGGGCACCATCAATACTCACGAGTCGCACGTTACGAGATCTAGGCTCGCCGACCGTGCTCACCGCAACACTTCTGGCGTTGGGCGCGGCGGTCATCCACGCCGGCTGGAACCTGGCCGTCAAGACCTCCGGGGATCGTTGGCTCGCCCTATGGGGCCAGATGACGGCGGCCGCCGTAGTGGGACTCCCTCTCGTCGCAATCTCGACCTTCTCCGACGGCTCGGTCGGATTCGTGCAGGGGAACCTCACCGTGTCGTCGTGGGGATGGGCCGGGCTGTCGGGCCTGATCCACGCCGTCTACATCTTCCACCTGGCTCGGTCCTACGACGTTGCGGACTTCAGCGTCACCTATCCGATCGCCCGAGGTGGTGGCGCGCTTGTGGCTGCGATCGGTGGGGTCATTTTGTTGAACGACGACCTCTCCCTCGTCTCTGGTCTCGGCATCGTGATCGTGGTTCTCGGCCTCGGACTCCTGGCCGGACGTGTCGAGGCCACTCATGTGCGCGCCGCCCTGTTGGTGGCACTCATGATCGGCAGCTACACCGTGGTCGACAGCAAGGGCGCCCGATCGACCGACAGTTCGGTGTACGCCTGGAGCATCTTTGTGCCCACCGCACTCGGCGTGACACTCGATGGGGTGCGTCGAGGTCGGTGGCGCGAGATGACGGCAAGCGTCTCGACGATGTGGAAGCAATACGTCCTGACCGGTGTCGCGTCGGCGGTGACGTACTGGATGGTGCTGGCCGCCGTTCGTCGCGCACCGGTTGGTTACGTGACCGCGCTTCGCGAGTCGAGCGTCGTACTCGCCACCTTCATCGGCTGGAAATATCTTCGTGAAGCGAGCGGTCGTCGACGTCTGCTCGCTTCGATGATCGTGTTGGCCGGACTCGTCACACTCGTCGTCGGACGATGAGTCAGAGATATCGAGAAGTCTCTCGAAATAAACGATCTCTAGAAGTAGATGATTTTCTCAGCCTGCGCTTCAGCAACATCGAGATCATCGGTGTAGGCGCCGGTCGACAGGTACTTCCACCCGCCGTCGCACACGATGAACACGATCGTTCCCTCGTCGATCTCGGACGCCACCTTGGCGGCGCCAGCGAGTGACGCTCCCGAGGAGATGCCGGCGAACACGCCGCATTCGAGCACGAGACGCCGGGTCCACTCGATGGATTCACGCGGGCGCACCACACGTTTGCGATCGAGGACCTCGAAACCGTGCCAGTTGTCGAACACCGGCGGGACGTATCCCTCATCGAGGTTGCGTAGACCTTCCACTCGTTCGCCGAGAGGCGGTTCAACGGCCACGACCTTGACGTCGGGCTTGTTCTCTTTCAGGTAACGACCGGTTCCCATGAGGGTTCCGCTCGTACCGAGTCCGGCTACGAAGTGAGTGATCTCGGGGACATCGCGCAGGATTTCGGGGCCCGTTCCTTCGTAGTGCGCTCGCGGATTGGCATCGTTGGCGTACTGATACAAGAAGCAGTACTCCGGGTGCTGAGCGGCCATCTCGATGGCTCGCTTCACTGCACCATTCGAGCCCTCTTCGCCTGGCGTGAGGATCACTTCTGCGCCGAACACCTCGAGCATCTGGCGACGTTCGATCGACACGCTGGTGGGCATCAGGATCTTGATCGGGTAGCCCTTCAAGCTCGCGATGGCGGCGAGGGCGATACCGGTGTTACCCGACGACGGTTCGAGAATGGTCTGGCCAGGCTGCAGACGACCGCTCGCCTCGGCATCGTCGATCATCGACTTGGCGATGCGATCCTTCACCGAACCGAACGGGTTCTGACTCTCGAGTTTGGCGATCAGACGGACCCGTGGATTGGGCGACAGTCGACTCACATCGACAACGGGAGTGTTGCCGATCAGGTCGAGAACATCACGGGCCACCACGCTCTCGGCACTCAAGGGGGGATTCATCGTGGTCACCTCGTTTCGTGAATCAGGGGGCCGGCACGACCCGGACAATTCCTACAAATCCAGTCGGGATTGTAATGAACTTCAGGCTCGATGCCCACTCGGGCCTTGATGTTCCCGGAGATTTCGAGACCCTCGAGTTGCCCGGGTACTACCTCACGACCAGGGAGATCTCAGAGATCTTGCCGGCCTGGCCCCCGGTGATCCGAAACGTCCGGGCCTCGGGCTTCTCCCGCTTCAGGGTGACGATCAAGTAGTGCCAGTCGGGGTCGGGAGCGGCTGCCACGTCGGTGGGGCTCGGGTAGGCCTCGGTGTGGGTGTGAGAGTGCATGACGCCGCGAATCTCGAGGCCGAGATCGTCGCACTGTCGCTCGGCGCGCAGGTGATCTTTCGGATCGATGGTGTAGATCCGGGCCGAGGCCTCGACATTGCGACAGGGGAAAAAGTGCGTGATCCGATTCGTCGGGTGACCCGGCTGAGCGGGGCCGGCCATCAAGCCGCAGGCCTCGAGTGGGTACTCGGCCAGCGCCAACGCACACATCGCGTCGTGGACCTCGGGTGTGATCTCGAGAACCACGTCATCGCTCCTGAGCTGGTCGTCCACGGGTCGCAGGCTAAGACCTCCGTAGCCTGGGACAACCATGGCCGGACCGGGAACGAAGATCATCGCCAGCAATCGCAAGGCGCGTCATGACTTCACGATCCTCGACGTGTTCGAAGCCGGCATCGTTCTGCAAGGTTCAGAAGTCAAGAGTCTGCGCGAGGGCCACGTACAACTGGTCGACGCCTACGCCCGTATGAACAACGGAGAGGTCTGGCTGGAAGGCGTACACATTGCGCCATACCAGTTCGCTCATGGAGTGGGGGCCCACGATCCGAGTCGTCCCCGCAAATTGCTGTTGAACCGCGACGAAATCACCCGGATCGATGCGCGCATCGGACAGGAGCGCCTGGCTCTTGTACCTCTGTCGTTGTATTTCAAAGACGGTCGGGCCAAAGTCGAACTCGCTCTCGCCAAGGGTCGCACCAAAGGTGACAAGCGCCAGGCGATTGCCAAGAAGGACGCTCAACGAGAAATCGAACGTGAGATGGGTCGTCAGCGCAAGGGCAACTGGTAGTTCAAAGTCTCAGCCACACCGCGCTGTTCGGGGCGAGGTCGCCGTCCCAACAGGCACCTGACTCCGACTCGACGAGAACTTCACCCGACATATCAAGCGACCGCGGTTCGTCACTCAGGTTGAAGAACACTGCGAGACGATCCGTCCGGTAGCCGAGCACGTCGGCGTGTCCGGTCTCGATCCACGAGAAGCGTCCGGCTTCGACAGATGCGACGTTTCGTCGCTCTTTCAGCAGGGTGCGATACATGTTCGTGATCGAGTCGGGGTCGAGATCGAGTGACTCGGCACTGTGTTCGCCCCAATTTTTCGGTTGGGGAAGCCACGAGATGTGCTCGGTGTTCCCGGCCGAGAAACCGTGATTTCCTGATCGATCCTGCGTCCACGGCAACGGCACACGACAGCCGTCGCGACCCTTCTCGTTCCCGTGCGTGCGATGGAAGATGGGGTCCTGACGTCGATCGTCGGGAATGTCGAGAACTTCGGGAAGGCCCAATTCTTCGCCTTGGTAGAGAAAGAACGCTCCCGGGAGACCCGCCGTGAAGACAGCCATGGCACGCGACCGCCGCACACCGAGAGCAACGTCGACCGGAGTGTTCGTGTACACGAGGTTGTTGCCGGTCCAGCTCTCGGCCGTGGCGGCGTCGGCTCGCCCATACCGCGTGACTGAGCGATGGGTGTCGTGGTTGTTGAGCGTCCAGGCGAGGGCGCCGTTGTTGTTCATGACGTCGTTCACGTAGCTGTCGACGAATCCCTTCACGCTCGCAGCCACCCACGGACTGAGCATCAGATCGAAGCCGAACGCCTGGTGGAACTGATCGGAGGCGACGTAGTCGAGGATCAGTTGGGGCTTGCGTGGGATGTAGGCCTCACAGATCGTGAACGGTTCGCGTCCAGGGTGCTCGGCCTGATACCGGTCGAGAGTGCGACGCCAGCGAGCCCAGTAGGCGCGAGCGATGTCGTGCCGCTGGAAGTGCTTGTTCATCGCCGAGGCATGAGCGGCCGGCAGACCAGGAGGCGGAGTGGGACCGTCGGGCAGCCCGGGCGTCTTACCCACCACCGTCACTGCGTCGACCCGGAATCCTTCGACTCCCCTGTCGAGCCAGAAGGTGAGCACGTCGTCGAAGTGCTGTTGAACGTCTGGATGTTCCCAGTTGAAGTCGGGTTGGCCGGCGTCGAAGATGTGCAAGTACCACTGGCCGGCCGACCCATCGGGCTCGACCACCCGAGTCCACGCCGGCCCGCCAAACAGTGACAGCCAATTGTTGGGTGGCTCGTCCCCGTTCGGACCGGAGCCGTCACGGAAGTAGAACCGTTCACGCTCGACACTCCCTCGGCCGGCCGAGACGGCCGAACGGAACCAGGCGTGATCGATGCTGCAGTGGTTGGGCACGATGTCGAGGACGATCTTGATGCCACGTCGGCGCGCTTCGACGATCAGTTCATCGAGATCGGCCAAGGTTCCGAACATCGGATCGATGTCGAAGTAATCAGAGACGTCGTAACCATGGTCGCGTTGGGGCGACCGGAAGCACGGCGACATCCAGACGGCGTCGACCGACAACGACTGCAGATGATCGAGGTGGGAGATGATGCCCCGTAGGTCGCCGACTCCGTCACCGTTCGCATCAGCGAAGGACCGCGGATACACCTGATACACGACGGCCTGACGCCACCATTCGGACATAACTCAACTGTAGGGCGGTCGAATGCCGGACCCGCCTTCTGCGGTCAGCCCGGACAGGTGACGCACGAAGGCCACTTCTTCGGCGTCGAGGCGGGCTCGTTCAACCTTGATCTCGGCCAATCGAGAAAAGACCCCGGACACCGACAGCGAAGCAAGAGACTTGGCGTGCATTCCAACTTCCCTTCACACACAAATTCGTGGGATGTCACCCGAAAGTGAGCATCGATCTCGACGGGAAGTCGTGACCACACCACAAACAAGGGGTGTTACACGAACACCTCGACCCCCGGAAATTTTCAGAAGTATCCGCGCTAGGATTCAACGCACATAGACGTATACGTCGACGGGGCTGATCGGTTTCGACAGCAGTTCCGGTGGCCGTACGTGCGACCCGAGTTGCTCAGACTCGCTAAACGGGGCAACCCAAAGAATTGCCGATGAGCAGTTCGCTCTCGCCGCCTGATCCATCAGGTGACGAAGAGACATCGTGACCAGAAATGGCGCACGGGGCCGATCCACCGCAGCCCGGCAACAGAAGCGGGGGATGACAGTTGGAAAGACCGCTGACGGCGTGAAAGACCGCTGACCGCACGGAAAGACGTGTCGTGGTCTCGGGCAACCGAGACAGTCGACCCGCCGGTGAGGTTGCGTCAGCCTCGAAGTCGGGAATGGTCGTAGCGCGGGCGTTCTCCGCCTGATGGACGGGGGTTCGATTCCCCCCAGCTCCACATGAAGCTTCAGGTCTAATTCGTCTTTGTCAGCGAGACCCGGGACGACAGAGACGTTCGCCGTTCGGTTCACTTACCGCTTCGGTATTTCTGTACCTCCTTATCGTCCGCTTCCTAGTTTCGCTTCGGTCAACGACCGATCACGGCACCGACGCGGGCCCGAGGATCGGCGGCTCCGGCGAGCCCGTCACCGTCGCGCACGATCGCGTGGGCGTGACCGAATGCCGAGTCGAAAGCGGGAAGCATCGACACCTGATGCCCGCGCGCCTCGAGATCGCGACGCCATGTATCGGGCGCGTGGGCTTCGATCTCGACTCGTTGCGACGCCGGATCGTCCCACGTGTCGAATCCGGTGGTGGGCCCGGCGAGAGCCCAACGCGGTGCATTGATCGCCGTCGCCGGCGACACGCCCTCTCCGAACAAGCGAGCCGCCACTTGCAGAAGGATCTGTGGTTGAGCGTCACCGCCCATGGTGCCGAACACCGACACCAGTTCACCGTCTCGCGTTGCGAGCGCGGGCGACAAGGTGTGCGGAGGGCGACGACTGGGCCCGAACTCGGCCGGATGGCCAGGAACGAGCGAGAACCCGAGACCGCGATCGTGAAGATTGATTCCGGTCGACGGTTCGACGAGCCACGAACCGAATCCCGACGCGTTCGACTGGATGAGCGACACCGCCAAGCCGTCCACTTCGGCGGTGCAGAGATACGTCGTGTCACCGTGCATTCCGGGCGCCGTGTATTGGCTGCATCGTTCGACGTCGAGCGAATGCGCCCGCTGGCGGATCGTCTTGAGAAGCGCCTCGCCGTCAGCGTGCTCATGCAACACGGCCGGACGGTCGAAGCCGGCCACCTTGGCCGACTCGACGAGCAAATGCGCCCAACGACCATCGTCGGACGAACCGAGATCGACCGTGTCGGCGACCAGTGCGCCGCCAAGGGTGAGGTAACCCTGCGAGTTGGGACCGATCGTGTGTAGGCGTGCACCGAAGGCATCGGCTACAAGCGGTGTCACCCAATCGGCCGAACTCCGACGGAGATCGTCGACGTCGAACAACCCGCCACCCAACCTTTTCAACCCTTCGCCAAAGGCTCCGAGATAGAAAGCGTCGCGTCCACCAGTGGCGATGTCTCGAAGAGCCTGCGCCACTCCCGGTCGGCGAACCCGTGCACCGACATGCGTCGCCTGCGACGCGACTTCGTACAACTGCTCGCGTCCACGCGTATCGAGCCGCGCCAGCGAAGCGACAAGCAGAGGACTCGCCGCGAATCCGTTCTCGGCGAGATCTACTGCCGGTGCGAACAGCTCCGACAACGGCCGTGAGCCGAATCGCTCGTGCAGCGCCAACCATCCGTCGACACAACCCGGCACGGTCACCGAAGCAATCGCGTGTCGGAGTGGCATCGACGTGTGACCGGCCGCTCTCAATGCATTGGGGTCAGCCCCAGAGCCCGCCCGACCACTCGAGTTCAGCGCAACCACACCGTCGGGGGTGTGAACCAGCGCGAAGAGATCGCCACCCATGCCGCACAGATGCGGACCGGTCACCGCGATTGCCGCATTGGTGGCGATCGCCGCATCGACGGCGTTGCCTCCGGTCGCGAAGATCAGGTCGCCGGCCCTGGCCGCCAGCTGGTCAGCGGCGGCAACGAGATGACGTGTTCCCCGGGTCGATCCTTGGGGAAGACGATTCGACCTCGCGTTCATCGCCGTGACCGTACCCCGGCGATTCTCGTCTTTCCGATCGATTGTCGACCCAATTCGTGATCTTCGACCCCAGCCTCGAAACTTGAGGCACTTCGGGAGTCACGAACTCGATCTTCAGAGAATCTTCGTCATCAGACGCGACTCCACGGAGCCAGCTGCTGCGAACTGACCTCCCTCAAGGAACTTTGGCATCCATTCCGGATGCGCCACCATCGCCTCCCGAGCTGCTGCGGCTGCCGCGCCGTCGGCGTGGCCGGCCATGGTGATGAGTCGCCCGAGTTGGCCATATACGACGTACGCCACGTTGTGAGTCGTGCCAGTGATCTTGTCGTTCAGCTCCGCCACCGACAAAGCCCACTCGAGAGTCTTCATCCAGTCGGCTCCCTGAGCCAGTTGGGACTCGATCAGAGAAACTACCGCGCCAACTGGTACCGATCCGGCCACTGAGCCACCCTTGATGAATTGAGCCATCTCGTCGGGCGCGATATCACGCACGTGCGGGTAGAGCTTCCGGTTTCCGTCGGCCCAAGCTTTGCTCATCGCAAGTTTCCCTGTTGCCACTGCACGATCTGCCACCGAGGCGTAAGGGACTGAAAAGACAAGAGTGCCATTTCGAAAGCCCAATCCACCGGCCCAAACGGTGACGTCGATCCCGGCTTCCTTCTTCGCAATCTCCTTGAGTTCCACAGCAAGGGGGATGACAACATCCATCTCGCCCGACGTCTCGACAGTCCTTCTGAATACGTACATCGTTTTCTCCTCGTCTGAAAGTTTTTTTTGGATCCATCATCAAATCGATGTGGCGCAGATTTCACACGCCACTTGCTGACCAGTGTGCGGGCTCAGTTCAGAACTGAACCATGGCTTCAATCTCGTCTCGTGTGAAACTGATGTCGTGGAAGTTCGAGGCATGATCGCTGACTAACAGGACCAACTCCTCGATGTCACTGCTCTTCATTTCCACGCCACACGAGCAGGTAACCCTGAGTTCACCAGACATTTCCCCTCCTCTAAAGATCGAGATCTACAATGATCAACGAAGAAACGAAGGTACGAAGTCGACCTTGCAGAAACCTTGCCGACAGGGGCACCTCCTCCGAATTGATCGAGGATTGCCGATGAAAGGCGCGTAAGTCTCATGACACTGAACGTCCAACTCACTGGCCGGATGGGAATTCGAGAAGGTGGCTCGGTCATTCCTGCAACCGAGCTCGGAGGAAATCTCGGAAGGCTTCTCCTCGTTCGGCTTTCTCTCAGCCATGGCGCCGTACCCCGAGATGTCATCGTCGACTGGCTGTGGGGCGAAGACGTTCCAGATTCGGCAACATCGACATTGGATGCCACATGCAGTCGATTACGACGGGCCCTCGCCTCTCTCGGCTACGAGGGACGGGACATCATCCGTTCCAGCAACGGCAGCCTCGAAATTGTTTGGCCCTCCGGAACGATTGTGGATGTGCCAACGGCATTCGAGGCCATCGAGACGGCCGAGAAAGCCCTCAAGAACAACGATGCCAAGAAAGCAACCTCACAATCCGAAGTGGCTCTTGCCATTTCACGCCGCGAGTTGTTGCCGAACATCGACCGACCGTGGCTCGACGAAAAGCGGCGACTCCTCGAGAGCATTCGAGGCCGATCGCTTCGTACTCTTTCAAAATCCCTCTTTCTCATGGGAGACCTCGACGGCAGTATCCGAATAGCTAAAGACCTCCAAGAAGGGTTTCCATATTCGACGCAAGCTGCACAAGCTCTTGCAGCTGCTCTGTGCCGGGCAGGCGAGATCCCTGCCGCCTTTCAATCAATTCAGGACTTCGAGAGACGAGTTGCCGACGAGTTGAGGGTAACTGAGTCGACGAATTTGCAGACCTGGCTACGATCGCAACTGCCCGAACTGCTGATCGACGAGTCGAGTTCGTCCCCGAAACTAGGTATCCCTCACCGAAAAGTCATCCAAGAACGCGGGCTGACCCGCATACGCGAAGAGAAGGTCATCTTCTCCCGCCGCTTTCATTGGGCCACCGACAAGGGGCCGTACGACTCCTCCGATTGGTGCGAACAAACTCATGTCGGTCGGGTGCTGGAAGGAAGGGCACAGGTCGAGTTCGGGGATGGCACCAAACTCACACTTCGACGCGGAGAAAATTTCCACATACCCCCAGGCCATGACATGAGAGTTCTCGACGACAAACCATTCATCACAGATGGCTGGTGATTGGCAAAAATTGCGACGATCGTCTCTACTCGAGATCTGAACCCCTCCGCGGCCGCAAGGAAAGCGCAAGGCGCGATCGACAAGATTCGTTCATGGGACTCAACGACTACTTGCGGCTCGAGTGGCGACAGCAACAGGCCGCTCGACCCGACCTCGAAATCAGCGGGATACCACGAGCACGCATTGTCAGGCCCTGCTTGTTCGATCCACTTTGTCTCCCTCGTGAACTTCCGGATCGCTTTCGTCATCTCCACTTACTCGGTCGTTAAACGATCCGCTAGCGGCCGAGAGCTGAGAGATTTCGACCTTCAACGATTCCCGCGAAACGAGTCACGGGTCGATTCTCCACGCAGCGCAAGCCACTGAGCACCGTTGATCACACAATTGACAACCAAACTGCCACTACCTACGCTTCGACGGTGGTGGTCCAACTCGACAAGTCGCTCGCAATCGAAGCATCTCCCACCGTGGCTTGGGCCGTTCTCGCCGATTTCGGCGCCATTGCGTCGTGGGTGCCTCTCATCGGCCATTCGTGTCTTCTCAGCGAGCGATCCGAGGGCCTCGGAGCCGTGCGTCGGGTGCAGATCGCTCGGCAGGTCTTGGTCGAACGCGTCGTCACCTGGGAACCGGAGCGGACCCTTGCGTACGACATCGAAGGACTTCCGCCGATCGTCGGCACGGCTCGTAACTCATGGCGGCTCACGCCGACGGCGACCGGCACCGAGGTCAGCCTCACCACCACCATCGACACCGGCGTGAATCCGGCCAAGAAGTTCATGGCCAACAAGGTGCTCGAACGTATGGCCCTCGCCTCCGACATGATGCTCGCTGGACTCGACGCTCGCACGAAAGCACTCGCACCATGACCACCCGCCCCGATGTGATCGTCATCATGACCGACGAGGAGCGCGCCGCTCCCCCGTACGAGAACGACGAACTGCGCGCCTGGCGGAAAACGCTCACTGGTGCCGCATGGTTCGACGACAACGCGGTGTCGTTCGATCGCCACTACACCGGATCGCTCGCATGCGTTCCGAGCCGTCCCACTCTTTTCACCGGCCAGTACCCCGATCTGCACGGTGTCACACAGACCGATGGCCTCGGCAAGATGGCCGACGACTCGCGCATGCGCTGGCTCCGGCCGAGCGAGGTTCCCACGCTCGGCAACTGGTTCCGGGCTGCCGGCTACGACACGCACTACGACGGCAAGTGGCACATCACCCATGCCGATCTCATGGGCTCCGACGGCGAACCACTGCCCACCAACACCGCCGAGGGTGAGGTCCTCCACGACAACGTGCGCCGCTACCTCGACGCCGATCCGCTCGGCCCGTTCGGGTTCTCGGGTTGGGTCGGCCCCGAACCACACGGTGGGCTCTTCGCCAACTGCGGCCTCGTACGCGATCCGCTCATTGCCGACCGAACCGTGGCCTGGCTCGAGGATCGCTATCGCCGTCGGGCCGCTGGCGACGCCGATGCCCTGAAGCCGTTCCTCCTCGTCGCAAGTTTCGTGAACCCGCACGACATCGTGCTCTTTCCTCTTTGGATCCAACGCGGCATGCCGCGCGAACTCGACGGAGTGGCGGTGCCGTCGGTGCCGATGTCGCCATCCGACTTCGAAGATCTGCGACACAAACCAGCCGCCCACATCGCCTACCGCGCTGCGTATCCGTCGTGCTACGGCCCTGGCGACACCGTGGCCGCCCTGTACTCGAAGAATCACCAGCGCTACCGCGACCTCTACTACCAACTCCATGCGACGGTCGACGGACCGCTCGATCGAGTACGACGCGCCGTGACCGACGGGACCAGTGCCACCAAGGGCGACGCCGTCATCGTGCGCACCGCCGATCACGGCGAACTTCTCGGGTCACACGGCGGGCTCCACCAGAAGTGGTTCCAGTTGTACGACGAAGCGACTCGGGTGCCCTTTGCGATTGCCCGCGTGGGCGCGCACTCGACCACTGGTCGTCGCGTCGACTCGCCCACGTCGCACGTCGACCTGGTCCCGACCCTTCTGGCCGCAGCCAACATCGATCTCGCCACCACCGCGGCGGCTCTCGCCGAGGGATTCACGGAGGTCCATCCACTTCCTGGGTCCGATCTCATGCCGGTGGTCGACGGGGCCGAGGCCGACCGCGACCGCACGATCTACGTGATGACGCGCGACAACATGCCCGAGGGCGACACTGGCGCGAGCGGTGTGGCACGAGCCAACGGCCGCACGTCCGATGCACCCGGACTCTTGCGCATCAACGTCCCGGCCTATGTCGCAACGAACTTCGAGGGTGTCGTCGGGCGGGTCAACGACGCCGATGCGCCCGGTGGGTCAGGCAATCTCTGGAAACTCGTGCGCACCTTCGACGACCCGTCCACGTGGACCGAACCGGGAGTTCGGCAGTTGGCAAGCGACGGGATGGGCGGACCCCGGTACCGCACGAACGTGCTCGCCGACCAGTGGGAGCTCTACGACCTCGACGCCGACCCGGTCGAGATGTCCAACCGCTCCGACGACCCGACAGTCGACGCGGTGTTCGCCCATCTTCAGGAGCGGATGAAAGTCGAGCGTCACCGCTCGATTCCCGAACGAAACAAACCGTGGCCCTATGTGACGAGTCGCATCGTCGACGTCGACAAGGTTCCACTCCTTCCCCCTCGCAATCTCCTGCAGCAAGTCGTGAAGCAGCGGGTTCAGCAACGAGTGCGCGACCGGGTCCAGGCACGACGGAGCGGTCCGCAGCCCACACCTCCCCCGCCCGCCAAAGTGGCGCGTCGAGTCCTACAGCGTCTCGGACTTCATCCCGACGACAACCAACAATTGTCGCGTGACCTCGGCGGCCGACGAGCCCTCGTGATCGCGACCAATCACGCCCAACTCGACGTCGGTCGACCCACCGGCGTGTTCGCGAGTGAACTCACCGTGCCGTACTACGCGTTCCTCGACGCCGGCATGACCGTCGACGTGGCCAGTCCGCTCGGCGGCATCATTCCCATCGATCCGTTGTCGTTGAAGCCGGCGGTTCGCACCGAAGCCGACGACCGTCTGCTCGGCGATCCAGCCCTGCGTGCCCGACTCACCGCTTCACTTGCCGTCGGCGACCTCGACATGCGCTCGTACGAGATCGTGTATCTGGCCGGCGGCTGGGGCGCGGCGTTCGATCTCGGCACCTCGGCCGTACTCGGTGATCAGATCACCGCCGCCAACGCGAACGGCGCGGTGATCGGCGGCGTGTGCCACGGTCCGCTCGGACTGCTTCAAGCCCTCGACGTCGACGGCACACCGCTCGTCGAAGGCCGCAAGATCTCGGCCGTCACCGACAAGCAGGTGCGCGAACTCGGTATCACGTCGACTCCTCAACATCCCGAGACCGAACTGCGTGCTGCCGGTGCACTGTTCGAGTCGGCGACCGCTCGACGCGACGTCCTGGCCAATCACTGGGTAGTGGACGGCAACCTCGTGACCGGCCAGAACCAGAATGCTGCGCCGATGGTCGCCCGACTCATGCTCGAGAAGCTCTCACCGCACGACTCCTGAATCGACGGGCATGACGCCTACGGTTCGAGCGTGACCACCATCGTGCGATTGATCGGCGTGTACGACGCCGAGGGAACTCTTCGCGGTGAAGCTGCGTACTGGATCGGAGCTCGACTCGGCCGTCGTCACTGCTCCCTCTGCGAGGTGACCCACGGTCTCTTCACCGAGAAGAACGAGTGGCGCTCGTGTCGAGACGGCTTACCGGTTTCTTTCGACTCGTATCACCGCGACGATCAGCCTCCGGAAATTCGCGTCGCCTCCGAGAATCGCGCTCCAGTTGTCGTGGCCGAAACGACCACCGGTCATGTCGTTCTTCTCGACGGCCAGCGCATCGAGGAAGCCGACGGTGATCCGTACCAACTGGTCGAGTTGATCGAGATAGCCGTCAGCGAGCGCGGCCTTCTCTGGCCGGCTTAAAGGAACACGACGAGAGTCATCTCGCGGAATGGGACCCCGCCGATGACGCCACGACGAACCGTGTGTACCGATTGTCGTCGGTCGCGATCATCGGACGGCCCAAACCCACGAAGATCGCCGTGATGGCGTCGTCATCCGCTGAACCGTTGCCCCAGGTCCACCCACCTACCCGGTGTGAAAAGCGACTCATTCCAGATCTGGAATTACTCCAGATTTACCGCTATGGTCGTGCCATGACCTCGACAAACACCCCTGATCCAGCTCAGATCCTGCGTCAACACGGGCTCAGCGTCACTGCGCAGCGATTGGCGGTCATGGCGGCAGTTGGCCGCCATCCTCACGCAACGGCTGATGTGGTGTTCGAGGTGGTCTCGACCGACATCGGCTCGGTGTCTCGTCAGGCGGTGTACGACGCGCTCGGGGTTCTGGCCGAGAACGGAATCATCCGCCGCATCCAGCCGGCCGGTTCGGCCGCTCGCTACGAAGACCGGGTGGGCGACAACCACCATCACCTCATCTGCCGGCAGTGCAACCGACTCGTCGACATCGACTGCGCCCTCGGTGCGCGTCCGTGCCTCACCGCGTCTGATGACCACGGATTCGAGATCGACGAAGCCGAGGTCATCTATTGGGGTCGTTGCCCCGACTGCCGCTCTGAAGCCGACACACCTCTTCTCACCCCCCAACCTGCAAAGAAAGGAGTGCTGCGATGAGCAGTACCGAAACGATGAGCAAGTGCCCGGTCGTCCACGCCGCCAACGTGCACGACGACATGTCCCCCACCACCTGGTGGCCAAAGAACCTGAATCTCGACATTCTTCATCAGCACGACAACAAGGTCGACCCGATGGATCCCGACTTCGACTACCGCGAAGCCGTGAAGTCACTCGACGTGGCCGCCGTGAAAGCCGACCTCACCAAACTCATGACCGAAAGCCAGGACTGGTGGCCGGCCGACTGGGGTCATTACGGCGGTCTCATGATCCGCATGGCTTGGCACGTGGCCGGCACGTATCGCGTTGCCGACGGTCGCGGAGGTGCGGGCACCGGCAACCAGCGTTTTGCGCCCCTCAACTCGTGGCCCGACAACGCCAACCTCGACAAGGCTCGCCGTCTCCTCTGGCCCGTCAAGAAGAAGTACGGCAACAAGTTGAGCTGGGCCGACCTCATGGTGTTGGCCGGCAACGTCGCCTACGAGTCGATGGGCCTGAAGACGTACGGATTCAGTTTCGGTCGCGCCGATATCTGGCATCCCGAGAAGGACATCTACTGGGGCTCCGAGCGTGAATGGCTCGACGCATCCCGCTACGCCGGAACCGAGGATCGCCAATCGCTCGAGAATCCTCTCGCCGCCGTGCAGATGGGCCTCATCTACGTGAACCCGGAAGGTGTCGGCGGCCAACCCGACCCGTTACGCACTGCGCACGACGTGCGCGTGACGTTCGCTCGTATGGCCATGAACGACGAGGAGACAGTTGCCCTCACGGCTGGCGGCCACACCGTCGGCAAGACCCACGGAAACGGCAGCGCGTCGAACCTCGGCGCCGAACCCGAAGGCGCCGACATCCACGAGCAGGGTCTCGGCTGGAACAATCACGTGTCCCGTGGCGTCGGCCGCAACACGGTGAC
>Ga0181588_10000590_pt1 | contig 32996 bp, 30 predicted proteins | sample 071ome_26_FD_148607 | JGI IMG/M metagenome (GOLD analysis project Ga0181588, IMG submission 148607) | Coastal salt marsh microbial communities from the Groves Creek Marsh, Skidaway Island, Georgia - 071409BT metaG (spades assembly) | ecosystem: Environmental > Aquatic > Marine > Intertidal zone...
TGACCACATCGGGATCAGGCTTGAGTTCCTTGAACTCCAGTTCGTCCTTGCGCTCCTCAAGGATCTGGATCGCGCGATCAAGATCGCCGCGCGTCACCGTGAAGGTCATGTCGGTGCTGGTGCCGTCCTCGGACACGTTCTGCACGATCATATCGACATTGACGTTGGCGTCTGCGAGCGGGCCGAAGATGGCCGCGGCGACACCCGGCCGGTCCGCAACGCGGACCAGCGTGATCTTGGCTTCATCGCGGCTGTAGGTGACACCGCTGACAATTTCATGTTCCACGATATTTTCCTCGTCAACGACCAGGGTTCCCGGCAAATCGCTGCCGATGGCGTCATCGAACGACGAGAGTACCTGCACCGGCACCCCGTGGTTCATGGCCAGTTCGACCGAACGTGTCTGGAGCACCTTGGCACCGAGGGATGCCATTTCAAGCATCTCCTCATAGGTGATCTTATCCAGCTTGCGGGCCCGCGTCACGATACGCGGGTCCGAGGTATAGACCCCGTCCACGTCGGTGTAGATGTCGCAGCGGTCGGCCTTGAGCGCCGCGGCCAACGCCACCGCCGTCGTGTCCGAGCCGCCACGGCCCAGCGTGGTGATCCGGTTGTCCGGCCCGATACCCTGGAAGCCCGCCAGCACGCAGACCTGCTTGTCGGCTAGGCGGCGTTCCATTTCCTCTGTCTCGATATGTTCGATGCGGGCCTTGGCGTGTGCATTGGAGGTGCGGATCGGCACCTGCCAGCCAAGCCAGGAGCGCGCGGGCACGCCCTGTTCCTGCAGGCAGATCGCCAGCAGGCCCGCCGTGACCTGTTCGCCGGTCGAAACCACGACGTCGTATTCACGCGCGTCGTGCATCGAATGGGCGTCACGGGTCAGTGCGACAAGGTCGTTGGTCACGCCCGCCATGGCGGAGACGACAACGGCAATTTCGTGCCCGGCGTCGTATTCGCGCTTCACCCGCGCGGCAACGGCACGGATTCGGTCGAGATCGGCGACGGACGTGCCGCCAAATTTGGCAACGATGCGACTCATGGTCTCTTCCATTGCGCCCCTGGCCCGGAGTAGTCATATGGGGTCGGAAGGCACTGTTTGGCAACGAAACAGCCCGGTGAAACCGGGCATTCGTGCGAAATCGGCGTATCCATACTCAGCCCGAACCCCGCATGCAAGCACCCGCAGCACTCAGCAATGACAGCAACTGAAGAATTCACCGCCGGCGGCTCGCGCGATCCCCACGAACTGGAGAAGTTCCGGCGCATGGCGGACGCGTGGTGGGATCCGGAGGGCATCTTCCGCCCGCTCCACCGGTTCAACCCGGTGCGGCTGGACTATATCCGCGAGCGCGCCTGCGAACATTTCGGCCGCGACACGCGCGACATTCGCCCGCTGACGGGCCTGCGCATCCTCGACGTGGGCTGCGGCGGCGGCCTGCTCTGTGAGCCAATGGCGCGCCTGGGCGCCTCCGTCACCGGCATCGACGCGGTTCCCGACAACATCGAGATCGCGCGCGTTCACGCTGAGCAGGTCGATCTGGATATCGACTACCGGGCGACCACGGCGGAAGACGTGCTGGCGGACGGGGAGACCTTCGACATCGTCCTCAGCATGGAAGTCGTCGAACATGTCGCGGACCCGTTCGGCTTCCTGGCCGATTGCGGACGGCTGGTGGCACCCGGCGGGCTGGTCTTCGCCGCAACGCTGAACCGCACACCCAAGGCCTTCGCGCTGGGCGTCGTCGGTGCCGAATACATCCTGCGCTGGGTGCCGCGCGGCACCCATGACTGGCGGAAGTTCATGCGCCCGTCGGAGCTGGTGGACGGACTGCAGGCCGGCGGCGTCGAGATGGTTGAGCTGACCGGCGTGGTCTTCAACCCGCTGACAGGGGGCTGGTCGCGCAATCCGCGCGACCTCGACGTGAACTACATGGGTGTGGGCCGGAAGGCGGCCTAGCTGTCCATCCGCTTTGCCCAGGGCAGGCGGCCGACAGGTACGCCTTCCTCGGCGAGGTCCTTGGCCTCTTCGTCGCTCGCGTTGCCGTAGATGCCGCGCTCCTCGGACTCGCCGTAGTAGATCTTGCGGGCTTCATCAGGGAAATTGTCACCGACATCGTCGAAGTTGGTCTCGACGTAGTCACGCACCTCGCCCAGCATCTTGCGCAGCTTCTTCTCCGCCTCGGCCTTTTCCACGCGCTGGGCGCGCACAGCCGTCTTCGCCCCCACGGCGGGCGCCATGAGGGACTTTTCGACGCCCGTGTTACCGCACACCGGACATTCGATGAGGTGCTTTTTCGCCTGCTTCTCGAAATCGGCAGAGTTCTGGAACCAGCCCTCGAACTCGTGCTCGTTCTTGCAGATGAGATTGAAACTGATCATCCCGTAAATCCGCGTGCGACAATCGTCATTCGTGCGAAGAATTGGTGCTATTTCAGAAAAATTACAAGCGGAACCCGATCACGGATGGGCGGACACAGCATCACAAATCAGGCACCCTCACCCTGGATATTCCGGTTTTCCGGCCTTGCGCAGGGGCCGGTGCTGGATGTGGCGTGCGGCGCGGGCCGCCATGCCGCCCTGTTCGCGGGGCGCGGGCATCAGGTGACGGCGGTGGATCGGAACCTTTCCCGGCTGGGCGATCTTCGCGACCTCGCCAACATCACGGCGTTGGAGGCCGATCTGGAAAAGGAGCCCGCTCCGTGGCGTCCCGAGCCGGGCGCCTGGGGCACGGTGGTGGTGGCCAACTATCTGTGGCGCCCGCTCCTGCCCGCGCTGGTCGCGGCGCTCGCGCCGGGCGGGGTGCTGCTCTACGAGACCTTCGCCGTCGGCAACGAAAAATACGGCAAGCCGTCGAACCCGGATTTCCTGCTGCGGCCCGGCGAACTGCTCGATGCGGTGAGCGGCCAATTACAGGTGGTCGCGTATGAGCATGGCGAGACGCCATCCCCGGCGGTCGTCCAGCGGATATGTGCCGTACGGAGCGACGCTCCGGTTACGCTGACCTAGGCGCTGAGGCCCAGCTTGGCGTCGAGCTGCCCGGCGGCATCTAGCGCATAAAGATCGTCACACCCGCCGATGTGTTCGCCGTCGATGAAGATCTGCGGGACCGTGTGACCGCCGTTCGCGCGCTGCATCATTTCCTTGCGCTTGCCGGGATCCATGGTGACGTCGGTTTCCTCGAAATCGACGCCCTTCTGGGTGAGCAGGCGCTTGGCCGCGGAACAGAAGCCGCAGAGCATGCCGGTATAGATTTCGACCTTCGCCATGTTGGACGATCCCCTTGCTGGTTTCCGCACTATCTAGTCTCGCCCGACGCATTTCGCCAGTGGTCCACGCACAGGCAACATCAAAACCGCGTCAGTTGCTTGCGGAAGCCGGGCGGTCCACCCGCGCCAGCACCAGCGCGTCGGCGGCACTCGCGCGCGCCCGCAGAAGCGCCCGGGCGCAGGCTTCCAGGGTCGCGCCGATCGTATAGACATCATCGACCAGCAACACCCGCGCACCCGCGATCCTGTCGGCGTGACGCGGGTTGACGGCGAACGCGCCACGCACGTTGCGCCGTCGCTGGGAGGCGTTCAGCCCGCCCTGGGTGGGCGTGGCGCGGGTCCGAAGCAGCAGGTCCGGGATCACAATGCCGGGCTTCCCCGCTTCCCGTGCCAGTGCCGTGGCCAGCAGCGCCGACTGATTGAACCGCCGCCGCCACAGGCGCAGGCGGTGCAGCGGCACCGGCGCAATGATATCCGCATCGGCGATCAAGTCCCGTCCGGCACGCGCCAACCAGCGCCCGAAGGCAGGCGCGCCATGCAGGCGGTCACGGTGCTTCAGCCCGGTCACCAGATCGCGGCTGACATCGTTGTAGGTGAAGACCGCGCGAGCCCGCTCGAAGGCCGGCCGCGCGCGGATACAGGCCCCGCACAGCGCCTCCGGCCCCTGATCGAACTCGAACGGCAAACCGCAGGCCTTGCAGAACGGTGCGGCGATGAAGGACGCGCCGTCCCAGCACGACGCACACAGCGCACCCGGTTCGGAGACCAGCGCGTCGCAGGCCAGGCATTGCGGGGGCAGCACGATATCGAGCACGCCGCGCGCGGCGTGGGTCAGGGATGTGGAGACCGTCTCGATAGCGCTCATAAGCGCATCTGGCCCGCCGCGAAGCCGCGGAGTCAATCGGGCGGATGCCTGTTCGTCCCCCGCGCCCCATGCCATAAACCGCCCATGAACGGCCCCGAGCCCATCTTCGACCGGACCCTGCTGCGCCGCCGCCGCTCGCGCATCGCGGACCGCTTCGGCGCGCATGATTTCCTGTTCCGGGAGATCGCCAACCGCCTGGCGGAGCGCGCCGGCGACGTGCGGCGCGATTTCGACCTGGCGCTCGATGCCGGATGCCGGACGGGGCTGTTCGCCCAGGAAGCCGCCGTGATGATCCCGGGCAAGATCGCGCGCCTCATCCAGTGCGACCTGTCGCCGGATTTCGCCGCACGGGCCCGGTCCGCCACCGGCGCGCCGACGCTGGCCGCCGATGACGAAGTCCTGCCCTTCGCCGAGGCGAGCTTCGACCTGGCCGTGAGTTGCGGCGTGCTTCACGCGGTGAACGACATGCCTGGCGCGCTGGTCCAGCTGCGCCGCGCGCTCAAACCGGACGGGCTGTTCCTGGGCGCACTGCTGGGTGGCGACACGCTGCACGAGCTGCGCCACGCCCTGATCGCCGCCGAAGCCGAGATCGAGGGCGGCGCCAGCCCCCGGGTCGCACCCTTCGCCGAACTGGCCGACGCGGCGGGCCTGCTCCAGCGCGCCGGGTTCGCCCTGCCCGTCGCGGACATGGACACCATCAACGTGACCTACGAGAACGCCTTCGCCCTGATGGCCGAACTGCGCGGCATGGGCGAGGCGAACATCCGGCGCGACCGCCGCCGCACCCCGACCCGGCGCGCGACACTGCTCCGGGCGGCAGAAATCTACACCGAGCAGTTTGCAGGACCGGACGGACGTATCCCGGCAACCTTCCAGATTTTCTTCCTGACCGGCTGGGCCCCCGCCGACACCCAGCCGAAGCCGCTGCGCCCCGGCAGCGCATCCGCCCGCCTCGCCGATGCACTGGACGCGGATGAGCATTCGCTTCCCGAGCAGTCTGACCCGCATAAAAAGCCCTAACCGCGCGCTGAAAGCGCCCACAGGCACAGGTTCGATACAACCGTCGCGCATGCTATCGTACGAATCGTACACGTACGGACGAAGGGGGACCGCCGATGTACAAACTTCCCGTCTGGGAGACGATCGGCACCTGCTACCGGTTCGTCTGGGCCGAGCGGCGCGCGTGGTTCGATTATGTGCTGATCCCCGTGGTAGCGATCAGCGTCATCCCCCTGCTGCTGATGTGGGCCCTGCTCGGCACCTTCCAGCTTCCGCTCGGGCCCAGCGGCCTGCCGGACATGCAGAATTCAGGCGGCGCCATTCTCGGGGCGATGTTCCTGATCTGGCTTCTGATGGTGGTGATCTACGTGTCATTCGCCGTCGCCTGGCACCGGCGCTTCCTGCTGGGACCGGACCGCACCTCGCCGCGCGAACTCTTCACCTGGCAACGCCGTCACTGGGCGTTTGTGTGGCGCGGGGTTCTGATCACACTTATGGCGATAGCGATCGGTTTCGCCATCGGGTTCGTGGTTTCCATTCTGCTTGGGATCGTCGGTGGCATTCTGCACGCGGGCGGCAACACCAGCGCCGGCATATTCCTTGGCGGCATATCCTGGTTCGCCATGATGCTGCTGATCTTCGCCCTCATGGTCGGGCCGATGCTGGTGTTTCCGGCCACGGCTATCGAGGATGAGGAATTTACCATCGGTTCCGGCTGGCGGATTGCCTCGGACAATCGCTGGCGCATGGTGGGTATCTATCTGTTCGGTGTCTTCATCCCGGTCTTCATCGTCCAGTTTCTGCTGCTCCTCGCGCTCGGGGGCGGGATCATGGCGATGGACCCGAACGCCGCCGACACCGTGCATGACTCGTTCTCGTTCGGCCTCGTCCTGAACCTGATCAGCAACGCGGTCTATTTCCTCGGTGTCGCCATCGGCGTGTCGATGCTGTCGATCATGTATCGCCGCCTGCGGGACAATGTGCCATCAAACGAGTCAGCGTCCGCCTAGAGCAGATCCTGAAGCTGGGCGACCAGCGGCACGTCGGCGGGCGGCATTTCGTACTCGCGCATCCGGTTGGGGCGCACCCAGGCCAGTTCCTGGCCCTCGCGCGGCTCCGGATCGCCGAGCCATTTGCGGCACACGAACAGCGGCATCAGCAGGTGGAAGTCGTCATAGCCGTGGCTGGCGAAGCCGATCGGCGCGAGGCAGCTTTCGTGGGTGTCGATGCCCAGTTCCTCGTGCAATTCGCGGATCAGCGCGGCCTCCGGCGTCTCACCTTCATCGACCTTGCCGCCGGGAAACTCCCACAGCCCGGCCATCGCCTTGCCTTCGGGGCGGCGCGCCAGAAGCACCCGGCTGTCGGCGTCGATCAGCGCGACGGCGCTGACCAGCACGATGGGCTTCCCGGAGACGGCTTCGGCCAACGGGCCTAGCTCCGGTAGTCGGCGTTGATCGAGATGTAGCCGTGGGTCAGGTCGCAGGTCCAAACGGTGCCGCGCCCGCGCCCGATGCCGAGATCGACATCGATGACGATCTCCTGCCCTTTCATATGCGCGGCGACCGGCGCCTCGTCGTAGCCGGAGACCAGCTGGCCGTTGCGGGTGATTTCCACTCCGCCGACGCCGACCGACAGCCGGTCGCGGTCGGCCTTCTCGCCAGACTTGCCGACCGCCATGACGATGCGGCCCCAGTTGGCGTCCTCGCCCGCGATGGCCGTCTTGACCAGCGGGGAATTGGCGATGGCGAGGCCCACCGTGCGCGCCGCGCGCCTGGATTCGGCACCGCGCACATTGATGGTCACGAACTTCTGCGCGCCTTCGCCGTCACGCACGATCTGCTGGGCGAGATCGACGAAGATGTCCTTCAGCGCCGCCTTGAACTCTGCCAATACCTTGTCACCCGCGCCCGTGATGCGCGGCTGGCCCTTGGCCTGCCCCGTCGCGAACAGGAGCGCCGTATCGGACGTCGAGGTGTCGCTGTCCACCGTGATGGCGTTGAAGGAATCCTCGTTCGCCGACCGGATCAGGCTCTGGAGAACCTTGGCCGGGATCTTCGCGTCCGTGAACACAAAACCAAGCATCGTCGCCATGTCCGGGGCGATCATGCCCGATCCCTTGGTAAAGCCCGACAGCGTAACCTCGGCCTTGCCGATCATCACCTTGCGGCTGGCCATTTTCGGGAAGGTGTCGGTGGTCATGATGGCTTCGGCTGCCGTGCGCCAGCCTTTCTCCGACAGCACCTTCTTCATCTTCGCCAGCTTGCTGGCGATGTAGTCCGGCGCGCGCGGCTCACCGATCACGCCGGTCGAGGCGATATAGACATCCTGGGCGCGGCAGCCGAACAGATTGGCCGCCTCGCCTGCCGTCTGCGCCACCTGCAGGTCACCGGCATTGCCGGTGAACGCGTTGGCGTTGCCCGAATTGACGACGAGGACCCGGGCGCTTCCGCGCGGCAGGATCGCCCGGCACCAATCGACCGGCGCCGACGGGCATTTCGAGCGGGTCAGCACCCCGGCCACGGTTGTGCCCGGCGCCAGCTCGGCCACCATCAGGTCCTTGACGCCCTTGTGCTTCTTCAAACCCACCGCGCGCCCGGCCAGACGCACGCCTGCAACAGGTTCGAGCGTGACGAAACGCTTCGGCGCCAGCGGCGAGCGGGCGAGCTTCTTTTTCGGCGGTGCGCCGGCGTTGCTGCTCGCGGATTTTCTGGATGTGGACGTACCGGCCATGATGCCCCCCAAAGAAGCCGAACGACCGTGCGCGCCGGACGGGCGATGGGCCCGTGTTACTTCTTCGGTGCGTCCTCGATCGGCGAGCCGTCAATGTTGAACATCTCGATTTTCGCGTCGGCCCGCAATTTCGTCATATGCGCGGCGATGATATCGCGCGTCAACTGCTCTTCGATGCCCGCACGCGATTCCTCGAAGGTCGGCGGCGGCTGGCGGCGCTTGTCCACCACCTTGATGACGTGCCAGCCGAACTCCGTCTTCACCGGATCGGGGCCGACAGTCCCCGGTTCCAGCGCGAAGGCGGCGTCGGAAAACGGCTCAACCATCTGGCTGCGTGCAAAATAGCCCAGATCGCCGCCGCGCGGCCCGCTGGGGCCCGTGGATCGCTCACGCGCCAGTTTCGCGAAGTCCCCGTCTTTCTCCAGCGCCTTGAGGATTTCCTTCGCCTCCTGCTCGCTCTCGACAAGGATATGGCTTGCGCGTACCTGCAGCGGACCTTCGGTCTTGGCGATGGTGTTGTCATAGGTCTCGCGGATTTTCTCTTCACTCAGTTCCGCGTCCACGATCTGGTCCATATAGGCGCGCTGCAAGGCGACCTTCTCGAACTCGGCGACCTGCTGCTTCACATCTTCACTCTCCTGCAGCTTGTCGGCCCGGCCCGCCTCGGCCAGCAACTCGCCATCGACCAGCTGCTGGACGATCTGGGTATAGAGCACGCTGATCGGCACCTGCTGGAACTGGGCCGGCAGGCGCGAATAGGCGCGCACCACATCCGACTGGCGCAAGCCCCGACCACCCACCCGCGCAACCACGGGATCCTGCTCCTCCGCCGCCGCGGCTTTCGGCTTGTCTTCGGATTTCTGGGCATAGGCACCGGTCGGTGCGGCCGCGATAAGCGCCAGCGCGCCGGCGGCAAGGAAGGTGCGGATCATGGAGGACTCCTGTGAAATCGCGCGGCGGAGAATGCGCCGGGAACCCGGATATTCGCCGGGCGGGTGCACACTGCCGCGTTCGCAACGGGCACACAACCCGGGCGGCCGCGCATGGGCATGGGCTACAAGCGGTTTTGAAGGGCAATTGCGGCAGGAAGCGGGCAATTCCCCCCCCGACGCGGCCCGGCGTTGACACATTCCGGCACGCCCCCTAGACAAAGCGCGAAAACGCCCCACTTGAGGGGGGTTCGCGCCGGACCCCGGCGCCCCGCGTGGCACTGCCCGCTTCGAGGAGACTCCATGGTCCTCAGTCTGGTCACCAAGGCCTTCGGCACCGCCAATGACCGGTACCTGAAGCGCCTCGGCAAGAAGGTCGATGAGATCAACGCGCTCGAGCCCGAGCTCGAGGCCCTCGACGACGACGCCCTGCGCGCACGCACTGATGCCTTCCGCAAACGCCTGGCGGACGGCGAAACGCTGGACGACCTGCTGGTCGAGGCATTCGCCACCGTCCGCGAGGCAGCCAAGCGCACCCTCGGACAGCGCCACTTCGATGTGCAGCTCCTCGGCGGCATGATCCTGCACAACGGCATGATCTCCGAGATGAAGACGGGCGAAGGTAAAACCCTCGTCGCCACCCTGCCGGTCTATCTGAACGCGCTCGAGGGCAAGGGCGTGCATGTCGTCACGGTCAACGACTACCTGGCCCAGCGCGACTCCGGCTGGATGGGCCAGGTCTATGAATTCCTGGGCCTGACCACCGGCTGCATCGTGAACGGGCTGTCGGACGAGGAACGCCGCGCGGCCTATGCCGCCGACGTGACCTACGGCACCAACAACGAATTCGGCTTCGACTACCTGCGCGACAACATGAAGTTCCATCTCGACGAGATGGTGCAGCGCGAGTTCAACTTCGCCATCGTCGATGAGGTGGATTCGATCCTGATCGACGAGGCGCGCACGCCGCTGATCATCTCGGGTCCTGTCGAGGATTCGTCCGAGAACTATGTCGCCGCCAACGCGATCATCCCGCAGCTCACCGAAGGGGATTTCGAGCTGGACGAGAAGGCGCGCGCCGTCACCCTGACCGAGGAAGGCGTGGAGCATGCCGAACAGCTCCTGATCGCCGCCGGTCTGCTCGAAGAAGGCGGCAGCCTCTACGACATCACCAGCGTCTCCATCCTGCACCACATCAACCAGGCGCTGCGCGCCCACAAGCTGTTCCAGCGCGACCGCGACTACATCGTGAAGGACAACCGGGTCGTCATCATCGACGAGTTCACGGGCCGCATGATGGAAGGCCGGCGCTATTCCGACGGCCTGCATCAGGCGCTGGAGGCCAAGGAAGGCGCGTTCATCCAGAACGAGAACCAGACCCTCGCCTCGATCACCTTCCAGAACTACTTCCGCCTCTACCCGAAACTCTCGGGCATGACGGGCACGGCGATGACGGAATCGGCCGAGTTCGCGGAAATCTATTCGCTCGAGGTCGTGGACATCCCGACCAACAACCCGATGGTTCGCGACGACCAGAACGACGAGGTCTATCGGACGCTCGGCGAGAAATACAACGCAATCATCGAGCTGATCGAGGATACGGTGAAGCGCGGCCAGCCGGTCCTCGTCGGCACCGTCTCCATCGAGAAGTCCGAGCAGGTCTCCGAGGAGCTCAAGCGCCGCAAGATCGCGCATGAAGTCCTGAACGCGCGGCACCATGAGCGCGAGGCCTACATCATCTCCCAGGCGGGCGTGCCGGGCGCTGTGACCATCGCCACCAACATGGCCGGCCGTGGCACGGACATCCAGCTGGGCGGCAATATCGAGATGCGCCTCGCGAACGAACTCGACGGCATTGAGGACGAGGCGGCGCGCGCGGCCAGGGAGGCCGAGATTCGCGCAGAGATCGCCAGGCTGCATGACGAGGTGATCGCTGCGGGCGGACTGATGGTCATCGGCACCGAACGCCACGAAAGCCGGCGCATCGACAACCAGCTGCGCGGCCGCTCCGGCCGCCAGGGCGATCCGGGCACATCGCGCTTCTTCCTGTCGCTGGAAGACGACCTGATGCGCATCTTCGGCTCCGAGCGCATGGACGGCATGCTCCAGAAGCTCGGCATCGAGGAAGGTGAGGCCATCGTCCATCCGTGGATCAACAAGGCGCTGGAAAAGGCGCAGCAGAAGGTCGAGGCGCGGAACTTCGAAATCCGCAAGCAGCTGCTCCAGTACGACGACGTGATGAACGACCAGCGCAAGGTCATCTACGAGCAGCGCAAGGATTTGATGCGCACCGACGACGTGTCGGAGACGGTGCAGGCGATGCGTGAGGAGGTCCTCGACGACGTGATCGCCCGGACCATCCCGGAAAAGGCGTTCGCGGAGCAGTGGGACACGAGCCTGCTGCATGAGGAGGCGCTGCGCGTCTTCGGCCTCGACATTCCCGCCGAGGAATGGGCGCGCGAGGAAGGCATCGCGGATGAGGAAATCCGCGACCGCATGCAGAAAATGATCGAGGCGAAGATGGCGGCCAAGGTCGCCAATTACGGCGCCGAACTGATGCGCATGGCCGAGAAGAACCTGCTGCTGCAGATCCTCGACCAGTACTGGAAAGACCACCTGCTGCGGCTGGACCATCTGCGCCAGGGCATCGGCCTGCGCGCCTTCGGCCAGAAGAACCCGCTGAACGAATACAAGCGCGAAGCCTTCGACATGTTCCAGGACATGCTCTCGCGGCTGCGCGAAGGCGTGACGATGATGCTGAGCCACCTTGAAATCCAGGTGGACGTGCCCAATCCGGTCCCGGAACCGGAATCGCCCCGCCGGATGGAAACCCGCCACGCCGAGGCCGGACAGTTCGGGGACGAAGCCCCCTCACCGGCGCAGGCGCGCGGTCAGGCGGTGGCGGAGATCGATCCGAACGACCCGGCCACATGGGGCAAGGTCCCGCGCAACGCTGCCTGCCCGTGCGGTTCAGGCAAGAAATACAAGCACTGCCACGGCCGGGTCGCCTAGAAACACATCAAGCCTATTTGCGGATGTCCCGAGCCATTCGGGACGAATCCCCCCAGGTCGAAAGCCAGATCACGGCTTCTGTCGCAGCGGTTATGAAACCGTTGAGAAGGCCGGCAAACCACCCCTTCCGGTTCAGTTGCTGCTGCGCATGTGAAAGATGTTGCAGTTCGTCGCGCTGAATATCGACTATGAGCGCCTTCAGCGTTTCGTCACGGTTGGACAGGTATGGAAGCTGGTCCTCGAGATGGCGGTGGACTGTCTGCTCGACGGCCTCCGTGCAAATCCAGATACCCTGTCGCCCCATTAGTCCGGTGACCAGTCCGAGGACGTACCCTCCGTTGCCCCACAGGGCCATGATTCGGCATGGTCGCGATTGCCGTGACGGCATGGCGGCCCGGAACGCACGGCAGTGACGGTTCTCATGACCGAGCGTGTCCCTCAGAAAAGGCACCACATCCGGGTAAAGCCGCTGCGCGATCCAGAGCTGACTGCGATATATGCGGATCGCGCCAAACTCCCCCGCGTGATTGACCTTCACAATTCGGGAAATGGTTCGCTGTTCGGGAGTCACGGGGAAGCCGCGGCCTAAGCCAGCCCGACCGTTCCCAGCTTCGCGAACTTATCGCGCCGGTGCGCCTTCAGCGCCGGGCCGTCCATGCCGTCGAGTTCCGCCAGGGCCTCGGCGACGGAGTTCCCGACTGCCGCAACCGCGACATCCGGCTCTCGCTGGGCCCCGCCCAGCGGCTCGTCGATCACGCCATCAATCAGGTTCAGGCGCATCAGGTCCTGGGCGGTGATCCGCAGGGCCTCGGCGGCATCCTTCGCCCGCGCGCCGTCGCGCCACAGGATCGAGGCGCAGCCTTCCGGTGAGATCACCGAATAGACCGCGTGTTCCAGCATAAGGACCGTGTTGGCCGTGGCGATCGCAATCGCGCCGCCCGAGCCGCCCTCACCGATGATGACGGAGACAAACGGCACCGACAGGCCGAGGCAGGTCTGGATCGAGCGCGCGATGGCTTCCGACTGGCCGCGTTCCTCCGCGCCGACGCCGGGATACGCCCCCGAGGTATCGACGAAGGACAGCACCGGCAGGTTGAACCGGTCGGCCAGGCCCATCACCCGCTGCGCCTTGCGATATCCCTCGGGCCGGGCCATGCCGAAGTTGTGGGCGATCCGGCTGTCCGTGTCCTTGCCCTTCTCATGGCCCAGCACGGCCACCGAACGGCCCCGGAAGCGCCCGAGCCCGGCCACCAGCGCCGCGTCCTCGGCATAGAGGCGGTCACCGGCCAGCGGCACGAAATCCTCGATCAGCCCGGAGACGTAGTCACCGCATTTCGGCCGGCCCGGATGCCGTGCCACCTGCACCTTCTGCCAGGCGCTAAGACGGCCATAGGTCTGGCGAAGCTGACGCTCCACCTTCTCCTCCAGCTTGCCGACCTCATCGGCGATGTTGATCTCGCCATCCGACAGGTGGCGCAACTCCTCGATCTTGCCTTCGAGGTCCGCGATCGGTTTTTCGAAATCCAGAAAATGTGGCATGGCCGATTTCTACAGGGTTTCGGGGGCGCGATGAAGCTCAACCCGCCGCGCGGCGCGCCAGCGGATGGTGCTCGGCCACGAGGCGGCGCATCCGCTCATCGAGGACGTGGGTGTAGATCTGGGTCGTCGAGATGTCGGCATGACCCAGCATCTGCTGGACGCTGCGCAGATCGGCGTCATGGTGCAGCAGGTGCGTCGCGAAGGCATGGCGCAGGACATGGGGACTGACCTTGCGCGGGTCGAGGCCGGCGTCGCGCGCAAGCTGCTTGAGCAACTGAAAGAAGCGCTGGCGCGTCAGGTGGCCCCCGCCACGCCCCGGAAACAGGTGCGGGCTGCTGATGCCTTCGGGCAGGAAGGCATCGCGCACCTCCAGATAGGCCCGCACCGCCGCGCGCGCGGGCATGCTCAGCGGTACCATGCGCTCCTTGTTGCCCTTGCCGCGTACGATCAGCACCTCCGGATCGCGCTGGACCGCCGCGACCGGCAGGCCGACCAGCTCCGACACGCGCATCCCGGTGGCGTAGCAGAGCTCGACCAGCGCGCGCAGCCGCGCGCCTTCGGCGCCGTCATAACCCTCCACCGTATCCAGCAGGCGGCCCACATCGTCCTCGGACAGGATTTTCGGCAGCGAACGTCCCTGGCGCGGGCTTTCGAGGATCGACGTCGGATCGTCGGCGCGCAGACCGTCCGAGTACAGGAACCGGTAGAACTGGCGCAACGCCGACAGCCGCCGCGACGCCGTGCGCGCGGTCATCCCCTGCTTGTCGAGATGGCGGAGGTAACCGCGCAAATCCTCGGTGGTCGCCGTATCGAGAACAGCGCGGGCCGACGCGTTTCGGCCCGCCAGAAAGTCCGCCGTGTCTTCCAGGTCGCGGCGATAGGCCGCCAGCGTGTTGGGCGAGACCCCGCGCTCGGCGATCAACAGTTCCAGATAGGCTTCGAGATAGCGACTGACCCGCTCGGCCGGAACCGGCGCGCGGCGGCGCTTCACGGCGCGGTGCGGGCCGGAATTTCCCCGGCCACGACCTCGCGCGCGATGGCTTCCGCATCCGCATGGAGCCCTGCCGCATCGAGCGCCGCAACAACAGCGCCCGCCACGCTTCCATGAGGCGGTTCTGTCGAAGCGCCCAACGCATGAAGCGCGTAGAGCGCCGCTTCGCCCCGCAGGCCCGCCGCGCCTGCACGGGCAAGGCCTTCCAGGATTCCCGGCGGCGGCATCACGACCGTCTGCGGCGTACCTTCCGGCAGCAGACGCCACTGGTTGTCATCCACCGGATCGTCCAGGCCGGTCAGCATGGCCAGAACTTTCGCCTGATCCGGCGCATCCAGTGCTTCTCCCCCGGTCTGATCAACACGTGTCTGCTCGATCCAGCGCTCCAGCCGCGCGGCGCTCCACGGCACGGGTCCGCGCGGCGGGGCCGCCACCGTCGGCCGGCCCGACACGGCCGCCGCGACGCCGGTGCCCGCCGTGAGCGCAATGGCCCCGGGCTCGGCGCGCCCGACCGTGCGCATGGCCGGCCACAGCGTGACGGTCGCTTCCGCCAGCCCCGGGACAATGGGGGCCTGGCGGGTCACCAGCCGGTACCATTCCAGTGCGTTGTCCTTGCGCCCAGCAACCAGCGCGACTTCCGCCGCCGTGGCGGACAGCCAGCCGTAGTCCGGTGTGACGGGTATGGTCTCGAGCAAATCCGCCGTGACCAGCGCGGCCACGTCGAACAGGCCGATTTCGCGCGCGCGCGACCAGGCTTCCGTCAGCGCTTCGGATCGCGGGATGGGCTCGGCCTGCGCTTCAGCGGCGAGGTATAGATAAGCCAGCAGCCGGTCGGGCCCGGTCTTTGCCGGATCGACCAGCGCGGCGGCAATGTCGCCTTCGCCGGCCCCGAGACCGGCGTAGATGTCCTGCACCTGTGCGGCATCAAGCACGCCGTGGCGCAAGGCCCGGTGTGCGGCCTGCAGGCGAACATCGGGATCGAGATCCTTCACGGACAGGATGGCCGGCAGCTGTCCCGGCGGTGCATCGGCCACCAGCCAGTCGGGAAGCTTCGTCCCCGACGCCATCAGCAATGCGAGGGTCAGCGCGTCCGGGGTGTGCTCCTCGTCGGGTTCGAGCTTGATCTTGCCGCCGCCCGACAGCGTCAGCGCCAGACGGGCGAACAACGGGTCCGCGGAAATACCCTGCTCGCGCATCAGGTCGAGCCCCAGCGCGGCCTGGTCGCTGTTCCCCGCCGCCACCTGGCAGACAATGAGCACCTGCTGCCAGAACGCGTCACCATAGCCGCCACGATATCCGTCGGCGACGCCGCAGCCTGAGACAATGTCGCCCTGCGCGAAATACCCGCGCACCGCCGGCGCGGCAATCCGGTCAGGCACCGCGGTCCCGCCGGTCGCGCGCGCGAGTTGCACCGCGTCCGCACCGTCCCCCATCGCCGCCAGCCTGTCGATGCGCGGGCCGAGCAGGCCCTCCTCCGCGCCACCCGCGCCTTCGGATGTCGCGGCGGGTGCGCGCGCTGCGGTGGACAGAAGCCGCCGGGCGAGGTCATGGGCGGCGCGATAGGGATAGGCATCGGGCAGGCTGCGCAACAGACGCACCGCATCGGCACGGCGTGTGCCCGACCACATGTCGGCGCCCAGGCCGCCCGCTTCATCGCTGATGATGCCGAGGGAATCGTCCCGCACGGCGTCGAGCCCCTGAACCCGGATACCACCGGGCGGGATGTTCCCGCGTGTCTGGCCTTCAGATTGCGGAGCCGGCTGTTCCGGTGTCCCGGTGACAGGTGCAAGCGGCGAAAGCCGGATCGGCCCGCCACCCTGCTGGGCCAAGGCCGGAGTGACCGCAACGGCGGCCAGAACCGCGATATACGGCCAGGCGCGCGCCATTGCTGTCAGCGCGGAAAACGATCGTTCGGGATCGTCTTCTCCACCTGCTCGCTCGGGGCCGGGATTTCCCATGTCGCGAGGAACGCACCTCCCGCGACCACGGCGATCACGAACACGATTGCCACGAACTTGAACAATTCAACCTCCGCGCTACATCCTGCACCGCGCGCACAGTCCGGACCGGCCTTTCAAAAGGGCGGTCTCAACCCTCGCGGGGCGCATGCCAAGGCCCTAGAATGGCGCGCCAACAATGGCGATTTCACGACACATCGGCCTTAGCGCCGATACTTGAGTAAGATAGCAGCAGATGGTCGATTCCGAGCAAGCCGAACCCCGCCCCCAGGCGGATGACACGGGTGCGGGCAAGAACCCCGCCACGGCGTCCGGGGGGCAGTCCATCGTCATGGTGGGCCTGATGGGTGCCGGCAAATCCGCCATCGGCCGGCGTCTGGCCACGAAGCTGGACATGCCGTTCCTCGATGCCGACACCGAGATCGAGGCCGCCGCAGGCTGCACCATCGAGGAAATCTTCGAAACCCACGGGGAAGCCTATTTCCGCGACGGAGAACGCCGCGTGATCGCGCGCATCCTGTCCGGCCCGCCGGTCGTGCTGGCAACGGGCGGCGGCGCGTTCATGGACGAGACCACCCGCGACCTGATCGCCGAGACGGGCATCTCGGTCTGGCTGCGGGCCGATCTGGATACGCTGGTGCGGCGCACGTCCAAGCGCAGCAACCGCCCGCTGCTGAAGAAGGACAATCCGGCGAAAATCCTCGAGGACTTGATGAAGGTGCGCCACCCGATCTATGAGCTTGCGGATATCGTCGTGGACAGCGACGACGGACCTCCCGAAGACACGGTCGATCGCGTGTGCGCCGCCCTGACGGCCTACGGCGAACACGGCGCAAAGGGCGCAAAGCCATGAACGAGATGACGAACCCCAACCAGACGGTCCGGGTGGATCTGGACGCGCGGTCCTATGACATCGAGATCGGCCCGGATTTGCTCGACCGGGCCGGCGAATTGCTGGCCGCGCGGCTGGGTGAAAAGCAGGTGGTCATCATCACCGATTCCAATGTCGGCCCGCTCTACGCCGAGCGCCTGCAGGAAAGCCTGGGCGCGGCCGGCCATGGCGGGCGCACCATCCAGATCGACGCGGGTGAACAGTCGAAATCCTTCACCTATCTGGAAAGCCTGCTGGATGACCTGCTGTCCGAAGGCCTGGAGCGCGGTACCGTGCTGATCGCGCTGGGCGGCGGCGTGATCGGCGATCTGACCGGCTTCACGGCCAGCATCGCGCTGCGCGGGGTCGAGTTCGTGCAGATTCCCACGACCCTGCTGGCCCAGGTGGACAGCTCCGTCGGCGGTAAGACGGCGATCAACTCGCCCCACGGCAAGAACCTGATCGGCACCTTCTACCAGCCGCGCCTCGTGATCGCGGACACGTCCACGCTGCAAACCCTGCCGCCGCGCGAATTGGGCGCGGGTTACGCCGAGACCGTCAAATACGGTCTGCTGGGCGACCCGGCTTTCTTCGACTGGCTGGAGACCAACGGCGCGGCCGTGATGGCGGGCGATCCGGCGGCGCAGACCCGCGCCATCGTGCGCGCGTGCGAAATGAAAGCCGAAATCGTCAATCAGGACGAACGCGAGACCGGACGGCGCGCGCTGCTCAATCTCGGTCACACCTTCGCCCATGCGCTGGAGGCGGAGACCGGCTTCGGCGACCGCCTGCTGCACGGCGAGGCCGTGTCCATCGGCATGATCGCGGCGTTCGAACTGTCCACCCGCCTTGGCCTGTGCCCGGCGGATGACACCGCGCGCGTGCGCGCACATTTCGAGGCCGTCGGCCTGCCCACCGGCTTCCCGGACCATCCGGGCGGCGGCTGGAGCGCCGAGACCCTGCTCGCCCATATGCGGCGCGACAAGAAGGTGCAGGCCGGCAAAACGACCTTCGTCCTCGTGCGCGGGATCGGCGACGCCTTCCTGACCAACGAGATCAAGCCCGCCGACGTCGCGGACCTGCTCGACGACATGGCCGCCGCAGCCTAGGCGGCCGCAACTCACACCGGACCCATGGACCCCATCACCTTCACCATCGTCGCGATCATCTTCCTGCTCGCGTGCTCAGGCTTCTTTTCCGGCTCCGAGACGGCGCTGACCGCTGCTTCACGGCCACGCATGCACCAGCTCGCCAGCGACGGTAACAAGCGCGCGCGCACCGTCAGCCTGCTGCATGCCCAGCAGGAACGCCTGATCGGCGGCATCCTGATCGGCAACAACATCGTCAACATCCTGGCCTCCGCGCTGGCGACCAGCGTGATGATCCAGCTCTTCGGCGATGCGGGGGTGGTCTATGCCACCGTCGCCATGACAGTGCTGGTGGTTATCTTCTCCGAGGTGCTGCCCAAGACCTACGCCATCCGCCACGCCGACGATGTGGCGCTGACCGTCGGCCCGGTGGTCCGCCTGATCATCCTCCTGCTGACCCCGCTGTCCAAGACCATCGAGATCATCGTCTCGATGCTGCTGCGCCTGCTGGGCGAGAAGATGCCCTCGGCCGAGGACCAGGCGCGCGAGGAAGAGCTGCGCGGCGCGATCCGCCTGCACTCCGACACCAATGTCGTCGCGGCCCATGAGGGACTGATGCTCGGCGGCGTCATGGACCTGGACGATGTGGAGGTCGGCGAGATCATGACCCACCGCATGGATGTGAACATGGTCGATGCGGAGCTGCCGCCGGGCGAGATCGTGAGCAAGGTCCTCGACTGCCCGCACACGCGCATGCCGCTCTTCAGCGGCGATCCCGACAACATCATCGGCGTCCTGCACGCAAAGGCGCTGCTGCGCGAAGTGCAGAACCATGACGGGCATATCGACGAGATGGACATCGCCGCCGTCGCCGCCGAGCCGTGGTTCATTCCCGAATCCACCGACTGCCTGAGCCAGCTTCACGAGTTCCGCGCGCGGCGCGAGCACTTCGCGCTGGTCGTGGACGAATACGGCGACCTGCAGGGCGTTGTGACCCTGGAAGACATCATCGAGGAAATCGTCGGCGAGATCGACGACGAGCACGACATCCCCGTGCCGGGCGTGCGCCGCCAGGCGGACGGATCGTTCATCATCGACGGGCGCGTCACGATCCGCGACCTCAACCGCGAATTCAACTGGAACCTCTCCGACGAGGAAGCCTCCACCATCGCGGGCCTCGTGCTCCATGAGGCCCGGTTCATCCCCGATGAGGGTCAGAGCTTCGCCGTCGCCGATCTGAAGATCGACGTGCTGCGCCGGGCGGGCAACCAGTTGCGCCAGCTGCGCATCACACCCCGCGCCCTGCCAGCTGCCGAGACCGATTGATCCGCGCGCCCGGGTGCGCGCGAACGCAAGCCAGAGGATTTCCGTCATGCCATTGCCGCCACCGGCCGAGCGCGAGCACATCCATACCCGCACAGTCGAATGCACCGGCTACCGGCGCGCCGACGGGCTATGGGATATCGAAGGCCACCTGACGGATGTGAAGACCTACACGTTCTCGAACCGCGAGCGCGGCGACGTGCCACCGGGCGAGCCCGTCCATGAAATGTGGCTCCGGCTGACCGTCGATGACGAGCTGACCGTACACGACGTGGAAACGGTGACGGACTACAGCCCCTTCATGACCTGCAAGGACATCACCGGCAACTTCAAGCGGCTGATCGGCTTGTCCATCGGTGCCGGCTGGCGCCGTGCCGTGCGCGAGCGTGTCGGCGGTGTGGAAGGCTGCACCCATATCGTGGAATTGCTGGGCCCGGTCGCCACGACGGCGTTCCAGACAATTTTCCCGCTGAAGGCGCGCGAGAACCCGGAAGGGCCCGTGGCGACAGGCCGTCCGCCGCGCCTGCTCAACACCTGCCATGCATTCCGCAGTGACGGCGCCAAGGTTCTGGAGTTATGGCCGGAACACTATGACGGCCCCGCCCCGAAGGGCGGTCCGGCATCAGGTTCGGGCAACTAGGCGCGCGAAGCTAGGCGAAGGCGCGCCCGGTCGCGGCGGCATAAGGCCGCGGGGATTTCGTGAAGGATTTCCGGGCGCCGATCTCGCGCTCGATACGTGCCTCGCGGCGCGCATCCTTGTCCGCAGCGTAATAACTGGCGATGAACACGCGGATACCCGCGGTGCGCCCCAGTTCGCCGAGATGGCCGTCGATCATCGTGCAAAGCTGATCGATGTCGAGCTTCTCACGTGCGGAGATTTCGGTCAGCGCGGTCCAGAATTCCGGTTCGAGGCGTACACTGGTACGCAAGCTGCCCACGGTGATGTTCCGATTCACGAGCATGGTGTGTTTTCCTCTTCCCCAAGAGTGCCTCAAGTCTTTGAGAAGACGAGATTAGGCCCACCTGCCGCATATTGCAACACATACAATGATATTGTTTCAAAAATTAGCTGGAAGCCGCTTCCTCCGGCGTCAGCGCGCGAAGCGATAGCGCGTGCAGCCCGCCCTCGAACTCCTTATCCAGCAGGCCATACACGGTGCGCTGGCGGGCCACGCGTGACTGACCGGCGAATGCCGGACTTACAACAGTCACCTTGTAATGTGTTTCACCACCTTCCCGCGCGCCGGCATGGCCCGCGTGCAGGTGCGATTCATCCTCGATATCCAGGGTGTTCGGCTGCAGGGCGGCCTCGATGGCGGCGCGAATACGCTCGGCTCGATTCATAACGGACTCTCCATTCTGTATGGCCGCATTCCTTGCGTCACAGCGGCCCGGCGGACATATTCCCGGCATGACACGTAGGCGCAAGAAAATCGACCTCGACGACCTGCTGGCCGAAGGGCCCGGCATGCGCGCGGGCGAGCAGATGTGCGAACATCCTGACTGCGAACAGCTCGGCGAGTTTCGCGCGCCGCGCTCGCCAAATGCGCTGCGCGACTATCTGTGGTTCTGCCTGGACCATGTGCGCGCCTACAACAGCCAGTGGAACTACTACGCCGACAAGGACGAGGACGCGATCGAGGCCGACCGGCGCGGCACGGCATACTGGAATCGTCCGACCTGGCCGATCAACGGCGGCCGCCCTTTTTCGGGCATGCGCGACCATTTCGGATTTTTCGAGACTGACGCCGAGGAAAAAGAGCGCAGAAAATCGGAACTTCCGGACTCTCCATATACGCAAGCTCTTGCTATAATGGGGATGTCGCCGCCGATCACGACGGACGCCCTCAAGCGGCGTTACAAGGAACTCGTCAAGCAACACCACCCCGACGCGAATGGGGGCGACAAGCAGGCTGAAGAACGTCTCAAGACAATCAATCAAGCCTACGCCACATTGATGGAATCGGCCGGTCCCTAGAATACGGGTCCGGACGCTGGAAGAACTTTTGACCGATACGGAACGCGTTATGGAATCGACTGAATCGCTCGCCTCATCTGACATGCCGTCAAGCCCCGTACCGGACACCACCGTCTCGGCGCGTGAGGTCTTCGGCATCGATACCGACATGCAGGTACCGGCATTCTCGGAAAACACCGTGCATGTCCCGACCCTGGACGAGACCTACCGGTTCGACGAGGCGACGACGCTGGCGATCCTGGCCGGCTTCACCCACAACCGGCGTGTGATGATCCAGGGCTATCACGGCACCGGCAAATCGACCCATGTGGAACAGGTTGCCGCCCGGCTGAACTGGCCCTGCATCCGCATCAATCTGGACAGCCACATCAGCCGTATCGACCTGATCGGCAAGGATGCGATCGTACTGCGCGACGGCGCGCAGGTGACCGAGTTCCGCGAAGGCTTGCTGCCCTGGACGCTGCAGCATCCTTGCGCGCTTGTGTTCGACGAATACGACGCGGGCCGCCCGGACGTGATGTTCGTGATCCAGCGCGTGCTGGAAGCCGACAGCAAGCTGACCCTGCTCGACCAGAACAAGGTGATCCGCCCGCATCCGAGCTTCCGCCTGTTCGCGACGGCAAACACGGTCGGCCTGGGCGATACCACCGGCCTGTATCACGGCACCCAGCAGATCAACCAGGCGCAGATGGACCGCTGGAACATCGTGACCACGCTGAACTACCTGCCGCACGAGCAGGAAGTGGATATCGTCGTCGCGAAGTGCCCGGAATACGACAACCCCGAAGGCCGCGAGAAGATTTCCGCCATGGTCGCGACGGCCGACCTGACCCGCGCCGGGTTCATGGCGGGCGACATCTCCACCGTCATGTCGCCGCGCACGGTCATCACCTGGGCCGAGAACTCGCGGATTTTCGATTCGATCCCGCAGGCGTTCCGGGTCACGTTCCTGAACAAGTGCGATGAGGTCGAACGGCCGACCGTCGCCGAATACTACCAGCGCTGCTTCGGCACCGATCTGGAAGACTCGGTCATCCAGGCAACCGCGGCCCAGTAACGGCGAGGCGGGAAAGCCCGATGGCCGGAGGCAGAAACAGCAACGACGGACCGATGGAGGAATTCCTCCGCGTCACCGCGGCGGCGATGCGTGCCGTCTCGCGTGAGCCGGAACTGACGGCGTCCTTCACACCTGACCAGCCCAGCATGCAGGGAGGCGAGGCCCGCCTGCCGCTGCCGGCGCGCGACCTGCCGGCGGGCGATGTCAGCATCGTGCGCGGCGAGGCCGACTCCATGGCGCTGCGCAAGCGCTATCACGACGACGCACTGCACACGGCCAAGGTACCCACCGCACCCTCCGCGCGCGCACTCTATGACGCCGTGGAACAGGCCCGCGTGGAGGCCATCGGCGCACGTCGGATGTCCGGCATGGCCGACAATCTGGGCGCAGCGCTGGAAGCGCGCTGCCGCGACAAGGGCTTCGCCCGGGTCACCGAGCGCGACCAGGCTCCGATGGCCGACGCGGTCGCCCTGATGGTCCGCGAGGCACTGACCGGTGTCGAGCCGCCGCCGTCGGCGCGCATGATGGTCGATCTGTGGCGTCCGTTCATCGAATCCAAGATCGGCGAGTCCCTCGAAGGCCTCGACGACGAGCTCGACAACCAGGAAGCCTTCCAGGACGTCGTCCGCCAGATGATTTCCGACCTGGGCCTGGCCGATGAGGAACTGGCCGCCGAACCGGACACCGACGAGGAATCCGGCGACGACCAGGAAGAGGCCGAAGGCGAATCCACCGGCGAGGGCGAGGCCGAGGGCGAAGCGCGTTCGATGGACGGGGCCGGCGAGGAGGACGACGCCGGGGCCGAGGCCGAGGAAGTCGAGATGCCGTATGAAGACGGCGACGGCGACATGGAGCCGGGCGAAGGCGACGAAGATCCCGACGCGCCGGGCAAGCCTTGGCGGCCGCCGGAGTACGGCCATAACCAGGGCGAACAGTTCGTCTATGGCGCCTTCACGACCGAATACGACGAGATCGTCGATGCCGAGGAGCTATGCGATCCGGACGAACTGACGCGCCTGCGCCAGCAGCTCGACCAGCAGCTCGGCCACCTGCAGAGCGTCATTTCGCGCCTCGCCAACCGCCTGCAGCGCCGCCTGATGGCCAAGCAGACCCGGACCTGGGAGTTCGACCTGGAGGAAGGCCTGCTCGACACGGCCCGGCTGACACGCGTGGTGACCAGCCCCTCGCATCCGCTGAGCTACAAGATCGAAAAGGACATGAACTTCCGCGACACGGTGGTCACGCTCCTGATCGACAATTCCGGTTCGATGCGCGGCCGCCCCATCTCGGTCGCGGCGATGAGCGCGGACATCCTGGCGCGCACGCTTGAACGCTGCGGCGTGAAGGTCGAGATCCTCGGCTTCACCACACGCGCGTGGAAGGGCGGCCAGGCCCGTGAGAAGTGGCTGTCAGCCGGCAAGCCCGCCAATCCGGGCCGCCTGAACGACCTGCGACACATCATCTACAAGTCCGCCGATGCACCGTGGCGCCGGGCCCGCAAGAACCTCGGCCTGATGCTGCGCGAGGGCCTGCTGAAGGAAAACATCGACGGCGAGGCCCTGCTCTGGGCCCACAACCGGCTGCTTGCGCGCCCGGAACAGCGCCGCATCCTGATGATCGTGTCCGACGGCGCACCGGTGGACGATTCCACCCTGTCCGTGAACGCGGGCAATTATCTGGAACGCCATCTGCGCCAGATCATCGAGTGGATCGAGACGGTCTCGCCGGTCGAGCTTCTGGCCATCGGCATCGGCCACGACGTGACCCGCTACTACCGGCGCGCCGTGACGATCGTCGATGCGGAACAGCTGGGCGGCACGGTCATGGACCAGCTCGCCGAGCTGTTCGATGAGGAAGACGGCGCAAGCCGCGGCCGCGCACAACCCCGCCGCGTCGCCTAGCCGTCCGAAACGCGATATAAGGGCGTATGCGCAATTCGCTCGCTCTCGCGGTCCTCGCACTCGTTCTGGCCCTTACCGCCCCGGTTGGCGGCGCCTCGGCGCAGGTGCGCGCCATCGACCTGCACAGCGGCATCAGCACCCAGAACCGGGTGGGCCGCCTGCTGTGGCGCGGCGGTGTCGAGCTCGATTTCCAGAACCCCCGCTTCGGCGGTGTCTCGGCCATGCAGATGGAAGCGGGCGGACGCACCGCCTACCTCATCACGGACAGGGGTGACCTGGCCGAGGTCGCGCTGGACTACAACGCCGCCGGCAATTTGTCCGATGCGCGTCTGGTGGAGATTCGCGGCGTGATCGGCGCGGGCGGACGCGGCAGCGATTCCGCGATCGAGGCCATCGCGCGCATGCCCGACGGCGGCTGGCTGGTCGCATTCGAACGCAATCACCGGCTGATGAAATTCCCCCGCTCGGTCGAGCCCCTGCAGTCGGTCCCGCAATTGCTGACCACGCCCATCGGCCTGGAGCGGGCCCGCTCCACACGCGGTATCGAGGCGGCATCGGCCACCGAGGACCGCAAGATCCTGCTGATCGGCGAGGATCTGCCGACAAGCCCGGGATACACGTTTGCCTGGCTGGGCGACGGGGCAAGCTGGACCCCCATGACCTATGCGTTGTATCCGCCCTACAAGCCGGTCGGCGCGTCGATGATGCCCAACGGCGACATCATGGTGATCGAGCGGCGGGGCACGCCGCAGAACCCGGGCGGCACCCGCTTCGCGCGGATCAACAAGCGTCTGCTGCGCCCCGGCGCGCCCATCCAGACGAACGAAATCGCGCGGCTGGAGCCCCCCTATGTGACCGAAAACTTCGAGGCGCTCGCCACGATCTCGGGCCTGCAGGGCCAGACGCTGATCTTTGTCGCCAGCGACAACGAGTTCTCGACCTCGCGCCCCACTGTGCTGCTGGCCTTCGAACTCCTGTTCTAGCTCAGCCCTCGACCCAGTGCTTCCACACGGCGGCGTAGTCGTCCGCCTCGATCGCCCCGCGCACGGCGGTCATCAGCCGGTTCATGAAGCGGATGTTGTGGACCGCCAGCAATTGCCCGGCATTGGGCTCACTCGCCTTCACCAGGTGATGCACATAGGCGCGCGAGACCGTGGTGCAGGTGGCGCAATCGCATTCGGGATCGACCGGCCCGTCATCGGTGCGGAACCGCGCGTTCTTCAGGTTGATGAAGTCGCGTCCGTTCTCCGTCTCCCCGAGGCCCGGGCGGATATAGGCGCTGCCGTGGCGCGCCAGCCGCGTCGGGTTCACACAGTCGAAGGTGTCGATGCCTTTCGCCGCGCCGTTCCACACATCGCGCACGCTGCCAACGCCCAGCAGGTGAATCGGCCGCGACACGGGCGTCGCCGCATTCAGCGGCGCCATCGCCATGGCGACGACCTCGTCCATCTCCGCCGCGTCTCCGCCGAGGCAGCCGCCGACCGCGTAGCCGAAATAAGGCTGCGCCGCCGTGAACTCCGCGCTCTCGCGCCGCAGGTCCTCATAGACCCCGCCCTGGGTGATGCCGTAGAGCGCCTGCGGGCCCGCCGAACCTTCCGATGCACGTCCGAACTCCGCGATGGAGCGTTCGGCCCAGCGGTGTGTCAGCGCCATGGAGTTGGCGGTGTAGTCGCGGTCCACGTGGTAGGGCGTACACTCGTCCAGCACGAGGATAATGTCCGCGCCGATGCCCCGCTGGATGCGGATGGAATCTTCCGGTGTCAGGGTGATCTTCGCACCGTCGATATAGGACCGGAAGGTCGCGCCGTGCTCCTCGATCCCCAGCAGCGAGGGATCGCGCGTGCTGTTGCGGTTGCCCTTGATCTCCTTCGCGCCGCTGCCCTGGCCCAGCGAGAAGATCTGGAAGCCGCCGGAATCGGTCAGCATCGGCCCGTCCCAGCCCATCATCTTGTGCAGCCCGCCCATCTCGGCGATGCGCTCGGCTCCCGGCTGGAGCATCAGGTGGTAGGTGTTCCCCAGCACGATCTGCGTGCCCTCCGCCTTCGCCTGGGACGGCCAGACGCCGCGGATCGCACCGCGCGTCGCACAGAAGATGAAGGCCGGTGACTGGATCACGCCATGCGGGGTCGTCAGCACGCCCCGCCGTGCCGCGTTCGGCCAACCGGCGTCGGCGGTGACGTTCTTCGTCACCTCAAACGAAAAGCCTGGATAGTCGCTCATGGTCCCCGGGTCTCAGCATATACGCAGGCGCACAGCAAAAAAGCCCGCGAAACGCGGGCTTTCTCTAAACGGCGGAAATGCCGGTTCAGTTCGCGGCAGCCGCGCTTTCCAGATCGCGCTTCAGGCGGCGCAGTTCGCGCGGAAGCTTGCTGGATGCGGTATCGCGAAGGAAGGCATCGACGCCACCCTTGTGCTCGATGGTGCGGATGGCCCTCGCAGTCAGGCTCACGCGCACACCGCGCGACAGGGTCTCGCTGTAAAGCATGGTCGATTGCAGGTTCGGCAGGAACCGGCGGCGGGTCTTGTTGTGTGCGTGACTGACGTTGTTGCCTGTCATCACACCCTTGCCCGTAATGGCACAGCGGCGCGACATTATCTCGCTCCATGAATGAGTTGCGCGCCCCGGAAGGCGCGTTGGCGGCAGTTTTTAGGCGAAGCGCCCGGTGGGGTCAAGCCAAACGTCACGACCTTTTTACGCGGTTTCAGCCGTCGCGAAACGCCTCCAGAAGCATCTGCGCGGCCGCCGACGGGGTCATTTCCGTCTCGGACACCCGATTTTCCAGTTCGGCGAGCAATTTGCGCACATCGGGATGCCGCCGGAAGGCGGATAACAGGTTCTCATCCACCTCCCCCCACATCCAGCGCCGGGCCTGTTCGGCGCGGCGCGCCTCGAACGCCCCGGACGAGCGCATCAGGGTCGCGAACTCGCCGATCCGGTCCCAGACCTCGCCGATTCCCGTGCCTTTCAGCGATGAACAGGTCAGGACGGGCGGAATCCAGTCCGCCGTCGTCGGATGCAGGAGGCGCAGCGCGTTGGCGTATTCGGAGGCCGACCGCCCGGCCACATCGGCCAGGTCGCCATCGGCCTTGTTCACCACCACCATGTCGGCCAGTTCCATGATGCCCTTCTTGATGCCCTGCAGCTCGTCGCCGCCGCCCGGCAGCAACAGCAGCAGGAACATATCGACCAGATCTGACACCGCCGTTTCCGACTGGCCGACGCCGACGGTCTCGACCAGCACCACGTCGAAGCCGGCAGCCTCGCAGGCCAGCAACACCTCGCGCGTGCGCCGTGCGACACCGCCCAGTGTGCCCGCTGTGGGCGACGGGCGGATGAAAGCATCCGGATTGCGCGAAAGCTGTTCCATGCGGGTCTTGTCACCGAGGATCGATCCGCCGGTGCGCCGCGAGGACGGATCGACGGCCAGCACGGCGACCTTGTGGCCCGCCGCAATGACGTGCTGGCCGAAAGTCTCGATGAAGGTGGACTTGCCGACACCCGGCACCCCGGAGATGCCGACACGGATGCTGTTGCCCGTATCCGGCAGCAGGGTTTCCAGCAACCGCTCTGCATCCGTGCGGTGGTCGTCCCGGGTGGACTCGATCAGGGTGATCGCGCGCGCCAGCGCACGCCGGTCGCCGCTACGCACCTTTCCGGCCAGTTCCCCGATATCGCTGTTGCCTGACGCCATCGCCCCGTCCCGGTTTTCCGCGCGCAACCTAGCGCGTGTCCGTGCGTTTTGTCAGGGACGGTGCGCGCACCGGCTTGCCGTCCACCGGCGACGACAGCACCAGCGAACTGCGCACCGGCCCGATCTTGCGGAACCGCGAGACGACATCCTCCAGATCAGCCACCGACCCGACCGCGACCCGGATCAGAAAACTGTCCTCGCCGATCACGTGATGACACTCGACGACCGCGTCGAGGCTTTCCGACAGGCCGGTCACGCGCCGGAAGTCCTGATCCGCCACCGTCAGCCGAAGAAAGGCCTCGATGCCCCGCCCCACAGCGGGACGCGCCACCCGCGCCGCATAGCCGGTGATGACGCCTGCCGCCTCCAGCTTGCGGATGCGCTCGGCCACGGCCGGCGTGGACATGCCGACACGCCGCGCGATCTCACGGAAGGACAGCCGCGCGTCCTCCTGAACGACATCGAGCAGATTTCGGTCTGCCGGATCGAGCGAAACTTCCATTTGTAAGGCCATGCCCCTCACAGAAGGTCAAACGCATCCACAAACCCTTATACATCTGCCATACAGATATAATAAACACAATAATTATTACATTTATTAAAAATAATTCCCCTTTCACATGACAACCGGCAGGCCCTCCGGGAGACACGCCTTACAAACGTCAGAAACATCGAAACAGGCCGGAAAATCGGCTATTTGTGGCGGTCCACCGCGCGCGAAAGCAGCAGGTAGGCCTTGCCGACATCGGCTGTCAGCAGGCTGGCGCTGAGGAGTTCGTCCGGGTCCGCGTCGCCCGCCTGGGTCAGCAGGCGCTCGAACTCCCGCAGGTAGCGGATCGCCAGCGCCCGGAACTCCTGATCTTCCTCATAGAGTTCGCGCACCCGTGCAATGGCCACAGGCTCACGCACCCGCGCGGCGATCTTGCGCAGGGCCACCGTCCGGTCGCCCCGGCTGAACCGGCGCGCCGCCTCCTGCGCACCGTCGCCATCCATGATCCGGTCAAGCTCGACCCCGACCGAGCCCAGCGTGTCGAGCACCCGGTTGACCGTGTGCAGCAGCACGCCGCGGTTGGCGTCGATGGATGCCGCGCGCACCTCTTCGGTGTTGCGCACGGCCTCCTCCGCCGCCTCGATCAGTGCGTGTTCCTGCATGCGGAAGGTGGACGCCAGCGTTTCGGCCCGTTCCGACACCTGGTCGATGGCTGATTGCATGTCACGCGCCTGCTCTCGCAACTGGTCGCGCAGGGACTCGACCTTGTTTTCCAGGCGGTCGGTCGAATGGGCGAATTCACCTGTGTGCTGCTCAAGGGTCTGGATGACCTTCTCGGCGCGTTCGACCGCGCCCTCCCCGGTCTCGCGCAGGCTCTCGCCCCGCTCTGCCAGCACATCGCCCAGCGCCCGCCAGCGTTCGAGGATGCCTTCGACCGTCGTCCGTACCTCGCGGCCCCGGTTCGACAGCATCTCCTCGGTCTCCGCCGTGGCGCGGCGCATCTCCTCGGTGCCGGTGGTCAATTCCTCACGGCGCTGACGCAACAGACTGGCCACGTCGGACATGCCTTCACGCGCCGTGCGGGCACTGCCTTCCAGCACCTCGCTCTCGCGCTGAATCATGTCGCGGACCTCGCTCAGGCGGGCCAGCGATTCCCCGGCGGCCTGCTGCAGGGCTTCGGTGTGCTGGGTCAGGGATTCGCCCAGCGCCTCGGCGCGCGCCCCCGCCGTCACGCTGGCATTGGTCAGCTCCTGGGACTGGCGGCGCAGCGCGTCGTGCACCGTGCGGGCGGCCTCGTCTGCACTGCCGGAGGCTTCTGTGACCGCTTCGGAGGCCTGGTTGATCGTGGACCGGAAGGCGGCCAGACGTTCCTCGATGTCCGACGCCACATCGGTGAAATGCTGGCGCTCGCTGCCCAGCTCCTCGCGCACCCGCCGCACGAGCGCGCTGGCGCGCTCTGCCGCCTGGTTCATGTCCTGTGAACCCTGGCCCAGGGTCTCGCGTACGGCGTTGATCCGCGCCTCGGCGGCGTCGGCGGCAGCCTCAAGCGCGGACTGGTGGCCGAGAATGTCCTCGCGGCTGCGCTGGGCACGGGCCACGGCCTTGTCGATTTCCGCGCGCATGGTCTCCGCGTTCTCGGCGAAGGCCTCGCGCACATCACTGCCCGCGGCGGTCGCCAGTTCGGTCACGCGCGTCAGGGCGCCCGCGGCCTCACGCAGTTCCGAGGAGATATGCTCTGCCCGCTCCGAGGCGTCGCGGGCCACGATCTCCAGCGTCTGCGCTTCCTGCCGGAACGCCTCGCCCAGCGCCTTGCCCTTCCCCTCGGCCAGACCGGTCGCGTCGGACACCTCACCTGCATAGGCGCGCAGCCGCTCGCCCATCTCGCCCACCTGGGCCAGGTTGGCGGCCGCCTGTTCGGCCAGCAGATCGGCCTCAGCCCGCAACCGGTCGATCATCGCGTCAGCTTCCTCTCGCGCCCCCGCGAGCGCACCTTCCAGCGCCTGCGCCGTCTGCGCGACACTGGCGGACGTGGCTTCAGCGGTTTCTCGCGCGCGCAGTGCGGCCTGGGCCGAGACCTCTGCGACATGCGCCGAGACGGCCTGCGCCAGCCGCTCGAAGTTGGTGCCGGTCTCTTCCATGCGCGTCGACAGTTCGCGCGAGACCTCTTCCGAACGCGCGCCCGCGTCGCTCGAGAGTTCCTCCAGCCGCTCACCGGCCCGCGCCACCGCCGCCTCGAATCCTTCGGCAACTTCGGCGGCGCGGCGCTCCAGTTCATCGCCGACCGCACGTGCATTTGCCAGCATGCTGTCGGGCGAGCGGGAAATTTCACCCGCGATCTGGGCGCCGGCCTCACCGATTGCCGTACTCGCTGCATCGGTCTGGACCCGCACCGCCTCCACCACGTCGCGGGTCTGTGCCACGACAATATCGGCCGCCGCGCGGATGTCCTCAGACGCGGAATTGCCCGCGCCGCTGACCCGGCCGACCGTGTTCTCGACGGCCTGCCGGAAGCTCGACTCGATCGCGTCGATCTGGCCGCGCATGGATTCGATCAGTTCCCGCAGCGACCCCGTCGCCCGTTCGGAGGCCTGATCGATGGCCAGCGCCTCGTCCCGACCGGTGCCGCGGATCTTTTCCATGTTGTCGGCGATACGCGCCGCCGTCGCGGACAGTTCCTCCGCCTGGGCACGCAGGGTCTCCCCGGAATCGACGGCGCGCGCGCGAACCGAATCCGCCACCTGCTCGAAGTCGGCGATTTCCCGGTCGAACCCGCCGCGCAGATCATCGAGCTGGGTTCGCGCGTTCGCAACCGCGCTTTCGAGTGCCTGGGCGTAGGCGAGCAGTCCGTCGCCAATTTCCGTCAGCCCGGCCGCCGCACGCCGGTGCGGATTCTCCATCCGCCAGATCTGCTGCTCGAGAACGGAAATGTCGTAAGACATCTGGTTGTCGCGCACCGCCCAAGCGGCCAGCGCAAAAAACAGGACGGGCGGCACCAGCGCACCAGCGATCAGCGCGCCGATCTCGTGCGGCAGGAGTTGAGGGACGAGAGAGAATCCGACCGTCGCGCCCACATACCAGACGCTGAGCATCACCCAGATGATCGCCAGAGCGGCCAGCGTCCAGGCCAGGATTGTCGGCAGGATGCTGCGCCCGCCGGCCTGATCGTAGGAATTCAGGGCCGGCTGGCCAGCCCCACGGTACCCGTCATCGCCCTCGTCCGGCCACGCCCCCTGATTGTCGGACATGGGATCAGGCAGCCGCGCGTCGGTTCCGGCGGATCATCTCGACCACCTCGCCCGCCGCCGCCGGAATGTTCGTGCCCGGACCGTAAATCGCAGACACACCAGCGGTTTTCAGGAAATCATAGTCCTTGGCCGGGATCACGCCGCCGCAGATAACGATGATGTCGTCGGCCCGCTCCGCCTTCAGCGCCTCGATGAGCTGCGGAACAAGCGTCTTGTGACCGGCCGCCTGGGTGGACACACCGATTACATGCACGTCGTTCTCGACCGCCTGGCGCGCGGCTTCCTCCGGCGTCGCGAAGAGCGGGCCGATATCCACGTCGAAGCCCAGATCTGCGAACGCCGTCGCGATCACTTTCGCACCCCGGTCATGCCCGTCCTGGCCAAGCTTGACCACAAGCATGCGCGGGCGTCGGCCCTCTTCCTCTGCGAAAGCCTCGATATCGGAGACGACCTTGGCGAAGCCCTCGTCGTCCTCATAGGCCGACGCATAGACGCCCGAGATGGATTTGACCGTCGCCTGATGGCGCCCGAAGACTTTTTCCATGGCGTCCGACATCTCCCCGACCGTGGCCCGCGCGCGTGCAGCATCGACACAGGCCGCCAGCAGGTTGCCTTCGCTGGTCTCCGCGATCTTCGTGAGCGCGTCCAGCGCGGCGGTGCAGGCGACACCGTCGCGTTCGGCGCGGATACGTTCCAGCCGCGCAATCTGGGCCTCGCGCACCTTGGTGTTGTCGATATCCAGCACGTCGATTTCCTCGACCTCGCTGGGCTGAAAGCGGTTCACGCCAACGATCACGTCCTCGCCCCTGTCGATCCGGGCCTGTCGGCGCGCGGCGGCCTCCTCGATGCGCAGCTTCGGCATGCCGGATTCAACAGCTTTGGTCATGCCGCCCAGCTCCTCGACCTCCGCGATCAGCTTGCGGGCCTCGACGACAAGGCTGTTGGTCAGGCTTTCCAGGTAATAGGACCCGGCCATCGGATCGACGACGTTGGTGATCCCGGTCTCGTGCTGGAGGATGAGCTGGGTGTTCCGCGCGATCCGGGCCGAGAACGGCGTCGGCA